>Ga0075421_100010906_pt1 | contig 11243 bp, 9 predicted proteins | sample SoiMetdeltSBSDD5_FD_75292 | JGI IMG/M metagenome (GOLD analysis project Ga0075421, IMG submission 75292) | Bulk soil microbial communities from a Populus tree surrounding site in Tennessee, USA - Soil MetaG P. deltoides SBSDD5 | ecosystem: Environmental > Terrestrial > Soil > Tree plantation...
ATAACTATATGAAGATGTTTAATCCCTATGATGGGGCGGGCGGGTCTAAGTGGGTGTTTTCCACGGACATGATTATTCGTGGTAATCATTCACATGATAATTGGGGGCCTGGATTATGGACAGATATCAATAACATTCGTATTCTCTACGAGGATAATCTTGTAGAAGATAATCACATGGCTGGAATATTCCATGAGATTAGCTACGAATGTGAAATTGTTAATAATACAATCAGGCGCAATGGAATTACCTCAGCAGCATTCCCATTCTATCCCTCGGACGGTGGGATTCAAGTATATGATTCCCGCAATGTAGAAGTTCATGGGAACTTACTAGAACAGAATTATCAGGAAATTGCTTGTCTTTCAGATGCAAGGGATGGAACAGTTGGTATAGATGGTCCTTGGGAATTAACTGGATTAAATGTGCATGGTAATACCGTTGTAAATACTACTGTCCCTGCTGGCGGAGGTAGGTCAGGAGCAGAAACTACACATCCAGTTACTCAATGGAATAACAATACCTATACATTAGGTTCTGCTATTCCAGAGAGGTGGTACTATAATTCAATCGGTTATCAACAGGCAGGATGGCAGGGTATTGGTTTCGATACAACTAGTAGTATAACTTTTGTTTAGAAAGGACTTCCTCCCTGATATTTGATATCAAATTCTTCAGGGAGAAGAACTGATTCCTGTTTACCCTTCTCATATGTTTGTGTGCCCATTCCCATAGCCGTAGGTATAGCCAATGGAAGTAAAGAAGGATCCTCTTGTGCAAGCTCTGCGATATCTTGAACAATTAAAGGAACAAACATCTGAAGTAGTCTATCACCTAACATCACTGATTTATATTTAGAAGCATCATATAAATCATATGCAAATTTTAAGGTGGGATGGAGTTTATTTGCTCCAAAATCTTCCACAACTGAACGACGAGTAGGAGCTCTAAATCCTTTTCCTAATTCTTGTGTTCTACTGGAAGTGGAACTAGTGGTCTTACCAGAGATTAATCTATGGGCCAAAACAAGATACTGTTGAAATCCCGCAGCAGGATCTAATCTGGTATTCCCTATCTTAATCTTTCCAAAGTCTGCATTGTTAGCATCTAGTACTACATCTGCCCCTGCCATCTTAGCTAATGATGCAACGGTCCCCCACGCGCCCGCTGTAGATAAGAAGGCTTTCATATATTGCTTCCTAACAAAAGGAGAGGCAGCAATATAAGTAGCAGGGTTTAACATTCTCACACGGGAGGCAACTAATCTTGGTGAAAAAAGAGTATTTGTTAATACTGATGCTGCTTGCTCTAATGAACGCTCTTTTAATCCTACTCCCCCTCTTGTTATATTAGGAAGAGAAGTTCTTAATGGACCCCTTCCGGTTGCAGTATTCACGAAATCAGCAATCTCTTTTGCAAGTTCAGGATTATTTACCGCATCAGCATCTTTGATAAGAGATTCAAAAGTATCTGCACGTAATTTATTTAGGAAGGCAGTGTAAGCTCTATTACTTGGTCTGATACCTGGTACCGCTTCAGCCCATGAACTCATTATATTTTCTTCTCGACTGCCGAACGATTTCAGATCAGTCATTGCTAGACCAGATTTTTCAGCAAGAGAAGGAATCCTTTTATTAACCCATTTACCCCCAACAAAAGCAGGTTCAGTTTTATGTGCAAATAATGGGCGCGCCTCTATATTTGCCATCACCATATCATATGCACGTTGGCTCCCCATTGATTTCATCATATCAGGCCACGCTTTCCACCATTCTTTCTTTGTAATTAATGGGAGTCCCTGCCTTAATGGTGCTGAAATATCCCATGAAGTAGTAAGACCCCTAGGAAGATTATATAACTCCTGCATTACGCTAGCTTTTTTCTCAGGAGGAATAGGAAGATCCTCTAATGGAATAGGTTTTCCTTTATATGTCATGAAAGGAATACCATCTGGGCCCACTCCCCCAGGAACATATCCTCTCTTTCCTAATGCATGAATTAATTCCATCGTGGGTTGCTTTAATTTAATATTACGCGCTCCTTCGGGCGCGGATTCGATATTAATTGCTCCTGTTTCATTATTTAATAATCTTTGGCCTAATGATTGTGGGGGAGTATATGGAACTCCCTTACGATGGGGATTTCCAACAGGATAATCAAGAACTAAATCATCTCCTTGTTTACCAGCTAAAGTATATCCTTCCCTTTTCATTCGTGCAGCATGGGGTGAATTTTTATTTAAAACTATATATCCTGAATCTAAAGCATTTTTAGTGGCAGATACTTGTTCATCAAGTTCTTTTGACATAGTATCTATTACGCCATATTGCCTATTTAAATTGTCTAATTCATCCTCATAATCAACAACTTGACCCATCGCATGCATTGTATCAAGATTTCTTTTGGCTTCCGTATATGGATCAATTAATTCCCCAGCATCATTTAATACTTCTCCTGTAGTAGTATCAACCATATCTGCTCCCATTCTTTGAGCAGAACCAGTCATTCCTTTCTGACCTTTAGGATTAAATTGTGGTCTAATTGGTTGTGATGCAATTATATCTGTAGGAGCCATCTCCTGTTTAGGAATAGGAAGAGGACTTTTTCTCATTGCCTCAGAATCTTTAATGATAGTATTTAATCTACTTCTTAATGGGGATTTACCCCCTGTTAACATATTTAATCCACCAAGGGATATATCTAATGCTCCACTCATGGGATTACCTTCAGCTAATTCATCAATCCCATGAATACCCTGTCCTATTCCTAATGCTTTGGCTGCAACACTTGCTAATCTACTACGACCTAAAGTAATGATATTTGCGGGGGATAATAAACTGGCTGCCCCTTCAGTTGCTCCACCTAAGAATCCTCTCAGTTGGGAACCAAGCATAGATTCATCTAATGAATGCTCGGTTAATCTTTGAGATATATCTTGCGCGCCCTTGGTTATAAATTCAGGGGCTTCAAATATTGCATTATATGCTTTAGAGAGGAATCCTTTTTCTCCTGATGCAGTTAAGGGCGCAGGTTTAATTTCCTGTGATCCTTTAACTATATTCCCATTGTCATCTAGGTAGATAGGATTACCATTATCATCAAGATAAGCAGCTTGTTGGGGCATACATCACCTAGTTACAATAGTAGTAGGAACCCATTTAGTTCCATCCCATTGGCCCTCATTACCATTGGGAAACTTCCATGTCATTCCTTTAGTTCTTTTCTCAATAGGTGGGGGAACTCCTGTTCCGCCTGTAGGAGTAGTATTAGATTTAGGAACATCAGCAGGAGCAGGACCATGAGAAGACATAGGAGTAACAGGAGTTATAGGACTACTTCTTCCTGTAGCTCTGGATTTAATCCGATTATATCTCTCACGAATATCATCTACTGCATCTGCATATTCGTCATTTTCTTCTGCTTTGGAAGTGGGATTTCCAGTTTCATCCCAAAAAATTCTATCCTGTGGATTATCGGCTATGTATTGTTGTCTAGCTAATTTCCATGCAGCAGCTTCCTGAGAAGCAGACATAGTTTTATCTTTAGTAGCCGCTTCCTTACGAATACGAGCGCGCATGCCTACTAAAGTTTCCCGCCCAGATTGTCTTACTGCTTCAGTTTTGCGAGCTTCCGCGCCTGTAGCTGCAATTCGTTTTAATGATGCCCCTAACTGAAGATTGATTTTGTCCTCATCTGACAATTCATTACTTCTCACAGGTTGTCCATCTGGACCTGTAATAAATTGAGATTCGTTAGTTTGAGGATTAACACCAATCAATCTACCTTCACTATCTATCTTGACAGTATGATTGGGATTACGAGCTTTCCAATCATATGTAGCTGCTCTCTTTTCTCTAATTGCAATATTCTGTTGTCCTTCCTTAGCTTTTCTTTCAGATTCCCCCGCCTGAATATCAAGTCTTCTTTGTGCGGCTGCATTAGTTGCGGCGGACGTAGCAATCTGGCGTAAATTTACATTAGATGCACGTTCTTGATTTGCAACATCTAATGTAGGCTTCCATTTAGTTTGCCAATCTGTCATCTGCCGTCTATAAGGACCATATAATGCATCCTCAGTAGCATTAGGATCCCCACCCATATTAATCAAGGAACCTGCAATCTTTCTTAATATGCCAGGTTCTTGTCTTTGGGGCATTTCTCCTAACATCCTATATAACATTTCCTGAGCTTGAGTATCAGGTTTATATGCTTCTAAAGGATTCATATGTTCAGGACCCATTGGTTGTTGTGGAGCCTGAATATTAGGCATTCCCTGCGAAGGATCAATACCAAATAAATTCTGGAATCTTAAGTTAGGCAGAAATGGTGATCCCATAACTATGTCCTAATTCCGGGAAATTGGTTATAAGTAGAACCCATACCAGGAACCCTACCAGAAGGAATTAAATTACTAGCTCCACCTGTTAACCAAGGAGCAGCAATTTGACCACCTAATCTAGCTACATCCCCAATTCTTCCCAATGTTCCTTCCCATCTACCAGGTAATTGCTGCGCCTGAAATTCAGCATTAATAGCATCCTGATTAATACCCAATCTCTGATTCATAGCATTTAATACTTGATTACCAAACATACTAGTTAATCCAGGTGTAGTTCCATATAATCCAGTAGCACCCTGTAATCCAAATTGCTTACCTTGATTTACCATTTGAGCAATAGCAGCTTCAGCCCCAGTAGAAGCATCACTCATTGATTGCCCTTGTTCCCTAGCCATACGGGCTTTTAATACACCTTGGCCTGGGGAGTAACCCCCTTGTAAGGACTTCTGCCTATTTACATCTCTCGATGCATTAGCATAAGCAGCTCTAATAGGGGAAACTGCACGGGATCTAATATTAGATAAATCCCCAGGACTATAGCCACCTGTGTCCTGAAAATTCTTAAATCCGCCCATCAGTTCGCCATAATGTTGCATATTCTGTTGGGCGCCCTGATTGTATAAATTTCTAAATAGGTCTAACTGTGGTCCAGCAATTCCTTTTGCTTCCCCAGTTTCCCTAGCCGCTACATTACGCATTTCTCTTTTTTTATCGCCAGCCATACATCACCTATATATCAAGAACTAAAATGTTACCCCTACTATGAAAACCCACCTCATTTAATTGGGATTTCCATACTTCCTGCTCGGTAACAACATGTAATCTATCAAACCCTGCTTTTTGAGTTAAATATTGACTAGCCTGTAAAATCTGATATAAGGCTGCGCGCCTTTTTCTAGTCGAATGATTCTTATCCGTTAATGCTACGATTTCAGTTATGAGTCTAATTCCGCCCGCACTAACTATCTTGTCACAATCATCTATAACTGCAAATGTGCATAAATAATTATTAAGAAAATCAGGAAATTCAAATTCATCTTTGTAAAATGCTTGATGAATTTTCCTTAGTTCACAAATATCATCTTCACTTATTGCACGTATATTCACTGTTGTATTACCCTATAAGTGAAATTGAAGAAGAATCTTTCCTGTACACCGTTAAACCCACAAATCCATTCCATCTGGGCGCGATTATTTACTACATCCCCAAAAATAGCTGCTGATTCTGATCTTACCGTAGGACATACTGCTACACCAGAACATTGATGATCAAAATCAAAATATGAAATCAAGGGTAACGCAATTCCTAATCGAGTAATTGTATTAAAAGCATTGGGAGTTACAAAAATTATACCCGAAACATGAATAAGATCTCCAATCCTGAAATAATACGCAGGATCTGTTCCCGCCCCACCAAGATTTGATACAAGAGTTAATTCAGGTATATATAATCCAGTTTGGGTTCCACCATTTTTAAGAGGAATTTGACCATTTATTTGGGTAGTAGCTTCAATCTTCTCATTCCTGCCTAATTTCCCATCTAATAAATCACTAACTGAACTAGCCCCATCAATTAGTCCATTTACAGTTTGAAACAAAGCAGAATTTTCATTCTGAAATCCCGAGTTAACAAGGATATTACGTAATCTATTATAATCGTAAGTTGGCTTAACTCTGTTTTTAAATGCCATTATCCTGGGAACTCCGAAGCGAAGTATTTGCTATAAAGGATAATTCTAGTTATTCTAAAATAATCATTTATAGTATTAGTTCCTATCTCCAATTTAGCTCTTTGTTCCTTAAAATTAGCTAGTATTCTAGGTTGAATAGCAGTTCTCGGTGATAATGGAATATCATAGAGTTGCTGTCTATTCACATCTTGTAGTGAAAGGAGAGCCAATTTAAGCGCGCCCTGTCCTGTTACACGTAAGCGCACCATATTAATATGAGAAATCTGCTCTCCTGATGAACCACTTGAACGAGCTACTCCTTTAGGCATTATTCACCTATCAATCCAGTTTTAACAAATGGATTAGGAATCTTTACCACAGTAGTAGTTCCAAGAGTTAAATCATTCCACAACGTATCATTTCTCTTGCCTGGAGTTATTTTGTATATCCCCGACCTTTCATTGGGTGTCATAGTATTTGTGACATTTATGATAATTACTTCCCCTGCTTGAAGAGATAGGAGATTAGGAGGACTTCCATCACTTACATCATAATCAACAGACCAACCAGCAGGAACTACTTCTTCTATACTATAAATTCCTACAGGAACATTATTATAAGTTTGAGTTCCACCATCTGCTAATTGGAATGTGGCAGGAGTTAATCCCCCACCTGCATTGAAAGTAAATAATGTAGGATCTCCGGTAGGATTTGTAGTTTTATTTATTACTATTGTTCCTGTAGTAGGAGCACCAATACTGGCGCGGGTAATCATGAATGGACAACTAAATGGAACACCAAATCTGGCAAAGGGAGTTGCAGTTTCAGCCGGGAAATACGCTCCTGCCGTATATTCAGCATGAGTTCTATTAATTGCAATGGCCCCAGTTGCAACTACTATATTCTTGAATACTGATAATCCAAATGATGCCCCAGAAGGATGAGTCCATACCCAGAATGATAAAGGATTATCTATTGCATATGCCAATCTGGGCAGAGTAACTGTAAATGCAGTCCCAAGGATATAAGTATTTAGAGTCGCGCCCGCAACATCATATCTTCTAATAAATAAGTCTCTAGGTGAAGTTCTAAAATAACTAACTACTAGAGTATCATCATTTAAGTAAAGAATATCTCCTACAACATATCCTCCCACTGCTGGAACTAAATCTGACATAGCAGAATTAGTTAGGAGATCCCAACGTCTAATTTCGCTATTTAATGAGGATAATCTTCCACTATAATAGAGAATAGTTTCGGCATTATTTGCAGCCATTCCAGTTAATCCGGCTGCACCTAAGTTAAATATAGTTCCACCTAATGTTCCTGCTGCATTTACAGTTCTTACTGAAGCAAAATTGAATGCATTTCCAGTATCCCCAACATACCATTTATTCCCACCTTGAACTGCTCTAATCCTTGGGGATCCTGTCCAAGTAAAAAGAACATCAGTAATAAAGGTAAGATCATTTTCGTATAATTTAAGATTTAAATCTGCAAATTCATCGGCAATTAATATTCTTCCATTTCCTTCTAATATATCTCCAGCCTCTCCAGAAGGGAAGGGATAAAGAAATCTATGAGTAAGGAAATCTGTAGCTGAAGATACTATAACCGCTGGAAATCCTTCAGTATCATCATTAGTAAAAATAGAGCCAACAGGCGCGACAGTTGGGACGAAATATTCTGCTCTGATTCGTAATATAGAGGTGGCAAAATTTCCATTCCTACGAAATTCAAGGAAATATCTAGTTCCTGCCGTAACAGGAATCTGAACTGGTTTATTCTGAACGAAAGTTAGATTAGGAACAGGGTATGAACTAAGCGCGCCTGGAATTCCTGTGTATATGAAAATAGTAGGTTTATATCCTACTAAATCCCCAAATCCCCAAATTCCAACTTCCCCCGTGGTAGGAGCATCAAAGAAATACCAGGCAGTCCAAGATTGTCCTGTATCAAATACATCTTGACTAACATCTACAGGAAGAACTCCTAAGTCAAATGCAGTAAATTCGTCAGCATTCGGTATCGCCATTACGCAACCTGCTCAGAACCGATAACTAAAGTATCCGTTTGAATTAATGTTATTGTGGTTGTTTCAATATCAAAAGTCCAAGGATGCCATTTTATATCTTTAGGAGTTAACCCATCTTCATATTGACCAAGTAACATTTGTTTATTAGGTAGGGTCATATATAATTTTTTATTTAAAGTATCATTCATTATCTGAATATTGGCAAAATCATTTCTATCTATATCTTTCCATAAATCTTCAATTACCCATGTTAGGGGAATTTCAGTATAAACACCGCTGAATATATAAATCCCCCCAAAATAAACCACAATAAGATATTCAACATTAACGCCGCCAGAATCCAATACTTGCGCGATTCCATGAATTGATGCCCCAATACCTTGATCTAATGGAACTGGCCCTGACCATGTAGAGGGAACATCTCCATTATCAGTGATCATGTATGTTCTAGTTTTTTTATATAAATAAAGAACATCTCTAAATTCTTGCGCGTTCGTTATAGGATTTCCATCTAAGGGAACTATGATTTGTCCATCTACTTGATCAATTGCTTCAGGTTCTCCGGGCGCACTAAGATAAGCAAGAGAAATATCAGTAAAAGTTGCAGCAAGGATCATCCTATTGTTGTAACTAGATAGAACTACGCCCGCAGGAATTGAGGCAAAATTATCTAAAAGATAGGATGCATCTTCAATCAAATCTAAATCGTAATAAGATACTGTTTTGGTAGCATCTGTATTATTTTCAATAGTCCCATCTGGAATAAAATATAATTGATATCCCCTATCATCTCCATTATAATTTAAAATAGCTCTACTCGACACTAAATGTCGTCTAATTACAAACGCAGAAGGAGATGTGGGAATATTTGCTATATCTATAGCTTTATTTACATTAACAAATGATTGGACTGCAAATACTTCAGGCCCAGGTGCAGTTAAGAATCCTGTATCAGTTTCATATACTACACCAATGATATGTAATCCTAAATCAGAATGTCCCTCAACCGTAGAATTCTTAGCATTAATTCCACCTGAAGTAGGATTTGCTAATGCTCCTGCGGCGAAAGGAACAACTAATTCCGTATCTGCAAACGATACCGTAGTAGCTGTATCTGTATTATTTAATACCGTTTTGACCAAAAAATAAGTATATGTAGTTGTATCGGGATTCCAATCTTTAGGATCTATAGCTGCCGTGGCCCAAATTTTACGTTGTGTAATACCTAATCCACCTATGGGAATATTATTTATGATGGCTTCTTTCCCGCCGGGCGCATATATAACAGGTAATACAGTAGGACCCAATCCAGTAGAATCCCCTACTCCATCACTAAATGTAACTGCAAATACATGGATACCCTGGTCTATTTTTCCATCTATAGTGCTATTAAAAGCAACCATAGGAGTATCACCAGGTAATGTGGGAGGATTTCCTGCGGCTGCGCGTGCAGGGGTTCCATCACCTTTATATACGTATACTACTTCATTTTCTAATCCCTTCTGATAATTCTTTCCATCAGAATCTACAAATGTTCCAAAGGGACTAATATAAGCTCGTCCAGCAAACGCAAAGAAACCAAAATCCGTCATTCCTGCTACATGCAGTATAGGACCTGATACTGTGGGAGAAGTCCAAGGGGGAACTGCATGATAAATATCACCATTAGTATCTAAAATAAGTAATGATTCCCCTGTCTGCAATTTATAATTATATAATCGGAGAACATTTCCTCGCGCGAGAAGAGTATCCAATCCATCTCTAGTTTCAAATCCTGATTCTATTGATTGAATATTATTTTCATCCGTAAAATATTCCTGGGGACACGAGTCCTCATCTCCCCTTTTCCATAATCCATTAAATTCCTCTAAAACTATTGGCTCATGATCACGAAACATCAGAACCACCCACGAGTTTTATAGTTTGCTCTAAATGGCCTACGTCGAGTATAAATAGCCTGTCTACCCTTAGTTGGAATATTTAATGCTCGTTCTAATGCGATTTCAGCTTTACCATTCTGCGCGGCTGCTCTAGTTTCATTCTCTCCAATAAACATGGAACAAAGCGCGCCAGTTGCATAACCAAGATAAGTAGTTAAATTCTTGAAACGAACCCCTAATTCTACCTCAACATCATCAATTTCAATAGGTAAATTGAATATGGATTGAATATAATCTAATTTAAGTTGTATAATCCCTGTAGCAGGGGGAACTCTAATTTCATTATTTACCCAAGCAAATATACCAAAGGTACTTATCTCAATTTCTTCCAAATTATGGGGAATAAAATCCTTTCTAACCATAGGAGTCCATGTATTTCCCCCATCATTACTTTCCCACACCTGCTGTATTTCAATTAAATTAGCTGGTAATGCAGGAACAGTTCCAAATCCTATAATTACCGTGCCAGCAGGAACAGTTAATATACCTGAAGTTTCGTTAGTTAGAGGAATATTATTTTCTTCAAATATTTCCTGTAACTCCTGCATTGCTATATTCAAATAGGGCAAAACAGCATCTTCAGTATATTGCTGTTGGGCAGTATCATTCTGTAATGATGCTACCATATTGATAATTTTAGCAGGTGTGGGCATTATCCAACCCTCGTATTGTTACACCGCAAACTTAAGGTCTTTTGCCATTGGATGCGTTTGATCTACCCATTTACAAACAGCGCAAACAGGATATGCAGGATTTCTCATATTTCCACAGGCTTGACAACGAATTAATTCAGCCGCATGGAAATCTTTAATCCATTCCTTATCTAAACCTAATTCCCTAGCAGCCAATCTCATGTCATCCATGATGGTAATAGGATTTCCATTCGAGCGCGCCCAGAGAATATCAGCAATCTTTACTAAGGATCGAAACCAATTATCCTGTCTTTTCTTTGCCCTGTCTAAATGAGCCTTAAATTCGGTTACAACTTTCTTTACGGAATGATCCCCAGGCAAATAAAATAATCCTGGCATAGATTCCGCCATATCACAACCAATGTATCCATTGCAATAATCCCTAACGATGGAATCTGCAACTTGAATACTTGAATTGGTAATTTCTAATAAGGGCTGGTCGGGATCAATATCTCTCCACCAACTAGAAGGACCAACTACAAGTACAGAAGGATTTTCAAATCTACCAGCAGGAATATGAAAATCTCCCGGCATGATAGTTGGTTTATATTCATGAAGTTCCTTTGG
>Ga0075421_100010908_pt1 | contig 11242 bp, 13 predicted proteins | sample SoiMetdeltSBSDD5_FD_75292 | JGI IMG/M metagenome (GOLD analysis project Ga0075421, IMG submission 75292) | Bulk soil microbial communities from a Populus tree surrounding site in Tennessee, USA - Soil MetaG P. deltoides SBSDD5 | ecosystem: Environmental > Terrestrial > Soil > Tree plantation...
CCGCCGCCACCGCCGCCTCCGCCGCCGCCACCTCCGCCGCCTCCACCGCCGCCGCCTCCGCCTCCGCCGCCGGCTCGCTGTCGCGTGCCGCGGGTGATCGGATTGAGGCTGGGTCAGGCGAGGCAGCGGATCCGCAGGGCTCGCTGCTCCGTTGGCCGCATCCGCCGTGTTCGCACGAGGCGAGCGCTGCGCGGCCGCGTCGTCGCTCAGAGCCCGAGGCCGGGCGCCGTCAGGCGCGTCGGCTTCCCGGTCCGGCTGGTGGTAGGCCGAGGGTAGTAACCAAGGCAGTTCGAACGACGAGGGCCGCCTCCAGAGGCGGCCCTCGTGCATCATCGTCAGTTTTTGACAGGTTTTGGTAGCTTCAGCTACCTTCCCGGGCCGCTCCGAAGACCGGTCCCAGGAAGGCTGGACCCTCGAGGGCCCTGGCGAAGATCTCTGACACGTCTCGCCAGACGTCGTGGCGCAGTAGGAAGATTCCGTCAGCTTCCGTAGTCTTGGAAAGTGTTAGCCGCCTTCAAACAAAGAGGAGGGTCATGAAACGCTTTCTTCGCCGCCTGCGGCCGTCGCCTGCGATGGTCGTAGCTTGTACCGCGCTGCTGTTCGCGATGACCGGCGCCGGCTATGCAGCCGGCATGCTCGGCCCCAACACTGTGGGCACGAAGCAGCTCAAGAGGAACGCGGTCATCTCGTCCAAGGTGAAGAACGGCTCGCTGCTGCGCGCCGACTTCAAACGAGGCCAGGTTCCGGCCGGCCCGCAGGGGCCTGCAGGGCCGCAGGGCCCACAGGGCATCCAGGGCGTCCAAGGCCCGGCTGGCCCCGGGGCTCGCTGGGCGGCCGTCAATCCGAACGGAACCATCGCCTTGCAGACGGGCGGGATCGCCGTCTCCCACACCACGACGGGTATCTACATCATCAACTTCGGTGAAAACGTCTCGAGGAAGATGGTCGTGGTCACTCCCGGAACTGTGAACGACGCCTCGTTCCGCGGCTCGGTGGTCGCAAGCTCCTGCGCACCGCCTGCCTCGACCCCAAACCTGATCAACTGCCCTGCCACGAATCCGCAGAACTACGTGTTCGTCGGCGAGTTGAACAGTGGCGATGCCGCCTTGGGAGATCACGGCTTCTACGTCGCGGTTGTCGGCCCAGACGCACCGGCCGCGTCCTCCCCGGGCTCGGCGGGGACGCTCCAGGGTCCATTGAGCGCCAAGTAGCAGTCAGTAATCGAAGGACGGTCGAGCCTCGATGCAGCGGCATCGGGGCTCGAGCGTTTGGCGGGACACACTCACGAGCCTCGGCCAATCCATTCCTCGCCGCCTTCGTACAGCTCCTTCTTCCAGAGCGGAACGCGAGCCTTGAGGGCCTCGATCACGTCCCCGCAGGCGGCGAGCGCATCCTGTCGGTGCGGCGCAGACACGGCGATCGCAACGCTCGTCTCGCCGACCTCGACGCGTCCGAGTCGGTGCGTGATTGCGACCTTGCACAGCTCGTACCGCTCCTCGACCTCGGCTGCGATCTCGGCCATGACCTCCTCGGCCATCTCCGCGTAGGCCTCGTATTCGAGCGCGATCACGTCGCGGCCGCGCGATTGGGCGCGGACAGTGCCGAGAAACGTGGCGATCGCTCCGGCCCGCTCGTCGACGACCGCGACGACGACGGACGTCAGATTGACCGGCCCTTCGGTGAGCCGAAAGGCGCCACCGGAGACCGGCGGGATCAGAGCGACCTCGTCACCTTGGGCGAGCGGCTGCGTCGGTTCGGCGTACTCCCTGTTCACGGCGTAGAGCAGACCCGGAGGCTCGTCTCCGAGGCCGAGCGCCGGCCACACATCGGCGACGGAGGACCCGTCGGCCAAGTCGAGGTTCCTCCACCCGGTACCGGCGAGCTCGCGAAGGCCTGCGAACAGTCGAACGCTGATCTGCACTCCGCAAGCGTAGGACGTGTCCTCACATGATGTTGCCCGCGCCGGGGGTGTAGCTCGACGCGACGACGTTGTTTGCGATCAGCGTGTCGCAGCGCACGATGCCGCTGAAGTCCGCCGTCGGCGCGTTGACGCGAAGGAGGCCCGTGTCGACTTGGGTCTGGCTGGACGCGGCTTCGAGCCGACTCGAGGTGACGAGCCGGACCCCGCCGGGTGCCTCGACCTGGATCACACACCGCGCATCGTCGATCGTGATCCTCGCCCCGCAGCGGGTGCGGATCGTCTTGACCGTGCCGCCGTCGTCCGCGGCCGGCGGCCGATCATCCGTCCCCCAGAGAGCTCCGAGCACGTACGGGCGGCTGGGATCCCCGCCCTCGAAGGCGACGAGGACCTCGTCCTCGGGCTCCGGGCGAAACCACGTCCCGTAGCCGTCGCCCGCCAGCAGCGTCGCGAGCTCCGCCCACGCTTCCTGCCTGCTCTCGAGCCGCACGCGGACTCGGCCCCGCTTCTCCGGGTCGCGGCTGTCGGTGACTACCGCGCGGTACACGCCGTACCGGTTCTTGCGGTTCGCTTCCTCCTCGCTCATGGCCTGACCTCCAGTAGCTGGACACGACCGGCAACGTAACGCGCGTACGATTCGCCCGTGGCCACGACCGAGGACCGGCGGGAGACCGACTCCGGGATCGAGATCAAGCCCGTCTACTCGGACGAGGACGTCGCGGACCTCGAGCTCGAGCTGCCGGGCGAGTTTCCCTTTACGCGAGGGCCCTACAAGGACATGTACCGGGGCCGGCCGTGGACGATCCGGCAGTACGCCGGCTTCGCTTCAGCCGAGGAGACGAACGCGCGCTTCAGGTACCTCCTCGAGCGGGGCCAGACCGGGCTGTCCGTCGCGTTCGACCTGCCGACGCAGCTCGGCTACGACTCCGACGACCCGCGCGCGGCCGGCGAGGTGGGGAGGACCGGCGTCGCGATCGATTCGCTCGCCGACATGGAGCTCCTGTTCGACCAGATCCCGCTCGGCGAGGTGTCGACGTCGATGACGATCAACGCGCCGGCCTCGCTGCTCCTGCTCCTGTACGAGCTCGTCGCCGAGGAACAGGGCGTCAGCGGCGACAGGCTCCGCGGCACCGTCCAGAACGACATCCTCAAGGAGTACTGCGCCCGCGGGAACTACATCTTCCCGCCCCGGGCCTCGATGCGGCTGACGACCGACCTCTTCGCCTACGCGGACGAACGCCTGCCAAAGTGGAACACGATCTCGATCTCGGGTTATCACATCCGGGAGGCGGGCTCGACCGCGGTCCAGGAGCTCGCGTTCACGCTCGCGAACGGAATCGCCTACGCGCAGGCGGCGGTCGATGCGGGCCTCTCACCCGACGAGTTCGGCGGGCGGCTCTCGTTCTTCTTCAACGCGCACAACCACTTCTTCCAGGAAGTCGCGAAGTTCCGGGCCGCGCGCCGGCTCTGGGCGGAGATCATGCGCGACCGATTCGGCGCCACGAACCCGAAGGCGCAGGCGCTTCGCTTCCATGCCCAGACCGGGGGCTCGACCCTGACGGCGCAGCAGCCGGAGAACAACATCGTCCGCGTCGCGATCCAGGCGCTCTCGGCGGTCGCCGGCGGTGCGCAGTCGATCCACACGAACGCGTTCGACGAGGCGCTCGCTCTGCCCACCGAGAACTCGGCTCGCATCGCCCTGCGGACGCAGCAGCTCCTCGCGCACGAGGCGGGCGGAACCGACACAGCCGACCCGTTCGGGGGCGCGTACTTCATCGAGACGCTGACGGACGAGCTCGAGGGGGCCGCGCGGGAGCTCATCGAGCGCGTGGACGAGATGGGCGGCGCGGTCGAGGCGATCGAGCAGGGCTTCGTCCAGCGCGAGATCGAGGACGCGGCCTTCCGGCACAACACCGCCGTCGAGTCGGGCGAGAAGGTGATCGTCGGCGTGAACGCGTACCGCGAGGAGGAGTCGGAGCCGATCGAGCTGCACCGGCTCGACCCGGCCGCGGAGAAGCGGCAGCTCGAGCGGACGCTGAAGGTGCGGGCGGAGCGGAACGCCGACGAGGCGTCGAAGACACTCGCAGAGGTGCGGCGAGTCGCGGAGGGCGGCGGAAACCTGCTCCCTTCGATGCGCGAGGCTCTCCGTGCGCGCGTCACGATCGGCGAGATCTGCAACGAGTTGCGCGACGTCTTCGGCACGTACGACTCACAGCGAACCCCGACCTGACGTCGCGTCCGGGACGATCGGCAAGAATTCGCGGCGTAAGAATCCGTAAATATATTCGCTTGCCCTGAACTCAGCCTTCGTGTATTGTCGCTGGCTCAATTCCGAGTCGAGGAAGGAGGCGTGATGAACACCATGGGCACGGCCGTTCACTTCAACCTCCTGGGATCCCTCGCTCGGAGCCGCTCCGGCTAAGCAGCGGAGCGGGATAGCACGTTCGAGCGAGGGCGACCGAGAGGTCGCTTTCGTGGTTCTTGGGGACATTCCCCGCCACCACTACGGGCGAAAGGAGGCAATTCGTAGTGGAACCATCACTCCAACCGTAGGGCCGTATCGGACCAAGATCGAGCAATGAGCGTACTCGCGGATGCGAAAAATCGACCGCTAAAAGTCACCCCTGTATTAGTGATCTCATTTTTCGGTAGTCGCGTGTAACTCCGTTTCTCGGTCGGTTTCGGTGCGGCGACGAGACCGAGCAGAGAGAGGAGGAGCACAGTGGACTACTACGATTCGGAATATCGACGCCAGTACTGCCGGGAGCGCATTGCGCAGGCACGCGACGAGTACCGTCGCGCCCAGGCGCCGCCGAAGAGCGAGCGTGAACCCAGCGCCTGGATGCGGTCTATGTGGGAGCGCATGCGCCAACGAGCGGCCAATGCGCCCGCGTACCGGTCGTGATGACAGCGAAGGCCGCGCGTGTGAGAGCCTTTCTCGCGCGCGCGGCCGCCGCGTCAATCTTTGCCCAGCGTGAGAATCCTTCTTGTCTCGCAGATGTATCCGGGCCCCGAGGACCCGGACCTCGGCGTGTTCGTCCAGGGGATCGAGCGCGCTCTCGCCGAGCGGGGGCATGAGATCGAGCGGGTCGTCACCGAGGGGCGGGTTGGAGGCAAGCGGCGTCACCTGCGGCTCGCCCGCGAGCTACGACGTGCTGCAAAGCCGGACGTCGTCTACGCGCACTTCCTCGTCCCGACCGGCCTCTCTGCGGCGCTCTTCGGCCGTGCGCCGCTCGTCGTCACCGCTCATGGGCGCGACGTCCGCAACATCGGCGCCTACCCCGGCATACGAGCCGCGACCCGCTTCGTCGCCCGCCGGGCTTCGTCGCTGATCGCGGTCTCCGACTACCTCCGCCGCGAGCTCGAGGCGAAGATCCCCGAGGCACGCGGCAAGACCGAAGTCGTCGACTGCGGCGTCGACCTCTCGCTCTTCGGGCCAGGTCCGGTGCCTGGCACCGGCCAGGGCCAAAACGGCCCGGTGTTCGTCTGCGTCGGCAGCCTCATCGAGCGCAAGAACGTCGTCCGTCTCGCCGATGCCTTCGCGACCCTCGACGAAGGGCGCCTCGTGTTCGTCGGCGACGGCCCGCTCCGCCCCCAGCTGGAAGGCAGGCCGAACGTCGAGATTACGGGCCGCGTCCCGCACGACGAGGTGCCGCGGTACATCGCCGAGGCAACCGTCCTCTGCCAGCCGTCCCTGATCGAGCCCTTCGGCCAGGCGCTGCTCGAAGGCATGGCCGCCGGCAAATCGGTCCTCGCGACCCGGGTCGGCGGCCCGCCCGAGTTCGTCCCACCCGAGGCCGGCGTCCTCGTCGACCCTCTCGACACAACGGCGCTCGCCGACGGAATGCGGAGAGCCGCCGAGCTCCCGCGGCCGAACGCAGCCGCCCAGGCGGCCGCCGCCGAGCACGACGTCAAGCGTCAGGCGGAGCGGATCGAGTCGATCCTGGAAAGAGCCGCTCGAGGTCGGCCAGCCTGACCTCGACGAGCGGGCGCACCGTGTCCTCGAGCCCCGCCTCACGGGCCAGCTCGAGGGCCTGCTCGTAGCTCGCGCGTGCCTTCTGCGGCGCGACACCCTGTTTCAGCCGGTTGTCGCCCGTAACCAGGAGCTTCTGGATCTGCTCGCGCGGCGAGGTGGCCACCTGCGAAGCGTAGCCTCGTAGGTCAGCGGGTAGGACTTCGGGGTGGCATTCGCCCCCGATCCACAACCGGGGCCTGCTCGTGTGCTGATCGCCGACGACGAGCCGCTCTTCGTCGAGACCGTCCAGGCGCTGCTCGCGGGCGACGCGCGCGTCGAGGTCGTCGGCACGGCGACGAACGGGCACGATGCGGTCGACCTCGCCGTTGCGCTCGACCCAGACGTGACTCTGATGGACATCGCGATGCCGATGCTGGACGGGATCGAGGCGACCCGGCGCATCCGCGAGCAGGTCCCCGACGCGTGCGTCCTCGTCCTCACCGGCTCGAGCATCTCGGCCGACGTCGATCGCGCCCGGCAGGCGGGCGTTAGCGCCTTCCTCACGAAGGACCGGATCGGGACGCAGCTGGTGGACGCGATCCTCGAGGTCGCCGAGCCCTAGTCGCTACTCTGTCGCCGTGCTCGACAGCTTCGGCATCCCCGCGTTCGTCTTCTTCACCTTCGTCACGGCGATCGCGCTGATCATCCTGATCCTCATGCACTCGGGCCGCGACACGGGCATGGGCGGGATGGGCTATGTGCCGGCGTCGCAGGGCGGGACGCACATCGTCGAGCGGAACCTGACGCGCCTGACGGTCGTAGTCGCCACGATCTTCTTCATCAACAGCATCATCCTCTACCACATCCTCCAGTAAGTGAGTGGACACAGTAGGGGCGGCTTCGGGCTTCGCCCTTGCCGCCTTTGCTTTCGGATTAAAGGCCGGGGCCGGAGCCGGTGCCCGTGATGTGGAAGCGCCTCGTCGCGAGCGCCGGGACGAGCGCCGCATGCGGAAACCGCTCGTCGTAGAGCTCGTTCAGGTTGACGAGCATCGGCTCACGTGTGAGCGCGGGAACCTCGGCCAGCACGTCCGACATCGCGACGGTGAAGCGCAGGTTCACGAGCGGCTCGGCCACCTTGCCGTCCCGAATGCGGAACGTGCCGTCGCGGGTCATGCCCGTCAGGACGCCGCCGCGTGGGTCGACGATGCTCAGGTAGTGGAGCCGCGTCACGTAGATCCCGTCCCCGACGAGCGCGGCGAGCTCCTCGGTTGAGCCCGCCTCGCCGCCGGCCATCGAGAACGCCGTCGGCATCGGCCCGAAGAACCGCCAGGCGTCGGGCGGCGCGTGGCCCGTCGAGGCGTGCCCGTCACCGGCGCGCGCAGCGGTGACGCGGTCCCACACGACATCGCGGATGACGCCGCTCTCGATCATGTCGACGCGCTGCTTTGGCGTCCCCTCGAAGTCGAAGGCCTTCGGAAGGTTCGCCGTGGAAAGTGCGTCGTCGGCGAGCGAGATCTTCGGGTCGAAAGCCTGCTCGCCGATCCGCCCGCAGAAGTAGCTCCGCTCCTCGAGGTAGCCCTGAGCTCCGAGCGAGTCGTAGGAGAACCAGCGCACGAGCTCGGCGACGGCGAAAGGTTCGAGCACCGCGGCGTAGGTCCCGGGCTCGAGCGTGCCGGCCCCGCGGGTCTTGGCGGCGGTCTCGGCAGCCTCGCGGGCGGGCTCCGCCGGATCCAGCTCGCCGACCCGCCAGCTCGTCCGCTCCGACCAGCCCGAGGCGCCGTCATCCGCGGCCAGGCAGAGGCAGACGGCGTCGGTCATCGACTGTTGCGCGCTGAGGCCGCTCGAGGAGACGAGAGCGATCTCGGTCACACCGCTCGTGAAGTATCCGTAGAGCCCGAAGTCGGGTGCGGCCTCGATCGCCGCAGCGGCGAGGCGCGCCTGCGCCTCGGCGCCGAGCGACGCGGTCTCCTCGTCGTAGCCGCCCACGTCCGGGTACTCCGCACGCGGGCCGAGGCCGGGGAAGTCGGGGTCCGGCTTGGCGCTGCCGGCGGCCTCACCCGCGCGTGACATCAGCGCGCCCAGGCTCTCCTTGTCGCTTCTGTTCGTGGCCGCCCAGCCGACCTGCCCGTCCTGCACGACGCGGGCTCTGACAACGGCGTTGTCGATCAGCGTCGGCTGATGGACGATCGACGCCGCGAACCGCGCGACGCCCGAGCGCTCGGCGTGGACGAGAACCTCGGCCTCGCCGCCTCGAACGGTTGACAGCGCCTGCTCGGCGATCTCCAGGGCGCGGCTCACGCGGAGACGCCCACCTCGACGCCCCGGAACCGGGCCGGGGACGCACCGTGCGACACGTGCGCCTCCTGTCCCGGCTGGCCCTTGCCGCAGTTCGTGAGCCCGAAGAGCTGCCATTCCTCCGGGCCGGCCACCGCATCGAGCTTCCCCCAGAAGATCGGCGTCACGCCTGTGTACGTCGCGTCCCGGAACATCCGCCCGAGCTTGCCGTTCCTGATCTCCCAGGCGATCTGCGTGCCGAACTGGAAGTTGAGCCGCTTGTCGTCGATCGACCAGCTCTTGTTCGTCTCCATGTACACGCCCTCGGCGACGTCCTGGATGAGCTCATCGAACGAGCCCTCGCCGGGCTCGAGGTGGAGGTTCGTCATGCGCACGAGCGGCATCCGGCTCCAACCGTCGGCCCGCATGCAGCCCCCGACACCGGCGCCGATGCGCGCCGCGGTCTCGCGGGACGAGAGGAACCCGCACAGCAGGCCTTCGGCGACGATCGGCTCGCGCTGTGCCGGGACGCCCTCGTCGTCGAACCCGAACGTGCCGAGTCCGCGCGGCGTCGTCGCGTCGGAGGTGATGTTCATCTTTTCCGAGCCGTAGCGCAGGTTGCCGAGATCGTCGGGGGAGAGGAAGCTCGTCCCGGCGTAGGCGGCCTCGGTGCCGTAGACCCGGTCGAGCTCGGTCGGGTGGCCGACCGACTCGTGCACCTGCATGACCGCCTGCTCCGGCGAGAGGACAATTGTGGTCGTCGAGGCCGGGCACTCGGCGGCGCTCAGGAGGGCAACCGCCTGCTCGCCGACACGGGGCGCCTCCTGGTCGAGGGCCAGCTCCTCGACGAACTCCCAGCCGCCCTGGCCGCTCACCCCGCCGTGCTGGCTCGGGTAGCTGCGGATCTGCGTCACGTCGCCCTCGGAGGCGTAGGCGTCGATGCCTCCGCCGCACTCGACCAGCTCCTGCTCGATCGCGACGCCGTCCGAGGTTGCGAGCACCTTGTGTTCCCGCTGCGCCCGGACCATCGCGAGCGTGACCTTGACCTTCGATTGGCGCATGCCCTCCTCGGCGCGGAGGCAGAGCTCGATCTTCTCGGTGAGAGGGACGTCGAAGGGGTCGCGCTCCATCTGCGTTCGGTAGCTGCCGCTCTGCGCATCGAGTGACGCGAGCTCGGTCTGGCGGCTGCCGGGCGCGGCGCGCGCGAAGTCGACGGCTCGGAGCGCCGCGTCACGGGCGGCCGTCTCGTCGAGGCGCCCCTCACCCGCGAACCCCCAGGCTCCGCCGACGAGGACCCGGACGCCGACGCCCTCGCTCTCGGCGTCGCTCAGGTCGTCGACCTGACTGTTCTTCGTGATCACGTACTGGCGCCGAAGAGAGACCGCGCGCGCGTCGGCATAAGAGGCTCCCGCCCCCATCGCCGCATCGACCGCCGCCTCGGCCAGCGCCTTCACGCGGCGTACCCTAAGGGGTCAGACCCCTTTGCAAAGGCCTCGACGTGCTCCGCTCGGTTCCGTCGCCTGTGGATCGAATGTCGCGGTTGCGTTCGAGATCGGTCACACTTTTGAGTCGGGGTCTGACCCCTCTCCGGCGCGGCTACAATGCGGCCCGCGCGCTGGTGGCGGAATTGGTAGACGCGCAAGGTTGAGGGCCTTGTGGGGTTAAAACCCCGTGGAGGTTCAAGTCCTCTCCAGCGCACTCATCACGCGAAGTCCGGCGCCGCTACGCGGCGCCATGACGACTTCGGCGATATCGCTCTTGGCTCAAAGCCGCAGTGAGCGGCGACGGGCAAAGCCCGCCCCCCGCGGCTAAGCGCGCTCGATGACTTCTTGGAGCTCTGCGCCGTTCGCCACCACCACTGGGTCTTTGAAGTCATCGAAATCGGCGGGAAGTTGCGACCGTTGCCCCTCCGCGATCAAGCAGGGCGGGATTCCCGGCGCATAGATCACCATGTCTCCCGCGCGCGCGACGTCAACGATGAGATCGAAGATCTCAGCGCCCCCGGCCGGCCGACTGAACATCAATCCATCGATCGGCTCGCCTTCCTGGACCGCGTAGAGGTCGGCTTCGCCTGCACCCCGCCGGACGCGTGAAAAGTCGAGATCGTCGGGAGGTGCTTCCCACGCCTCGCGCAGGAGCTCCCACACTCGAGGATCCGTGACGACAGCGGGCTCGCCGTTCTGAAATCGCTGGACGAAGACGTCGAATCCCATCCGGAAGCGTGCGACTCTATTCGTCGAGGGTGTTCAGATGATCGTTCTCTATCTCATCGTCCTCGCCGGTGCTATGTACCTGATGTCGGTGAGCCGTCAGCGCGGTATGGGCGCGCGCCGGGGTTGGCTCTGGTTCAACGCCTGGCTCGCCGCCGGCGCGCTCTTCCTCTTTAGCCTGCTCACCGATTTCAGCATCGCACTCGTCCTGTTCCCGGTCTCGGTCATCGCCATCTTCTGGCTGGCCGTGAACGCGCCGTACTGGCGCGAGGTTGCCGGGTTTCCGCTCGGTGCAGTGCTCGTCCTCACCGGGACCGTGCTCTTCGTTTGACGCCGTCCGCAGCGACCGCTACCGTGATCGAACACATGTTCGCCGAAGGAGGCCCAATGCTCACCGAGCGGCAGCGCCAGATTCTCGACTTCCTGACGAAGTACGTGGACGCGCACGGCTACCCGCCGACGGTGCGGGAGATCGGTGAGGCGGTCGGCCTCGCCTCGCCCTCGACGGTGCACGCACACCTCGCGAACCTCGAGCGCGCGGGTCTCCTGAAGCGCGATCCCACGAAACCCCGCGCGATCGAGCTCTACCGCGAGCCGAAGCCCGAGCCGGTCGAGGCGACCGACGTGCACAAGCTTCCGCTCGTCGGCGAAGTCGCCGCGGGTGGGCCGCTGCTCGCGGACGAGAACATCGAGGACTACCTCGCGGTGCCGGAGCCGCTCTCGAAGGGCGGGGAGGAGTTCCTCCTGCGCGTCAAGGGCGACTCGATGATCGACGCCGGCATCCTCGACGGGGACATCGCCGTCGTCGAGCGCCGACAGGACGCGCGGGACGGCGACATCGTCGTCGCCCTTGCCGGCGACGACGAGTCGGCCGACGAGGCGACC
>Ga0075421_100010909_pt1 | contig 11242 bp, 13 predicted proteins | sample SoiMetdeltSBSDD5_FD_75292 | JGI IMG/M metagenome (GOLD analysis project Ga0075421, IMG submission 75292) | Bulk soil microbial communities from a Populus tree surrounding site in Tennessee, USA - Soil MetaG P. deltoides SBSDD5 | ecosystem: Environmental > Terrestrial > Soil > Tree plantation...
CGGACGCTGCTCGACGCAGCGCCCCGCAAGCACGCCTGAATCGGCCGCTCTTCGGGCCGCCCACGGTTCGCTCCGCATTCGGGTCCCGTTTCCGCACGGCGTCGTGGTCGTCATCGCCGTGATGACGACTGTCAACGCTCGTTTCGCTTTCCTGTTCTGCAGCTTGCTCGCCGCCCCGATCACGGCCCCGGCGCAAGCGCGACAGGCACCGACGCCCACGGCGTCGCGCACGGTCCAGGTGCGCGCGCGCGTGCGCGGCGAAGATGTCGTGCGCACCGCGAAGCAGTATCTCGGTGTTCGCTACGTACTCGGCGGGACTACGCCTCGCGCGTTCGACTGCTCCGGTTTCGTCCGATGGATCTTCGCGCAGCACGGCGTCAACATGCCGCGAACGGCGAAAGAGCAGGCTGCTGTCGGAGACGCTCCCGCGCCCGGTGATCTGCAACCCGGCGATCTGCTCTTCTTCTTCGGTGGCCGTGGCGCGCAGCACATCGCCGTCTACGTCGGCGGAGACACCATCATCCATGCTTCGAGCAGCGGCAAGCGGGTGAAGCTCGATCGGTTTGGCGGCACGAGGCGACGTCCGACCTGGTTCGGGCAGCGTCTCATCGCCGTGCGCCGCATCCTCCCCGCCGAGGGAGTCGTCGAGCTGCCGCTAAGCGCCCTCTCGACCGAGCGTGGAGTCCCACCGGAAATGGAAACGACCTTGCTTTACCGGGAGCCGCCGGTCGTATATTAAGCTGCGGCGCGAGGCTGCCGACGCCGGCGGCCCCGTTTGAATCCAATGAAGGATAACCCGTGCTCCTGTATAGTCGCGAGCTACCCTCGGGAGGCTTCGTGATGATCGAGGCCCAGGACGGCGAGGGCGGGTTACATTACGCTTTCCTCGCCGTGGAGCGGCGTTCCGATCCGTCGCGACGCGCTGGGCACGAGCCGCCAGTGATCGCCGAGGCACGAGGGCCGTCGCGCGCGACCGTGTTCAGGGAGCTCTACGCGATCGCGCGCGACAACACCGCGATATCGCACGCGCTGCTTCGGTGGCGGAGGGGCTCCGGCTGAAAGTGAGACCGAAAAAAAAGAGCGGCGGCCACCAGGCCGCCGCTTTCATTTGTCTATGGTGCGTCGTTTGCGGGGGGCATCGCCACCGCGGCGACGCAGAAGAGCATCCCTCAGCGCGTCGCCGTCCATCTCATCGAGCGAAGCGGCACGCACGGTGAGGATTCGCGCCCGGTCGTGTCCGCCGAAGAGTGGTTCGACGCGGACGATCAGTCGCGCACCGCGCGCTTCGCCGGTGGGATCGATCGACGAGAGCTTGGCGATCAGCACGACGAGCCACCGCTGCCCGTTCGACGTCTCGATGACGCGAGCGGGGACCGGTGTTTCGCTGATGCGCTGATCCGACAGCTGCCGGAACGCGACATCACCGAGCGCGGACGCGGCTCTGGCAGGGCGGCTCGGCGGACCGGGGTCCGATTGGCGCTTGCGGCGGAGAACGCCCATCACCTGCCTCCCTGTGCTGCGAGCGGGAGTTCCATCTGATCCCCGGCGGACGCTGGGTCGCGGGCCACGCCGAGCAGGTGGGCGGTCCGGTGGTAGTGCCGCAGGGTCTCTATAGGCGCGCGGAGGGAGCCGTGTCCGACGCGACGAATCGCGAGGACCTCCTCACGTACCGACCGCGGCAGGGCGTATGCAAGTGGATGACGGCCAAGGCGATCGAGCTCCTCGGTGTCACGCGCAAGCAATGCGGCACACAGCGCGTCCAGGTAGGCGAGCAAACGGCTCCCTCCGTGTGTTTCGTAGTAATATACGTATTGGTACTAATAAGGTAACGCAAGGGGTGTACCCGGAGATCCGCCCCTGGTTCCGGCGAGAGTATCCGGCAATGGCCGCCGACGGCAGATATCCGGCGCCAGATCTCGGGGTCGGGAAGCACGCGTGGGGAGCCGGAAGCCGGCTCCCCACGCTTTTTTCCCCGCGTCCGCCACTGACGACGGATACCTCAACCGCTGCAGCGGTTACCCGAGCAGGTCGAACCTCACTCCTCGGCGGCCGCTCCGTCGCTTCTTCGGCGCATAGCGAAACAGTTGGGCGGGACGACCGCGACCCTCGCTGCGCCATTCATCTATAGGCTCCACTAGCCAGGCGGCGTGCAGCGCGCGGCGGAAGCTCGCCTTGTGCAGCTTGCGACCGAGCAGGACCTCGTAGACTTCCTGCAGCTGGCTCAGCGTGAACGTCGGCGGCAACAGGCGGAACGCCACCGGCGATTGATCGAGCTCGAGGCGCAGCATCGAGAGCGCGGAGTCCACCATGGCGCGGTGGCGCGGCGCGAGCGGCGGAAGCTCATCGAGTGGGAACCAGCTCGCCTCGCCACCGACCGGTGGTGGCGTACCCGCCGCGACCAGGCCGAGATACGCGATCGAAAACTCGGTCTCCCCGGGATGGCGATGCTCGCTTCCCGATGCGACCACCTGCCGCGTCCACGCCGCGCCCGCGCCTAACGCCGACCGCGCGATGCGCGCCGCCGCGACATCGAGCGGCTCATCGGATCGCGCCGCATCCCACGGGAGCTCCCAGCGCTCACGCGCGCGCGGATCCGGCGCGCGCACCAGCAACGCCGTGAGGCGCCGGCTATGCGGAGTGAAGAGAACGACGTCGACGGAGAGGAGCGCCCGCCGAATGACGGGACGAGCAGCAACGGCGGGGCGGCCGGCGGGGGCTGACGTTTGAGGACGATCGCGCATCGGGCGCGAATTAGTCACACTCGGTCACTAATGTCAAGACTCTCCCGAAGAATTCGTCGCGCTGCGCATCTATCGTTGTCGCTCGTCGCGAAGCGCGACTATATAGCGGTTTCCTTCTCAGCCGTCAATCAGAATTCTCGCCGGTTAGCGACGCACCTCCGACGGACGAACAGTCGCAGAATCGACGCTGCGCATCAACCCCGCTCCAATGGATGTACGCGGGGGGATGCGAATCGGCAACCGTCCCGTGATCGGACTCCATCCGAGCAAGGCACGAGCCGCCGCGCGCTGCGAGACACCGATACCGCTCCACGCCACCAGATAGGCGGGCACGCTCGGCATCTGCTGCAACAGATACGGATTACCGAGCGATACCACGATCGGTCGCTTCCGCTGCTTGACGAGTGCCTGCACGAAGCTCGCGAACTCTCGCGGGGCCTCCGCGCTGGTCGCGTTCCACGCGTGGGAGACGTAGGAGCTCACGATGACGACCTGCGCCGACCGCGCGGCGCGAAGCAGGCGCTGCCACTCCGCGCTCGAGGGCGCATCGGCGTTCACCAGCTCCGACCGAACGCTCGTGAAGTGACGACGGAGCTCGGCATCGAACGCGGTCCCGGCGGCGAGGTCGGTGCGTCGGGCTAACGTAATCGAGAGTACTCGCCGCGAGCGCGGCAGCCTCGACAACGGTACCTGGCCGAGAGAGTCGCGCACGAGCGTGATCGACCGCTGGGCCACCGCACGAGCCACCGCCACGTGATCCGAGTCGCCGACGACGAACCGCACGCTGTCGATCGCGATCGAGCGCCGACGATCGAGTCCCACGCGGCGCTTCGCCTCGAGTAACCGGCGAACCGACGCATCGATGCGCGCCTGGTCGTACCGCCCGCTCTCGACCCCCGCGACGATCGCGTCGATCGTCTGTCGCACATCGACCGGTTGAATCAGGACGTCGGCACCAGCGTCGACGGCGCGAATCGCGGCCTCGACGGCGCCATACCTGTCGAGCACGCCGCGCATGTCCATCGCGTCGGAAATCACGACACCGTCGAAATCCATCTCGCCACGAAGCAGATCGCCGAGCACTCGCTTCGACAGCGTACCCGGCACGCCGGCGGAATCGAGCGCGGGCATCGATCCGTGAAACGTCATCATCGCTCCGACGCCCGCCGCGACCGATGCCCGGAACGGCACAAGCTCGACACTGTCGAGCCTCGCTCGCGTCACTCCCACGACCGGCAAGGCGAGATGCGAGTTCACCTCGGTGTCACCATGTCCCGGAAAGTGCTTTCCAGTCGCGATCATCCCGTGCTCCTGCATTCCACGCACGAACGCGGCTCCGAGTCGCCCGGCGAGCGCGGGGTCCTCACCGTAGGAACGGGTGTTGATGACGGGATTCGCGGGATTGTTGTTCACATCGAGTATCGGCGCGTACGCGACGTGCACTCCAAGCGCGCGTCCTTCGATCGCCGTCACCCGACCCTGCTCGTAGGCCAGCGCCGTATCACCCGAGGCCCCGAGCGCCATCTGCGGTGGGAACACCACCGCGCCACCGAGGTCGATGGCGTTGGGCAGGAACCACCCGCCCCGGGCACGATATCCTGCGCCGAATTCGAAGTCCGCCCCGAAGAGCAGCGGCACCCGACTCAATCGCTGCATTGCGTCGAGCTTCACCGCGATCTCGACCGGCGACCCGACCGAGATCGTGAAGCCGCCGACCCGGTCCTCCTGGATGAGACGCCTCAACGTCTCCCACTGCGGCGAGTCCGCCGGCGAGTAGTCGCCATACACCGTCGGCCACACCATCTGCGCCGCCTTCTCCCGGAGCGAAAGCGAGGCGAGTGTCGAGTCGACCCAGTCGGCGGATGTCATCGGCGAGGCGAGCGCCACGCTCCCGGACTCGGCCGCGACCGCGGGCGCCGATGCCGGTGGAGGTGTCGAGCCGCCGCACGCTGCCACGACCGCGGCAACGAGACCGACGCACAGGCGCGGGAATGCGCAGGCGTTTCTATTCAGCACGCTGCTTGGGTGCTGAGCACGCAATCTCAGCGGTGCGCCCGGAGCGGCCATTCTCACGGCAGCGCCAGCGGTTCCGGAGGGCTCGGGGGCAGCGCGTCGAGTCGCCGACGCATCTGCGCGAACTGCGGGAGATCGCGCGCTCCCCGCTCCACGGCATCGGGCGGAAGTTGCGCGATCATCGCTTCGGCGTCGGCGATGCGATCTGCGGTGAGCGGGTGGGTCGAGAACCATGCGAGCAGCTCGTTAGGGCTACCGCGTTCTTCCTCGAGCAATCGCTCGAAGAATCGCGGCATGCCGCGAGGATCGAGGCCGGCGAGTGTCAGGAAGCGCACGGCAACGCGATCCGCCTCCATCTCCGCCTCCCGACTGTGCTTCGCCATCCAGGCGCTTCCGGCGACCTGCAGCGCAACCTGCTCCGCGGCACCGGGCGCGCGGCCGAGCAGCACGTAAATGAGACTGACGGCGGCGTTCGTGTTCTGCGCCTTGGCCATCTGCTCGAGGCCGTGACGCTCGACGACATGCCCGATTTCGTGCGCGAGCACTCCGGCGAGCTCGGAGGCGCTCTCCGCACGTTCGAGGATCCCGCGGTTCACGAAGATGAACCCGCCGGGAACGGCGAACGCGTTGGGGACCTCGGAATCGACGACGCGGAACTCGTAGTCACGTCCCGTCGTGTCGGCGCGGTTCACGATGTGACCGCCGAGCTCCCGCACGAAGCGCACGACCGGCTCGTCTTCGAGGAGGGGCATTTCGCGAGAGGCCTGCGCGGCGACCGCCGATCCCATCTCCCGCTCGTCTTCGATGCTGATCGACGACGAGTCGACGCACGCGCCGAGCGTCGCGAGCGCGATGAGGCCAACGACGCGGTGGATGCCGCGACTCACCAGTTGATGGTTCCCTGCTTGGTGGTGTCGACCTGCTCGCTGGAGCCGGCGCCGAACAGGAACGCGTCCATGTTCCTGGTGAGGAACTGGCGGGCCTGAGGATCCATCAGGTTCAGGCCATAGTGATTGATGAGCATCATCTGCTGGCGGTTCCACTCGGCCCAGCACACCGTGCAGATCTCTCGCTGCACGCGTTCGCCGATGGGGCCAGGGAAGGGTTGCCGCTCGAATCCCGCGCGGGTCTTCGCACAGCGCGAGCAGGTTATGTCGCTCATTCTCGTTCATCTCCCCAAGAGAAAGGGCCAGGGGCCAAGGGCCAGGGGCCAAGAAAAGGGTCGAGGTGCTCGTAGTACGATATACCCCCGACCCTCCCCTTGGCCCCTGGCCCTTGGCCCCTGGCCCCTGCTTTATCGGGCGTACTTGACCTTCGCCAGCCCGAACGCCTGAAGGAGCCGAATGTACACCCACCCGATGTCCAGCTCGTACCACTTCGCTCCGAACTTCGCGGAGTGCGGATCGGCATGGTGGTTGTTATGCAGCTCCTCGCCGCCAAGCCAGATCGCGATCGGAGAAATGTTCCGGCTTTCGTCCTTCACATCGAAATTCCGGTAGCCCAGCGCGTGACCGACGCCGTTGACGATGCCCGCGGCCCAGAAGGGGATCCACAGCATCTGCACGCCCCAGACGAGCGGTCCGACGTAAATGCCGAAGAGATAGATGTCGACGGTGAGCATCACGACGATGCCGAGCCAGTTCAGCGGCGTCAGCAGCCGTCGCTCGAGCCAGTCGTTGGGCGTTCCCTTCCCGTACTTGTCGAGCAGGCCCGGCTGGCGAATCGCCTGTCGATAGTAGAGGGCGCCCTTGAGGATGATGTTTCGCAACCCCTCGAGCAGGGGCGAATGCGGATCGCCCTCACGGTCGGCGAACGCGTGGTGCTTGCGGTGGCAAGCAACCCACTCCTTCGTGACGATTCCCGTCGAGAGCCAGAGCCAGAGACGCATCGGCACGGCGACGAGCGCGTGGAACTTCACACCACGGTGCGTCTGGTCACGGTGCAGGAATAGCGTCACGCAGACATTGGTCAGGTGCCCGGCAATCACGATGAACAGCACCGGTATCCACCAATGCGATGCCCAGCTGGCGAAGTCCAACATTCCTCGTATTCCTCCCTGTAGCGACGGCCGCAATGGCGACGGAACGGCCCGGTCTCGATACGCGAGGCCCGGGCCGGGTATCGTAAGTTAAGCACGCTCCATGCCCGAAGCTACCTCCAGAGGAAAAGACGAGTATTTCCGTCATTCGTGACACGGGTGCGCGCGGGTTCGCCCTTGCGGACGTGCACGCCAAGCGTAGCGTCAGCAGCGTGAAGACACGCGCGAGTGACGCGGCTACGATGCCGCAACTGGCGGGCCGTGCGACCGCCAAGGGGACGGTTCGCCACGCGGAGCGATATGCGAAGAAACGCGGCGCGAGCTTCCATCGCCCGTTCGAGCGCGGGCTCCGCGTTTCCGCCGTCGGACTCGGCACCTACCTCGGCGAGTGCGATGACGCCGATGACACTCGTTATGAGGTGGTCGCGCGCGCGGCGCTCGAGCGGGGAGTCAGCATGCTCGACACCGCCATCAACTACCGATGCCAGCGTTCGGAACGGGTGCTGGGGCGCGCGGTGCGGGCCGCGCTCGCCGGAGGCGTCGTGGCACGCGACGAGATCGTCGTGTGCACGAAGGGCGGCTACATTCCGCTCGACGGACGGCCGCCAGCCTCCCGCGAAGAGTACCATGCGTTTCTCGACCGGGAGTACTTCGCGGCCGGCGTCGTGACGCGAGACGATGTCGTTGGTGACGCGCACAGCATCGCGCCCGGGTTTCTCGCCGACCAGCTTCGCCGCAGTCGCGAGAACCTCGGTCTCGACACGGTAGACGTCTACTACGTGCACAACCCGGAGCAGCAGCTCGACTCGATCAAGCCCGCGCAGCTGTTCGATCGGCTCCGCGAGGCATTCGCGATGCTCGAGTCGCGGTGTGATGACGGCCATATTGCGCGGTACGGATGCGCGACCTGGAACGGCTTCCGTGCCGCCCGCGGAACGCGCGGACATCTGGAGCTGGCCGAGGTTGTCGCCGCGGCCCGCGAGGTCGGCGGCGACGACCATCGGTTCCGTGTCGTGCAGCTCCCGATCAATCTCGCCATGCCAGAGGCAGTCCGGCTGTCGACGCAGCGCGTGCGAGGGCGTGACATGCCGTTCCTCCATGCGGCGACGGAGCTCGGCATCGCCGTGGTCGCCAGTGCGCCGCTGCTGCAGGCACGTCTGGCCGTGGGACTGCCGGCGGAGGTCCGGGAAGCGCTCCCCGGATTCTCCACCGACGCGCAGCGCGCGTTGTCGTTCGTCGGTGGCCTTCCCGTGTCGACGGCACTGGTGGGCATGCGAAGTATCGCGCACCTCGACGAGAATCTCGCGGCATTCACCGAGTGAACCACGGAAGGCGCCCTGACGTTCGTCCTGGCGTGGCTCCTTCCCATCACACACCGGATGGCGCCTTTCGCAATCCCTGGGCGCTCGACGAAGCGCGCTTCGGCGGGTTGCTCAAGTGGCGCTGGGATCGCATTCGGCATCCGCTCCCTCGGGACAATGGCGCGCACGCGCTCCCCAGGGCACGCCCGGCGATCCGATCGCCGCGTGCGGCGGCCGATGAGATCGTGGTGACGTGGGTCGGACACTCCACGCTGTTGGTCCAGCTCGGAACGCTGAACATCCTGACCGATCCAATCTGGAGCGACCGCGCATCCCCGTGGCGCGCGATAGGTCCCCGCCGTCTCGTCGAGCCGGGCGTCGCGATCCATGCGTTGCCTCCCATCGACGTCGTGCTCCTCTCGCACAACCATTACGACCATCTCGATGCCTGGACGGTTCGCACCCTGGCTTCGGCTCACGCGGAAGCGCGATGGATCGTGCCGCTGCGCCTGGGCAAGTTGGTGAGCTCGCTCGGTGCGCGCGCCGTCGAGGAGTTGGACTGGTGGGAGGAACGGCAGCTCGGCAACGCAACGATAGGCTGTACGCCGGCGCGTCATTTCAGCGCACGCACCCCACTGGACCGTAACCGCACACTCTGGTGCGGGTATGCAGTCGCGAGCGCCGGGCGGCGCTTCTATTACGCGGGCGACACGGGTGTTCATCCGGAATTCACTCGCATTGGCGAGCGATTCGGCCCGTTCGATGTGGCCGCGTTACCCATCGGCGCGTACGAGCCCCGGTGGTTCATGCGCCCCGTGCACATCGATCCGGACGAGGCGGTGACGGCCTATCGCGCACTCCATGCGCATCACGAATCTGCATCGGACGCGGTCATGGTCGGCCTGCACTGGGGTACGTTCCGGCTCACGGACGAGCCGGTGCTGGATCCCCCCAGGCGCGCTCGCGAAGCGTGGTCGCGTGCCGGGCTTTCCGAGAAGCACCTGTGGATCCTCGCGCATGGCGAGACTCGAGTACGGTGAAGGTGAGTTGGAGTAATCGCGAGCTCGAGCTTCCAGCATTCGCTCTTCCGCGTGGCCCGCGCCGCATCCATGTTGGGCGCTCATGGAGCGTGGACTCACCGTTTACCGTCATGATTCTCCGGGCGGACGCGTCGTGATCATCACCGTCGATGAACGTGATCCGATGCACGTCGTCGCCCGGCTGCAGGTGGAGCGGCGCACTGATCCGAAGCGCCAGGGCATCGGTGAGCCACCGCTGATCGCGGAAGCGCGCGGGGCATCGCGTGAAGCGGTCTTGGCCGAGCTGCGCGCGCTCGCGAACGATGACGTCGAGCTGGCACGTCGCCTCGAACGCTGGACGGCCATGCAGCGGCGTCCCCGCCCTGATGCTCCATGAAGGGCGATTCCGGCCCGCACCGCGCGCGGTGTGGTGCGGGTCATGCGCGGCGTCAGGTGCGGCGCGCGCGCGATTCTTGCCAAGACGTGCGGGCACCACACTCTCAAACGGGAGAGCAATGCCATGGCGACGAAGAAGCGGTCGTCTCGCGGGAAGTCACGGTCGGGCGGTCGGCGTAGCCGGTCGTCGGGCGGAAGAAAATCCGCGCGTAAGAAAGGCGGCAGGAAGTCGGCAGCGCGGAAATCGACCCGCCGCAAATCGTCCGCGCGGGGCTCAGCCCGGAAGTCATCGGCGCGAAAGAGCTCTCGCGGTCGCAAGCGCGCACGGAAGCAGTCGCCAGTCGCGCGCGCCAAGCGCGTCGCGACGACGGTCGTAAAGCAGGCCGGTGATGCCGTGCAGCGTGTGCCGGAAGTGATCGGCAATCTCGTCGACCGGGTGACTTGATCGCACGGCGACCGTGGTGCACGATGACGGGGCGGCGACAGCCGCCCCGTTCTGCATCTGTCACCCTCAGCCCAGCCTCGCATGCCTACCCGCCGGGAGTTCGCGCTCACCGTTGGAGCGGCCACACTCGGTGCGTGCGTTCGCACACCGTCAGCACCGCCGTCCGCACCCACGCCGACCACCACGCCAGCGACACCGACGGCCGCCGATGCTAACGCCCCCGCCGTCGATGCGTTGACGGAGCTCGTCAGGCACAGGTATGGCGCACATTTGTCCGAAGCGCAGATCACGATGGTTCGCGATGACATCCGCGGCGGACTGCGCACCTCCGATCGCCTTCGCGCGATCCTGTTACCGAATTCCGCGGAACCCGACGTGGTGTTCACGGTGCACCGCGGAGGCGACCGGTGAGCGTTCCTGAAGACGTTCTCTATGGAAGTATCCGGGAGCTGAGCGAAGCGATCCGCACGCGGAGACTTTCGCCGGTGGAGTTGGCCGAGGCGTATCTGCAGCGACTCGAGCAGCTCGGTCCCAGGCTCGGCGCGGTCGTGACCATCACCCGGGAACGCGCGCTCCGTGAGGCGCGTGCGGCGGAGCGAGAGATCGCCGGCGGGCAATGGCGCGGCCCCCTCCACGGTGTGCCGTACGGGGTGAAGGACCTGCTGTCGACGGCTGGGGACCTCACCACCTGGGGCGCGGCGCCATATCGCGAGCAACGCTTCGACTTCGATGCGACCATTGTCCAGCGCCTCACGAAGGCCGGCGCGGTGCTCGTCGCCAAGCTGGCGATGATCGAGTTGGCTGGCGGGTTTGGTTATCGTCAGGCGGATGCGTCGTTCACGGGACCGGCGCGCACGCCATGGAATCTCGGGTACTGGGCGGGTGGCTCGTCGTCCGGGCCGGGGGCGGCCGTTGCCGCGGCACTCGTTCCGTTCGCCATCGGAAGCGAAACGTGGGGCTCGATCACGACGCCGTGCGCGTTCAGCGGTGTCACCGGACTGCGACCGACGTATGGGCGCGTGAGCCGCCACGGCGCGATGGCGCTCTCGTGGTCGATGGACAAGCTTGGCCCGATGTGCCGCACCGCCGACGACTGTGGACTCATCCTCGCCGCCATAGCGGGACCCGATCCGCTCGATCCGTCAGCCAGCACGCGCGAGTACGCCTATGCTCGCGATTCGTCGACGCCTCGGCGGTTCCGCATCGGTGTTCTGAAGAATGCGACCGCCGGAGTGCAGGAGGAGGTCGCAGCGAGCTTCGAGGCTTCACTCCGCGCGCTCGCGGAGTTC
>Ga0075421_100010910_pt1 | contig 11242 bp, 10 predicted proteins | sample SoiMetdeltSBSDD5_FD_75292 | JGI IMG/M metagenome (GOLD analysis project Ga0075421, IMG submission 75292) | Bulk soil microbial communities from a Populus tree surrounding site in Tennessee, USA - Soil MetaG P. deltoides SBSDD5 | ecosystem: Environmental > Terrestrial > Soil > Tree plantation...
GGCGCGCGCGACGGCGCGGGCGGGCGCCAAGGCCAGCGCGAACGGCACCTTCGCGAGCGGCGCCACGTTCGTGTTGCGCCACTCCTCCATGCGCGTGTGCGGGAGACCCTGCTCGCGAAAGACCTCGAGCGAGCTTGCGCGCAGATCCGCCAGCCAGCCGGGCTCGCCGAGACGCTCGGCCGCGAAGCCCGCGTGCAGCGCGAGGAAGCGCTCGCGCGCCTCGTCGTGCGCGCTCATCGCTTCCCCGCCGCGTCGAGCCAGCCATAGCCCTTCTCTTCCAGCTCGAGCGCCAGCTCCTTGCCGCCGGAGCGCGCGATGCGCCCTCCCGCCAGGACGTGCACGAAATCCGGCTCGACGTAGTCGAGCAGGCGCTGGTAGTGCGTGATGACGATCATCGAGCGCTCGGGGCCCCGCAGCGCGTTGACGCCGCCAGCCACCACGCGCAGCGCGTCGATGTCGAGGCCCGAGTCGGTCTCGTCGAGGACGGCGAGGCGCGGCTCGAGGATCGCCATCTGGAGAATCTCGTTGCGCTTCTTCTCGCCGCCCGAGAAGCCCTCGTTGACGCTGCGCTGCATCAGCTTCTCGTCCATCTCGACGAGCTTCATCTTGCGGCGCGCGAGCTGGAGGAACTCCATGGCGTCGAGCTCGGGCTGGCCGCGGTGCTTGCGGATCGCATTCAGCGCCGCCTTCAGGAAGTACATGTTGGCGACGCCGGGGATCTCCACCGGGTACTGGAACGCGAGGAAGATGCCCTCGCGGGCGCGCTCCTCCGGAGAAAGCGCGGCGAGGTCGCGTCCGTCGAAGAGCATCTCGCCGCGCGTGATCTGCACGGACGGACGCCCAGCGAGCACGTTCGCGAGCGTGCTCTTGCCGGAGCCGTTCGGCCCCATCACCGCGTGCACCTCGCCGGGGCGCACCACCAGATCGACACCGTGAAGGATCGCGGCGCCGCCCGCCGTGGCGTGGACGTCCCGCAGCTCGAGCAGTGCGTCGGCCATGACTAGCCCACCGAGCCTTCGAGCGAGAGCCCGAGCAGGTTCTGCGCCTCGACTGCGAACTCCATGGGCAGCTCGCGCAGCACCTCTTTGCAGAAGCCGTTCACGATCATCGAAACCGCATCCTCCTCGGAGAGCCCCCGCTGCCGGCAGTAGAAGAGCTGGTCCTCGCCGATCTTCGAGGTCGTGGCCTCGTGCTCGACGGTGGCCGTCGGGTTCTTCACTTCGATGTAGGGGAAGGTGTGGGCGCCGCAGGTATCGCCGAGCAGCAGCGAGTCGCAGCGCGAGTGATTGCGCGCGCCCACCGCCTTCGGCCCGATGCGCACGAGGCCGCGATACGACTGCTGACCGCGGCCCGCCGAGATGCCCTTCGAGACGATCGTCGAGCGGGTGTTCTTCCCGATGTGGATCATCTTCGTGCCGGTGTCCGCCTGCTGGCGGTTGTTGGTCATGGCGACGGAGTAGAACGCGCCTACCGAGTCGTCGCCCTGCAGGATGCAGGACGGGTACTTCCAGGTGATGGCGGAGCCCGTCTCCACCTGCGTCCACGAGATCTTCGAGCGCCGGCCGCGGCAGGCGCCGCGCTTCGTCACGAAGTTGTAGATGCCTCCGACGCCGTTCTTGTCGCCGGGGTACCAGTTCTGGACGGTCGAGTACTTGATCTCCGCGTCGTCGAGCGCGACGAGCTCGACCACCGCCGCGTGGAGCTGGTTCTCGTCGCGCATCGGCGCCGTGCAGCCCTCGAGATAGGAGACGTAGGCGCCCTCGTCGGCGATCAGCAGGGTGCGCTCGAACTGACCCGTGCCCGCCGCGTTGATGCGGAAGTAGGTCGAGAGCTCCATCGGGCAGCGCACGCCCTTCGGCACGTAGGCGAAGGAGCCGTCGGTGAAGACGGCCGAGTTCAGCGCCGCGAAGAAGTTGTCGGAGTACGGGACGACCGAGCCGAGGTACTCGCGGATGAGGTCCGGGCAGCGCTTCACCGCCTCGGAGAACGAGCAGAAGATGATCCCCTGCCGCTCGAGCTCCTCCTTGAACGTCGTGGCGACGGAGACGCTGTCGAAGACGGCGTCGACCGCGATGCCGTGCAGCCGCTTCTGCTCGGTCAGCCCGATGCCGAGTCGCTCGTACGTGCGCAGCAGCTCGGGGTCGACCTCGTCGAGGCTCGCCAGCGTCTTCGGCTTCGGCGCCGCGTAGTAGACGATCTTCTGGTAGTCGATCTTCGGGTACGTGACGTTCGCCCACGTCGGCTCGTGCCCCTCGGCCGCGAGCTCGAGGAAGCGCCGCAGCGCCTTGAGCCGCCACTCGAGCAGCCACTCGGGCTCGCCCTTCTTGGCGGAGATCACGCGCACGATGTTTTCGTCGAGACCGGGCGGCACCCGATCCTCGTCGATCTGCGTGACGAAGCCGTACTGGTACTCGCGGTTCGCGAGGCGCTCGAGATTCTGGTTTTCGGATTCGGCCATGTTCCCTCCGCGTCAGGACGCGGGTGTGTCGAGATCGGTGGTGTCCACGCCGAGACTCGCGAGCGGCACGATGCGCGACTGCGACGGCGAGACGAGGTCGGCGAGCGTGATGCGGTCGAGGGTCGACTGGACCGCGCGGCTGATGCGCTGCCATGGCGCGCGCACGTGGCAGCCCGCCTCTTGCGGGCAGGCGCCCGGGTGCTGGGAGCACTCGGTGAGGCCGATCGGGCCCTCGAGCGCCGAGATCATCTGCGGGACCGTGATGCCGTCCGCCGCACGGGAGAGCGCGTAGCCGCCCTTGGCGCCGCGCTGCGAGGCCAGCAGGCCCGCGCGGGCCAACGCCTTCAGCACCTTGCTCACGACCGGCAGCGGCAGCCGGGTCTCCGCGGCGAGCTCGCGAGCATTGTGCGGCGCGCCCTGTGGGCAGGCCGCGAGGTGCGCCATCAGCACGATGCCGTAGTCGGTGATGCGAGAGAGGCGGATCATGGCTGCTTCCCCGGGTCAGGACCGCGAAAAAACAGGCCGCAGCATATCGGACCGATCCGGTCCTGTAAAACTCGGACTGAAAAGGTCCTCTATCGACGGCACCTGAAGATTTTCCGCCGTGGGGACGATGAGTTGCGCCTCATGACCGCCCGTGCCGAAGTCCTGCGTAGCGATCTCCGCGCGATGACCGCCGACGGCGTCTTCTACAGCGCGATGGTGGGGCTCGGCGAGGTGTACGTGCCGGCGTTCGCGCTCGCGCTCGGACACGGCGCCGCGGAGGCGGGCCTGCTCGCGACGCTTCCGCTGCTCGCGGGCGCCTGCTTCCAGCTCGTGACGCCTGAGGCCGTGCGCCGGCTGCGAAGCTACCGGCGTTGGGTCGTCGCATGCGCGTGTCTCCAGGCGCTGTGCTTCCTGCCGCTCGCTGCGAGCGCGCTGGCCGGCTGGGGTCCGCTGCTGTGGCTGCTCGCGGTGGCCAGCGCCTACTGGGGCTTCGGCATGGCGACGGGACCCGCCTGGAACGCCTGGGTGACGACCCTCGTGCCGGCGCGCCTGCGCGTGCGCTTCTTCGCGCGGCGCTCTCGGAGCGCACAAGCCGCCCTGCTCTGCGCGCTGCTCCTCTCTGGCGCGCTGCTCGAGTGGTGTCGTCGGCGCGGCTTCGAGCTCGTCGCCTTCGGCGCGCTGTTCACATGCGCGGCCTGCGCGCGCTGGATCTCCGCCCGCTACCTCGCGCACCAGAGCGAGTGTCCGCGCGCGGCGGGCAGTCACCGCGCGCTGCCCCTGCGCGCGCTGCCGGCGAGCCTGCGTGGCAAGGGCTCCGCGCGCGTGCTCGCCTATCTGCTCGGTATGCAGCTCGCGGCGCACGTCGCGGCGCCGTTCTTCACGCCCTACATGCTCGGTCCGCTCGCGCTCGGCTACGAGCGCTTCACCGCGCTGATCGCCGCCTCGTTCCTCGCGCGCATAGCGATCCTCCCCGCGCTCGGCCGCATCGCGCATCGTCGCGGTACCCGCTTCATCCTGATCGCGGGCGCGCTCGGCATCGTGCCGCTCCCCACGCTCTGGCTCGTCTCGGACCACTTCGCCTATCTGGTCGTGCTCCAGCTCGCGTCGGGCTGCGCGTGGGCGGCCGTCGAGTACGCGTCGCTGCTCACCTTCTTCGAGGGCATCGACGAGCGCGACCGGGCGAGCGTCCTCTCCTTCTTCAACCTCGCCAACGCGGCAGCGCTGACGGTGGGCTCCGTGCTCGGCGGGATCCTGCTCGGGAACCTCGGTGTCGGCGTGAGCACCTACGCCTGGCTCTTCGTCGCGTCGAGCGTCGCGCGCCTGGCGATCCTGCCCCTGCTCGGACGCGCGGCCGACGCGCGCCTCGCGCCGGCGAAGGCGCTCGAGGACGTCTCGCTGCGCACGCTCGCTCTGCGGCCAGCGGCGGGCGCCGTGCAGCGGCCGATCCTCGCCAGCTTGGAGCGCGGCCGCGAGCCGCGTTTCAGACGAGCTGACGCCGGGAGTTCACGAGATTCGACGCCCATCCCGCCGCCTTGACGCCGACGAGGATCACGGCGAGCGCAGAGAGGCTCTGGAACGTCGTGCGGCCGTCGGGAGCGAGCGCCCCGTTCTCCGCGAGATGGAAGAAGAAGACCCACGTAACGGCGCGTGCCTCGAGCACTGCGCCCAACACGACGGATCCGAGCAGCACGACCGGCGCGAAGACGCAGAGCCACGCGGTTGCGAGATCGAGACCCGGCGCGAACGCCTCGACCCTCGGCAGCCAGGTGAGCGGACCGACACCGAGCACCAGCGTGCCGAGCGCCGGGACCAGCGCGAGCACCACGGCGATCGCCATGCGCACGTCCCACGCCTGCTCCGAGAACGGGTTCAGGTACTGCGCCACCACCCGCACGGCATTGGTGAAGGTCAGGCGGTAGTTGTCGCCGTCGCGACGCCACCGTTTCAGCGCGACGTTGTGCTCCATCTTGCGCGCGTGATCCGTCTCCATCACCTCGGCGAGCTGCTCCGCGGTGTAGAAGCGCGCACCGCGCGCCAGCAGCGGCTGGAGATGGGCGTCGTGCTTCTGCTTGAGCGCGAGCGGGTTGCGAGCACTGGGGTGCCGGAAGACCTGCAGCTGCGGGGGCGGCTCGATACCGCCCTGCTCCAGCACCGGCGTCGTGAGGACCGAAGTGCCGTCCTGGAAGTCCGCGGCGAACTCGACGTAGCTCTTGGCCAGCTGGACGTCGCCCTGCTTCTGGCTGAGCGCCGAGGCGATCGCGATCGAGGGATCGCCGCTGCTCAGGTAGAGACGCGAAAGGTTCTTCGAAGCGAGGCCGGTCGCGACGCAGGTGAGTGCCGGTCGGAATCCCTGGGAGCCGAGCAGGCCGTCCAGCTCTCCGAACCAACGCCGCTGTGCGTCGTCGAGCTCCTCGTCCTTCACGGGCTGGATGCCGAGGCGCGCAGGCAGACCGATCGCCTTCATCAGGACCACGGGCCCCAGCACGGCCACCGTACCCATGCTGAAGCACAGGTAGGACGCGACCTCGAGAAGCGCGGGCAGCAGCAGGGCGACGAGCAGAGAAGACTCCATCGGACGACCCCCGAACGGGGCCATTCGTCCAGCCGCACGCCCTGCTTGAACGGCTCAGAAGATGCCGTTCGGGGGCAGCCCCAGGAGCACGCGCGACGCGGGCTCGATCAGCGCGGGCGACACGACGATGTGCTGGCCGACGACGTGCACGTCGCGCATGCGCCGCTCGAGCGGGCTCGTGAGCGCGTTTGCGTGGGTCCCCGCCGCGGCGTGCACGATCTCCACCGCGCGCGCCGAAGCCATCACCGCCTTCACGCATGCGATCTGCACGAGCGCGCGCTGCCGCAGCGTCGGCGTGCGGCCGGCGAGAGTCTCCTGCCACAGCTCCTCGACCGTCTCGAACACGAACGCGCGGGCCGAGCCCAGCAAGGTCTCGGCCTCCGCGACCGACTCCTGCGCGAAGCGCCGCTCGCGCAGCGGCGCGCTCATGCCACGCGGGACGCGCTGACTCGCGAGCTCGACGAACGCGTCGAGCGCCGCGCGTGCGATGCCGGTGGCCACGCCGACCTTGTTGTACGCCAGACGCGACAGCGCCGGCAGCCGGAAGAGCGGCCCGCGCACGTGCATGCGCCCCGCACCGACCCGCGTGGTGAAGCGATCCGCCACGAACACGTCCTCGATCTCGACGTCGTGACTTCCGGAGCCCCGCAGTCCCGCCACGTGCCAGGTGTCGAGCACGCGGAATTGGCTGCGCGGCACGAGCACCTCGAGCATCTCTCGCGGCTTGCCGCCCTCCTCGAGGATGCACTGGCCCCAGAACCAGTCGGCGTGCAGGCATCCGCTCGCGAAGGGCCAGCGGCCGCTGACGCGAACCCCGCCATCGACGCGGTTCGCGCGGCCCTGCGGATTGAGCGCGCCGCAGAAGATCGCCTCGGGGTGCTTCGCGATGACCTCCTCGGCGACGTCGGGCTGGAGGAACGCGCTCGCGAAGCCGAGGTTCTCGACGCCGATCATCAGCGCCCAGCCCGCCGCGCCGTCGGCTTCGGAGATCGCCTCGATCGCGAGGATCTGCTCGCGCGGTGTCGCCTCGGCGCCGCCGACCTCGGCTGCTACGGCCACGCGGAAGAGACCCGCCTCGCGCAGCGCGTGCACGACCTCCGCAGGCAGCGTGCGCTCGGCTTCCGCCCGGTCCGCGAAGCCCTGCACAAACGGCTTCAGCTCGCGCGCACGGTCGATCAGGAGTGCGCCGGACAGAGCGGAGGGGGAGGTCACGGCGCCATCATACGCTCGGACCGCGAGCGGTCAGGAATCGGTAAGGCCTCCGTCGAGCGCCCGGGAGCCGGTGCGCCCGATCCTTGCGAAGTCGCAACGAGGAGGATCGTCGAGATGAGCGCGAGCGAGCGGGTGATGGTGAACGAGCGCTTCTGTGGCCCCCCCGGCACCGGCAACGGCGGCTACGTCGCGGGATTGGTGGCCGAGCGGCTCGGAGCGCGGGCGGACGTGGCCCTGCGGCGTCCCACTCCTCTGTCGACGCCGCTCCGGTTGAGGCGCGGAAGCGGCGGATGGCTGCTCGAAACCGAAGCAGAGGGCGAGCTGCTCGTTGCCGGAGAGGCGGCGGCGCCGGTGCTCCCGCGGCTCTGCCCGCCGCCGGCCCCTCGCTTCGAGGAGGCACTAGAGGCGAGCGAGAGCCTGCCCGAGCATCCCTTCCCGCACTGCTTCGTGTGCGGGCCGGCTCGGGTCGAGGGCGACGGCCTCCGGATCTTCGCCGCTCCGCTGGCGCGGCGAGATGGCGTTGTGGCGGCGCCATGGATCCCCGACGCCTCGCTGTGTGCCGATGGAGTACACGTCGACGCCCCGTTCCTGTGGTCCGCGCTCGACTGCCCCGGCGCCATGGTCGCGATGGCCGAGCGGCCGCGACCCATGCTGCTGGCACGCATGACGGGCGAGCTCTCCGGCCGCGTGCGGAGCGGAGAACGCTGCGTGGTGGTCGGCTGGGAGATCGCGCGCGATGGCCGCAAGCACATCAGCGGCACGGCCCTCTATGGCGAAGACGGCACGTTGCGCGGCGCAAGCGAGCAGCTCTGGATCGAGCCGCGCTAGCGCTCCTGTCTCTCCAGCAGCTCCTTCAGCACGCGCGCGGTGCGCTCCTCGAGCACGAGCAGGCGACGGCGCAGCTGGAGCGCCACCTGCACGCCGGGGGCGTTCACGCCGAGCGAGCGCATCAGCTCGGACGCGACGCGCAGCTCGTCGGCCTCTTCGACGGGCAGCTCGTCGCTCTCGAAGAGGCCCGTCGCGCGCAGCTCGTCGAGCAGGCGCCGGTCGAAGTCGAGCTGCACCAGCAGCTCCTCGATGCGGATGCGCGTCATCGGAAGAGTCCCTTGCGCAGCTCCTCGCCGTCGTCGTGGGGTTTCAACAGCTCGTCGAGGCGCTGCCGTTCTGCGTCGTCGAGACCGCGCGGCACGCGGATCTCGACCGTCACGTACAGGTCGCCGGGCTTCCCCGTCTCGGGGTCGGGAGCGCCTTTGCCGCGGAGCCGCAGCTTGCGACCGCTGTCCGATCCGGCTGGCACCGACACCGTCGCGCGTCCATCCGGTAGCGGGACCTCGATCTTCGCGCCGAGAACCGCCTCGCGGACGCTGATCGGCACGCGCATGTGGAGATCGTCGCCGTCGCGGCTGAAGACCGCGTGGGGGCGCACGCGCAGCCGCACCCACAGGTCGCCGGCCGGACCGCCGCCGAGGCCCGCGCCGCCGCGGCCGGGGAGGCGAATGCGCCCGCCGTCGCGGACGCCGGGCGGAATGCGCACCGTCAGGTTCTCGCTGGTGAGCCGACCGTCCTGCCCCTCGCGCTGCAATGTCAGCGAGTGCGTGCCTCCACTCAGCGCGTCGAGGAAGTCGAGCTCGAGGCCCGCCGCGACGTCGGCGCCGCGCATGCGGAACGATGCGCCCTGTTCGCCGCGGCCCCGGTAGAAGCGCCCGAGCAGATCGTCGAGGTCGTCGAAGTGGAAGCTCTCGGCGCCCGGCGGCTCGAAGCCCGCGCCGCCGCCGCGGCCGAAGCGCGCCTCGAAGCGCTCCTTCGCCTCGCGCGCGCGCTTCGCGTCGAAGCCTGCCTCCAGCGACACCTCGCCGAACTCGTCGTAGTTCCGACGCTTCTCGGCGTCGGACAGCACGTCGTAGGCCCGCGAGATCTCCTTGAAGCGCTCCTCGGCCGACTTGTCGCCCGGGTTCACGTCCGGGTGGTACTTGCGCGCGAGCTTGCGGTAGGCGGTGCGCAGCGCCTCGGCGTCCACGTCGCGGGCCACACCGAGAATCGCGTAGAGATCGCGCGCCGCTTCAGCCATCGCCGAGTCCGGGGCGCGTCATGCGCCTCGCGTCCACGATCGCATCGAACTCCGCCTCCGTCACGCGACCGGACGCCAGCGCGGCCTCTCGCAGGGTCGTGCCCTCGCGATGTGCTCGCTGCGCGATCTCCGCCGCGGCGTCGTAGCCGATGCGCGGCGCGAGCGCCGTCACGAGCATGAGGCTCCGCTCGAGATGGGCGCGGATCCGCGCGCGATCGGGCTCGAGGCTCTCGATGCAATACCGCCGGTAGCTCTGGCAGGCGTCGGCGAGCAGCGCCGTCGACTCGAGCACGCTCCTCGCGAGCAACGGCCGCGCCATCGAGAGCTCGAGATTTCCCGAGCTGCCGCCGAGCGAGACGGCGACGTCGTTGGCCATCACCTGCATGCAGACGAGTCGCATGGCCTCACACTGCGTCGGATTGACCTTGCCCGGCATGATCGAGGAGCCGGGCTCGTTATCGGAGATGACCAGCTCACCGAGCCCGCCGCGCGGCCCCGAGGCGAGCCAGCGCACGTCCTCGGCCTGCTTCGAGAGCGCGCAGGCGAGCTGACGCTCCGCGCCGTGCAACGCGACGAGCGCGTCGTCGCCGGCGAGCGCCGCGAACTTGTTGGGCGCGCCGATGAAAGGAAGCCCGGTGAGGCGCGTCAGCTCCGCGGCGACGCGGTCGCCGAACTCCGGGTGCGCGTTGACGCCGGTGCCGACGGCCGTGCCGCCCTGCGCGAGCGCCAGCACCTCCGGCAGCGCGCGCGCGAGCGCTCTCTCGGCGGCGGCGAGCTGCGCGGCGTAGCCAGAGAACTCCTGACCGAGCGTCAGCGGCGTCGCATCCTGGAGATGGGTACGCCCGAGCTTCACGATGTCCGACCACGCGTGGGCCTTCTCTTCGAGCGCCGCACGCAGCGCCGCGAGCTCGGGCAGCAGGCGCAAGCGGACCTCGCAGGCCGCGGCCACGTGGATCGCGCTCGGGATGACGTCGTTCGACGACTGGCAGCGGTTCACGTCGTCGTTCGGGTGCACGAGATGCTTCCCGCCGAGCTGGCCGCCCGCGATCAAGGTCGCGCGGTTCGCGATCACCTCGTTCGCGTTCATGTTCGTCTGCGTGCCGCTGCCGCTCTGCCAGACGACGAGCGGGAAGTGCTCGTCGAGCGCGCCGTCGACCATCTCCTGCGCGGCCTGCGCGATCCATCCAGCCTTGTCGCGCGGCAGCAGTCCGAGCTCCGCGTTCACGCGCGCGGCCGCCAGCTTGCAGAGGCCGAGCGCGCGCAGGAACGCGCGCGGCCAGCGCTGCCCGCCGATCGCGAAGTGCTCGAGCGCGCGCTGCGTCTGCGCACCCCACAGGCGATCCGACGGGACGTCGACCTCGCCCAGGGCGTCGCGCTCGGTGCGGTGGCCGCGGGCCGCCACCCTAGGCGTTGACTTCCGGCAGCGGCTCGGCGAGACGCGCCTCGCGCTCGAGCTCGGCAATCGCGGCGTCGAGGCGCCCGGCGAGCTCGCGCACGTAGCCGTGGAAGGCGCGATGCGAAATGGCGAAGGAGACCGCCTCCTTGAAGGCCGCCGGGCGCCGCAGCAGGGTCGCGCCGAGCAGCGAGAGCGTGAACCACGCAGTGCCCGGCCCCGCGCGCCAGAGCGTCTCGCGCAGGATGCGCCCGAGGCGAGCGATGTCGCCGCGGCGGATGTTCCTGCCGCGATTCACCTGCGCCCCGCGTGCGGTGAGGAAGGCGAGCGTGCGCGCGCGGTAGTTCCGGAAGTCGTAGAGCTGCTCGAGCAGCCAGCGGTAGCCGCGGTAGAGCTCGAGCCGGCTCATGCGCACGGGCAGCAGGTTCGAGAGCACGAACTGGTCGCCCGTCGACGCCTCCAGCAGACGCCCCTCGCGCTCGGCGCGCTCGTAGAGAGGCGTGCGCGGCATCGCCTGGAGCATGCCGGTCATCGAGACGGGAATCTGCGCGTCCTGGATGAAGCGCAGCTGCTCCTCGAAGATCGAGGTGTCGTCGTGGTCGAAGCCGACGATCATGCCCGCCTGCACCTGGATGCCGTACGCCTGCACGCGTCGCACGTTCTCGACGAGATCTCCGCGCGCGTTCTGCATCTTCTTCGTCTCGCGCAGCGAGTCCACGCGCGGGGACTCGATGCCGATGAAGACGGTGGTCATGTTGGCGGCGCGCAGGAGCTCGAGCAGCTCCTCGTCGCGCGCGACGTTCAGCGAGACCTCGGTGTTGAAGTCGATCGGGTAGCCGTTGGCGATGCCCCACTCCGCCATCGCGCGCAGCAGCTGCTTGGCGAGCTTCACGTTGCCGATGAAGTTGTCGTCGACGAGGAAGACCTGCTTGGCGCCGAGCCGGTGACACTCGCGGATCTCCGCCATCACCTGCTCGACGCTCTTGGCGCGCGGCCTGCGCCCGTAGATGACGATGATGTCGCAGAACTCGCAGGTGAAGGGGCAGCCGCGCG
>Ga0075421_100010914_pt1 | contig 11240 bp, 10 predicted proteins | sample SoiMetdeltSBSDD5_FD_75292 | JGI IMG/M metagenome (GOLD analysis project Ga0075421, IMG submission 75292) | Bulk soil microbial communities from a Populus tree surrounding site in Tennessee, USA - Soil MetaG P. deltoides SBSDD5 | ecosystem: Environmental > Terrestrial > Soil > Tree plantation...
CTTCCGCGCCCCCGACCGCCTGCGCGTGACCGCCCAGCTCGTGGCCACGGCCAGCGGCGAGATCCTCTGGAGCGACAAGGTCGACGTCCCCGCCCAGGACCTCATCAGCGTGCAGGACACGCTGGCCGAGCGCGTGGTGGCCGGCCTGCGCCTGACCCTGACCCCGGAGGAGCAGGCGCGGATCGAGCAGCGCCCGACGCGCAGCGCGCCCGCCTACGAGTTCTACCTGCGCGGCCGCGACCTGCTCCTGCGCTACGTGCTGCGCACTCTGGACCTCGAGGACCTGGAGCGCGCGCTCGGCATGTTCCACGAGGCCATCGGCCTGGATCCGGAGTTCGCCGCCGCCCATGCCGCCCTGGCCCGCTGCTACGTGCTGCACGCGCAGGGCTACGGCGGCGACGAGCACTACCAGCTCGCCGAGCGGTCGCTGCGCCGGGCCCTGGAGCTCGATCCCACGGACCTGGAGGCGCGGCTGCAGGGCGTGCACGTGGACCTCCACCACGGCAACAAGGAGCGGGCCAAGGCCACCATCACCGCCCTGCGCCGCGAGCGCCCGAACGATCCGACGGTGCTGCTCACCGCGGCCATGCTCTATCGGCTGGACGGCCTCTACGATCGCGCGGCCGCCGAGTACGACCACCTGCTCGTGCTCAACCCCGGCGACGCCGTGCTCGTGAGCTACAACAAGGCGCGCCTGGCCATGAATCAGGGCGACAACGACCGCGCCGTCGCGGAGCTGGAGGCGGGACGCGCCGCGGAGGCCGAGCATCCCCTCCTGAAGATGTTCCTCGCCATCGCGCGCTTCCAGCAGGGCCGGATCAACGAGGCGCAGTCCCTGATCGAGGACGTGCTGCGGCAGAGCCCGCAGTTCGACGCCGCCCAGCCCCTGCTGGCCTGGTGCCTGGCCGCGCGCGGACAAGCGGAGGCGGCCCGGGCCCTGATCACGGAGCGGGTGCGCGAGACCGCCCGCGCCGATCACGAGGTCGCGTTCTGGCTGGGCTGCTTCTGGGCCGGCCAGGGCCAGAAGGACGAGGCGATGGAGTGGCTGCGCCGCTCCGTGTTCCTGGGCAACGAAGACTACGTGCTGTTCCGGGACAGCCCCACCCTCGCTCCCCTCCGCGAGCACCCGCCGTTCGCCGAGCTGGTCGGCGGCCTCAAGGCGCGCTGGGAGCGGCGCATCGCCGCCGGCACCTCGTCCCCATCGTGACCGCTCCCAAGGAGCTGCTGGAGCGGATCCAGCTCCGCCTCGAGGACAGCTTCACCGGCATCGGGGAGGTGGTGGGCGACATGCCCGCCGCGGACGTGGCCGACCTCGTCAACCAGCTCACGATCGTGGAAGCCGCCACCATCCTCACCATGCTCCCGGTCGCGCGCGCGGTGCAGGTCTTCGACCAGCCCACCATGGGCCGCCGCGCCCCCATCCTGGAGAACCTCCCCGCGGCCAGGGCGGCCCAGATCCTGGAGGGGATGGCCGCGGACGAGCGTACGGACCTCGTCCAGCACCTGGGGGAGCGCGACCGTCGCAAGCTCCTGCCCACGCTCAAGCCCGAGGTGCGCGCCGAGGTCGAGCGGCTCTGCCAGTATCCCGACCACTCCGCGGGCGGGATCATGACCACGGAGTTCGTCCGCCTGGAACCCTCCATGAAGGTGGGGGAAGCCCTCAAGCACATCCGCGCGGTGGCGCGCGAGAAGGAATCGATCTACGCCTGCTACGTGCTGGAGCCGGGCACGGGCCGGCTCCAGGGCTCCCTCTCCCTGCGCGACCTCGTGATGGCGGAGATGGACCGGCCCATCGTCGAGGTCATGCGGAGGAAACCGATCACGGTGGAGGCGCTGGACGACCAGGAGTCCGTGGCCAACAAGATCGCCAAGTACAACCTCCTGGCCGTGCCCGTGCTGGAGAAGGACGGCAGCGTCGTCGGGTTCGTGACCGTGGACGACGTCATCGACGTCCTCATCGAGGAAGGCACGGAAGACATCCTGCGCCTGGCCGGCGTGGAGCCGGGCGCCCTCGACAAGCCCTACTTCGACAACCCGGTGTGGCTGGTGGTGCGCAAGCGCATCGGGTGGCTGCTGCTGCTGTTCGTGGCCGAGACCTTCACCGGGACCGTCCTGCGCCATTTCGAGAACGAGCTGGCGGCGGTGGTGGCCCTCTCCTTCTTCATCCCGCTCCTCATCGGCACCGGCGGCAACGCGGGCTCGCAGACCGTCACCACCATCATCCGCAGCCTCGCCCTGCGCGAGATCAAGGTGAAGGACGCCTGGCGCGTCCTGGCCCGAGAGGCGAGCACCGGCGTCACCATCGGGCTCCTGCTCGGTGCCTTCGCTTTCGGGCGCGCGCTCTTGTGGGGCGCGCACATGCCGCTGGCGGCGACGGTGGCCATCACCATCCTGGCCATCTGCTCGTGGTCCACGACCGTGGGCTCCCTGATCCCGATCCTGGCCGAGCGCTTCGGCGTGGATCCGACCGTGCTCTCGGCGCCCCTGATCACGACCCTCGTCGACGCGACGGGGCTGGTGATCTATTTCTCGATCGCGAAGGTTGTCTTGGGGCTTTAAGGTTGGTTGCGCGAGCGCTCGGCGGCTTCGTCGTCCTTGAGCGCGGCGACCATCTCCGCCACGGACATGACCACCTTGCCGCTGGGGAAGTCGAGCTCGAGCGGCTTGTTGGCCGCCACGTGGATCTTGAACAGCGCGCGCAGGGAGACGGACTGGCCCTTGCCCTTCTGCTTCTGGACGGCGGGCTGGTTGGGCTCGCTCATGGGACGCGATCATACGCCGTTCGATCCGGGAATGCGCGTGGCCGCCCGGCCCGGTGCCCTACTCCATGATTTTCAATGCTTTGGACAGACCACGGCGTAGCCCCGGGTCGAGCCGGAGGGGCCCGAGCTCGTCCCAGCCGAACCAGCGGACCTCGGCCGCTTCCTCCTGGGCGGGCATGAGGGCGCCCGCGCCCGCCACCACCAGATAACGCAGGTCGAGGTGCGCATGGGCCGGCTCGCCCGGGCGGGCCGGGATCTCGTGTACGTCCACGTCGAGCGGACGGGGTGCGGTGGGGTGGAGGTGGATGTCGTCGAGGCCCGTCTCCTCGCGCACCTCGCGCAAGGCCACGGCCTCGCCGCTCGCCTCGCCCGGGTCGGCGTGCCCGCCTGGCTGCAGCCATCGATCGAGCTTGCGATGGTGGAGGAGGAGCACGCGCGCGCCGTCCGCGGCCAGGACGAACGCGCTGCCCGTCAGGTGTCCCTCCCCGATCCGCCGGTCGAAAGGGTCGGGATGCCGCGCGACGAAGTCGAGCACGCGCGCGACGTCCCGCGCTTCCGCCTCGTCCTCCGAGCGGTGGGCACGGAGCTGGCGGACCAGCGCGTCCAGGCCGGCCGGCGGCAGGGGAGCGCTCAGGAGCCCGGCCGGCGCTCGATCAGGCGTTCGAGATGGCGGACGCGCGCGGCCGTGTCCGCCGCGTTCGCGTTGAGGAGGTCCACCTTCTCGTGGAGGTGCGCGACCTCCATCTCGGCCTTGATGTTGACCTCGTACTCGACGTCGGCCCGGATGCGGTCCTTGGCCGCTTGCCGGTTCTGGCTGAGCAGCACGAACACGGACAGGAAGATGGCCTCCAGGGACACGGCCATGGTCAGCAGGCCGAAGGGGAAGGGATCGAACATGGGCGCGAAGGGAACGACCCGGATGTTCAGCCCGATCCACACCGCGAAGAAGGCGACGTGGAGGAGGAGGAAGGGGATGCTCCCGCTGAAGTCCGCGATCCAGTCCGCGGCCTTCTGCACCGTCGTGCGCTTGTCCTCCGCTTCCAGGTTGACGTTGCGCGACGCCGTGTGGCGCAGGCGCTCCGCGGAGACGCGCAGCCGCCGCCCCATCGCGCTCAGCAGGTCGATGGCGGCCGCGGGGTGCGTGCGCAGGAACTGGTCGAGGTCGCCCCGGTCCAGGCGCAGCGCGTCCAGGGGCTCCGTGACCACCACGGAGGCCGTGCGCGGTCCCCCGTCCAGGAGCGACAGCTCGCCCACCACGTCCCCGGAGCCCGCGATCTCGAGCACGATGCGCGTCCCCGTGTCGTCCTTGAAGAAGACCTCGGCCTTCCCCGAGCGGATCACGTACAGGCAGTCTCCGGGCTCGCCGTAGTTGAAGAGGACCTGGCCTTCGGGGAGCTGGACCTCCTCGAGCTGGGCGGCCAGCGAGATGCGCTCGCTCTCGTCCAGGAAATGGAAGAAAGGGATCTCGGTCAGGAGAGCGGCGTCGGCCGGCATTCGACCTCCCAGGAACGCGGCATTGTAAACGACGGGGCAGTATCATTCCCGACCGTCCCATGGAGATGGTGGCGGTCAACGCGGGCGGGACCCTCCTCGTGTCCGGGGACATCGAGGGCTGGGAGGACGTGCTGGCCCGAGGCGTGGACACCGTCGTCGACCTCGACGGGTACATCGACAAAGGCCTCCCCGAGATCCCGAACCGCCTGCTCTACGTCTACTACCCGATCTTCGACGAGGCGCTGCCCTGCCTGGACAAGCTGGAGGCGGTCGGGCGCCTGGTGGCCGACCTGGTGGGCAGCCGGCACGTGGTCCTCGTGCACTGCCGGATGGGGTTCAACCGCTCGAACCTCGTGGTGGCGACCGCCCTCACCTACCTCGGCATGACCGGAGCGGAAGCGGTGCTCCACCTGCAGAAGGTCCGACCCGGCGCCCTCTACAACGAGACGTTCGCCGATCACGTGCGCTCCCTGCCCTGCCGCGTCCCCCTTCCGAGCGAGTGAGGCAAGGCGCGGTGGTGCGGGTCAAGATCTGCTGCATCGCCGACCTCGCGGAGGCGCGCCTGGCCATCGACGCCGGCGCCTCCGCGCTCGGCCTCGTATCGGACATGCCGAGCGGACCGGGCGTGATCGACGAGGCGACGATCGCGGCGGTGGCCGCGGCGGCGCCGCCCGCCGTGGCCACGTTCCTCCTGACCTGCCTTCCGGACGCCGCGGGCATCGCCGACCAGGTGCGCCGCACGCGCGTGAGCACCGTCCAGATCTGCGACCGGCCGCAGCCGGGGACGGCCGCCGCGCTGCGTCGCGCCTTGCCCGCGCTCAAGGTCGTGCAGGTGGTGCACGTGACGGGCCCCGCCTCGGTGGCGGAGGCGGTGGAGGAGGCTCAGGACGCGGACGCCATCCTGCTCGACTCCGGCAACCCGTCGGCGCGGGTGAAGGAGCTGGGCGGCACCGGCCGCCGGCACGACTGGGCGCTCAGCGCCGAGATCGTGGCTCGCGTCCCGCGCCCGGTCTTCCTGGCCGGAGGCCTCACGCCGGAGAACGCCGCGGAGGCGATCCGCACGGTGCGGCCGTGGGGCCTCGACGTCTGCAGCGGCGTGCGGACGGACGGACGCCTGGACGCCGGGAAGCTGGACCGCCTGTTCGCGGCGGTCAGGCCTCGGTGAGGAGAGGCTCCGGCTCGACCGCCGCGGGCATGGCCACCGGCGCCGCGCCCGCCTGCCGGCCCGCTCCCCCGCGCAGGCGGTACTGATCGGCGGTCTTCGGCAGCGTCTGGACGTCACGCGCGAGGCCGAGCGCCATCAGGATGCGGATCATGGCCCAGGTGGCGTCGACCTCCCACCACTCGTGTCCGTGGCGCGCGGAGCGCTGGAAGGCGTGGTGGTTGTTGTGCCAGCCCTCGCCCCAGGCGATCAGGCCCACCCACCAGCAGTTCGTCGAGCCCTCGGGCGTGTCGTACGTGCGGTAGCCGAAGGTGTGGGCGGCGGAGTTCACGAACCAGGTCGCATTCAGGCCCACGACGAGGCGCAGGAAGATGCCCCACACGACGTAGCCCCATCCGCCCCAGGCGAAGAGGGCGAGGCCGACGAAGATGTTCGGATAGACGTGCAGGCGGTTGAGGGCGCGGTGCACGGGATCGGCGACGAGCTCCGGAGCGTGGCGCGCTTCCATCTCGCGCTGGTCCGTCCCGATCTTCGAGACGATCCAGCCCATGTGGCTCCACCAGAAGCCGTCCTTGGGGGTATGCAGGTCGCGCCCCTCACGGTCCGAGAGCGTGTGGTGCACCCGGTGCATGGCCACCCAGGTGATCGCGCCGCCCTCGCTGGCCAGCATGCCGCAGAGGGTGAAGAGGTACTCCAGCGGCTTCGGGACCTTGAAGCCGCGGTGGGTCAGCAGCCGGTGATAGGTGAGGCAGATACCGACGGAGGCGGTGAGCCAGTACAGGAAGACCGCGATGCCGAGCGCCGTCCACGAGAACATCCAGGGCGCGAGCAGCGCCCCCGCGTGGATGACGGAGAAATAGATGACGTTCGTCCAGTCCAGCTGCTTGCCGTTCCACGTCAGGGCCACCGCGACCTCCTCGTTTACCAGTCACAAGGACAGTAGCATCCGGCCGGAGAACGGACTGTCACAATAACGTAATACTTGCGGGCTGAGCGGGTTCCGAAGGGCTAGGCCACGTGCAGGGCGCGGCGGGGACGGCCTTCGCGAAGCACGAGCCAAAGTCCCAATCCCAGGAGCGCGAAAGGCAGCAGGGGCAGGAGGACGAGGAAGAACACCGCCGCCAGCAGGGCGAAGACGAGCCCCACGCCCGAGAACAGGACCCGGAAGACGAGCCCGACGACCCCGAACACGACGCGCAGGACGACTCCGAGCAGCTTGAAAGGCAGGAAGACGAGCCCGATCACCAGACGCAGGAGGAGGAGCGGCAGGGCCACCAGCGCCGCGACCATCAGGGCCATCGCCACGAGAGTGAACATTCGTCTCTCCTCGGCGCAGCGCACACGAGGTGCGCCCGCTCACCCGCATGTACGCGCCGCCTGAGGTCGTTGTTCCCTATCTCACCTCGAACACCACCACGTCGGGCGGCGCCCAGGTCCGGAAGGGCACGAGGCTTCCTCCGACGCCGCGCGACACGAACAGCGACGTGCCGTCGACTTCGTGGCGTCCCCATGGATAGACCTTGCCCACGGGGCTGGGCACCCAGATCGGCCGGTATCCGGGCAAGGCGACCTGACCGCCATGCGTGTGGCCGCAGAGGAGGAGATGGACGCCGCGACCGCGCACCCACATCAGCCCGTCCGGCGAATGACAGACGGCGATGCGCACCTGGGCGCCTTTGATCTTCTCGAGCGCCTGGTCCACCGCGTGCTGGCGCGACGCGAAGTCCCCCTGGTCGAGCGACGTGAAGGGATCGTCGAGACCCACGATGCCGATGTCGTCGTGGGGCGGGGGCAGACGCAGCGCCTCGTTGACGAGAATCACCGTACCGGCGGCGCTGAGGGCGACCTCCAGACGGGCCGGCCGCGCCCAGAAATCGTGGTTGCCGAGCACCGCGATCTTCAGGTCGGCGGGCACGCTCCGCACGAGGTCGTTGAGCTCGTTCACCCGGGCCTGGGTGGCGCCGAGGAAGACGTAGTCGCCCCCCAGGAGCAGCACGTCGGGCCGGGCCTCGCGCAGGAGGCGGAAGGCGTTGTCGAGGGTCTTCCGGTGCGTGGTCGGGCCGAGGTGGAAGTCCGATCCGAAGGCCAGCCTCAGCGGCGGGCGGCCGGCTTCGCGGCCCAGGGCCAGCTCGTGCCGCTCCAGGCGCACGTCGGTCGAGCCCGGAAACAGCCGCCACAGCTTGGCCGGCCATCCCCCCGCGTACAGCGCGGCCAGGACCTTCTCCATCCGGCGATGCCCGGCGGAGTACGACCGGCGCTTCCGGGACACACGTCCAGCGTAGCGCAGCGGACGAGGGCCGTGGCAGAATAGGCGTTTCACCACAGGAGACGGGGCGCCGTAGAGCGCGCCCGCACGCGCGAGGGAGGCGAAGACCGTAGATGGCACCGCAATACATCTTCACGATGAAGGACCTGCGGAAGGTTACGCCGCAGGGCAAGGAGATCCTCAAGGGCATCTGGCTCTCGTTCTACCCGACGGCGAAGATCGGCGTGCTCGGCGGCAACGGCGCGGGCAAGAGCACGCTGCTGCGCATCATGGCCGGCGTGGACAAGGACTTCGCGGGCGAGGCCTTCGCCGCCGCGGGCACCCGCATCGGCTTCCTGCCCCAGGAGCCGCAGCTCGATCCGACCAAGACCGTCCTGGAGATCGTGGAGGAGGCGGTCGCGCCCCAGCGCGCGATCCTCCAGAAGTACGAGGACCTCTCCGCGAACTGGTCGGACGAGAACGCGGACGAGCTGGGCCGGCTGCAGGACCAGATCGACGCCCAGAACCTCTGGGAGCTGGACCGCCACGTGGAGACGGCCATGGACGCGTTGCGCGTCCCCCCCGGCGACGCGGACGTGAGCACGCTCAGCGGCGGCGAGCGCCGCCGGGTCGCGCTGTGTCGCCTCCTCCTCCAGCCCAACGACATGCTCCTCCTCGACGAGCCCACCAACCACCTCGACGCGGAATCGGTGGCCTGGCTCGAGCAGTTCCTGAAGGAGTTCAAGGGCTGCGTGGTCGCGGTCACCCACGACCGCTACTTCCTCGACAACGTCGCGGGCTGGATCCTGGAGCTGGACCGCGGGTCCGGGATCCCCTGGGAGGGCAACTACTCGTCCTGGCTGGACCAGAAGCAGAACCGGCTGGCCCAGGAGGAGAAGGAAGAGTCGGCGCGGCGGCGCACGCTGCAGCGCGAGCTGGAGTGGGTGCGCATGGCCCCGCGGGCCCGTCAGGCCAAGGGCAAGGCGCGCCTGCAGCACTACGAGGAGCTGCTGGCCGAAGAGCAGCAGCAGGAGAAGCGCGAGGGCGCGCGCGAGATCTCCATCCCGCCCGGCCCCCGGCTGGGCGACCTCGTCATCGAGGCCCGGAAGCTGCGCAAGGCCTACGGCGACAAGCTGCTCATGGACGACGTGAACTTCATCCTGCCCCGCGGGGGCATCGTCGGGGTGATCGGACCCAACGGCGCGGGCAAGACGACCCTGTTCCGCATGATCGTGGGACAGGACAAGCCCGACGCCGGCGCCCTCAAGGTGGGGGAGACGGTGGCCCTGTCCTACGTGGACCAGAGCCGCGACTCGCTCAAGGGCGACCGCACGGTCTGGGAAGAGATCTCCGACGGTGGCAAGGACCTCGTGATGGTCGGCAAGAAGGAGGTCAACTCGCGGGCCTACTCGGCCTCCTTCGGCTTCCGCGGCCCCGACCAGCAGAAGAAGGTGAAGGATCTCTCGGGCGGCGAGCGCAATCGCCTGCACCTGGCCACTCTGCTCAAGAGCGGGGGCAACCTGCTGCTGCTGGACGAGCCGACCAACGACCTCGACGTCGACACCCTGCGCGCGCTCGAGGAGGCGCTCGTCAACTTCGCGGGCTGCGCGGTCGTGATCAGCCACGACCGCTGGTTCCTGGACCGCATCGCCACCCACATGCTCGCCTTCGAAGGAGACAGCCGCGTCGTCTGGTTCGAGGGCAATTACCAGGACTACGAGGCGGACCGGCACCGGCGCCTCGGCACCGAGGCCGACCAGCCGCACCGGATCAAGTACCGTAAGCTCGCGGTCTGATCCGGCCGCGCCGGAATTCCGGTGTTTTTCGTTCCGGAACGAAAACGTGTCACGCGTGACACGCACGGGTTCGCGAGGAGGCTCATGTTCCGATCCGTCGCCTTATTCGCTTGGATGCTGATGGCCACCGCCGTCCCGCTGATGGCCCAGACCCAGGCGACGCAGGCCTACGACGTCATCCTGCGCGGCGGGACCGTGTACGACGGCACGGGGACGCCGGGACGGATCGCCGACATCGGCATCCGCGGCGACCGGATCGCGGCCATTGGCGACCTCAAGAACGCGGCGGGCAAGACCGTTCTCGAGGCCAAGGGCCTGGCCGTCGCGCCCGGCTTCATCAACATGCTGTCCTGGTCCACCGACTCGCTCATCGCGGACGGACGCTCGCAGGGCGAGATCCGGCAGGGCGTGACCCTCGAGGTCATGGGCGAAGGCAACTCGATGGGCCCGCTCACCGACGAGATGAAGCGGCGCGCGGTCGAGCAGCAGGGTGACATCCGCTACGACATCGCCTGGACCACCCTGGCCGAGTACCTCGCCTACCTCGAGAAGAAGGGCATCTCACCCAACGTCGCCTCGTACATCGGGGCCGCGACCATCCGCGAGCACGTGGTCGGACTGGACGACCGCCCGGCGACGCCGGCTGAGCTCGAGAAGATGCGCGCCCTCGTGCGCCAGGAGATGCAGGCGGGTGCGCTTGGCATCGGGTCGTCGCTGATCTACGCCCCCGGCACCTACGCCTCGACGGAGGAGCTGATCGAGCTGAGCAAGGCGGCGGCGCCCTACGGCGGCCGCTACATCTCGCACCTGCGCAGCGAAGGGGACCGCTTCCTGGAGGCGGTCGACGAGCTCATCCGCATCGCGCGCGAGGCCCGCGTGCCCGCCGAGATCTACCACCTGAAGGCGGCGGGCGCGTCGAACTGGCCGAAGATGGAAAAGGCCATCGCGAAGATCGAGGCCGCGCGCAAGGAAGGGCTCCGCATCACCGCCGACATGTACACCTACACCGCGGGCTCGACCGGCTTCGACGCCTGCATCCCGCCCTCGTCGCGCGCGGGCGGCTACGACGAGCTGTTCAAGCGCATCGCCGATCCGGTCACGCGGGCGCGCATGATCGCGGAGATGCGGGCGCCCGCCCAGGGCTGGGAGAACCTCTGCCAGGCCGCGGGCACGCCGCACGGGCTGCTGCTCGTGGAGTTCAAGAACGACGCGCTCAAGCCCCTCACGGGCAAGCGGCTCGACGAGGTCATGAAGATCCGCGGCACGGACGCCGAGAACACGATCCTCGACCTCATCGCCGAGGACCGCACGCGCGTGGGCGTCGTCTTCTTCCTGATGTCGGAAGACAACGTCCGCAAGCAGGTCCAGCTCCCCTGGGTGTCGCTGGGATCGGACGCCTCTTCGATGGCGCCGGAAGGCGTGTTCCTGAAGTCGTCGACGCACCCGCGCGCCTACGGCAATTTCGCGCGCTTCCTCGGCCGCTACGTCCGTGACGAGAAGCTCGTGCCCCTGCCGGAGGCGATCCGGCGGATGACGTCGCTGCCCGCCGCCAACCTGGGACTCGCCGACCGCGGGACGCTGAAGGTGGGCGCGTTCGCGGACGTGGTCGCCTTCGACCCCGCCACCATCGCGGACAAGGCCACCTTCGAGCAGCCGCATCAGTACGCGGTCGGCATGCGCCACGTGCTCGTCAATGGCGTCCCCGTCCTGCGCGACGGCGAGCACACCGGCGCCACTCCCGGCCGCGCCCTCAAGGGATCGGGCGCGCGCGGGGCGGCCGC
>Ga0075421_100010916_pt1 | contig 11240 bp, 10 predicted proteins | sample SoiMetdeltSBSDD5_FD_75292 | JGI IMG/M metagenome (GOLD analysis project Ga0075421, IMG submission 75292) | Bulk soil microbial communities from a Populus tree surrounding site in Tennessee, USA - Soil MetaG P. deltoides SBSDD5 | ecosystem: Environmental > Terrestrial > Soil > Tree plantation...
GCGACTGCCGAGGCGCACATCGGCACCGCCGCCGAACGCGTTCAAGACGCGTCGAAAGCGCAGGTCGATCTCGTATCCCCATCGCTGGCGTCCGGATTCGACCGTGCCGGTGAGCCACGACGTGACGCGGCTGCCGCGCACGTCGAAACGCGAGTCGACGGCTCCGTCCAGGCTTCGCTCGCTCGAGTACTTCTGGAAATACACGAGGTCGGTGCGGGTCAAGACGGTGAGTCGCGAGCGTCCGGCGCGCAGCGAGGCATCGAGCATCGGCGACAGCGTGAACGTGAAGTCCTGTCTCGTATCCTCGAACTGGTTGAACACGTTGGTGTCGACACCGAAGTCGGTCAACGCGATTCGTGGAGCGAGGCCGAGCGGACCGATCTGCACCGGCGCGCGCTCGATCGGATCGGCAGGCGCCTGCGCCGAGACAGGAACCGACAAGACGCCGGTCACGAGCAGACCGGCGAGGACTCTACCGGGAACCGCTGGCATCACGCCCTGTCGCGACCACTGCCGCGGTGCCGCCGGCCAGTGCGGCCGCGCCCAACGCGGTCAACACGCCATACTTCTTCCAGTACGAGACCACGTCGGTGGTACACACCATGCGCACCGGCTGCGTCGCGGCTGTCACCGTCACGCTCGCAGTGCCAATCACTTTGCCGTTGGCCACGCACTGCAGCGTGTAGGTGTTGTAGTTCACGCGCGGAAAGCTGAACTCGCCGTTTCGGGAGGTCACCGTCTTGTCGACGACCACGCCGCTGGTATCCAGGAGCTGCATGGAGATCCCGGAGAGCCGTCTTCCACTCGACGCGGCGACCGAGCCAGAGACGGCGCCGGTGGCCGGTGTCTGGGCCGAGAGATCGATGGCGGGAGTACACAGCAGAACACACGTCAACGTCAGACAGAGCACTTGTTTCATGTCACTTCTCCGCACCGGACTCCGGCGCTCGTTCGAGGAATGTGCCATCACCGTCCGGGTCGACCTCGACTCGAAGGACGGTTCCCTGTGGGTCATAGACGAAGCGCCGGTTCGGTGTGCCGCGGAACGAATCGTCGAAGGCCGCCGTGATGATCGAGGGAGGTTCGCCGTTGCTGGTGCCCGCATCGCGAGCGTAGGTTTCCCACTTGTCCGCTCGCCCGTCGCCGTTGGTGTCTTCCTCGACTCGCGCGAGCGACTCCGAGCTGTAATGCTCGAGGCGATTGAACCGTCCATCGCCGCGAGTGGAGATCTCGATTCGGACGAGGGTGCCGTTGGTCGCGTAGAAGGCGATGGCATCGATCACGCCGTTCTGTTGACGCGAGAAGGCCACTCGCTCGAGCCGGCGGTTCTCGTCGTAGAACTCCCAGCGGTCGACCTGCCCGTCCTGGTCCTCGTCCACTTCGATCCGCTCGACGCGCGTGCCGTCCATGATGCCGACCGCGTCGTTGCGTCCGTCGTGAGTGGTGTCGAAGTCGATTCGGGTGAGACGGCCCGTCTTGGAGTCGTACTGCGCGACTGCGGAGGTACTGGCGGCCGTGGACGGGAGCGTGCAACTCGCCGGAAGCATGGAGAGGACTACGCCAGCGATCGAGCTCAGACGCGCACCGACACTACATGCACGCACACACACGCTCCGCTCTCTGACTTACAGTCCACGTCGTGGAGTGAAGTCGTGCTGGAGAACCAGGCACCGCTTGGGAAGCACAGCCCGGTGTTGGGAAGGAAGGTCAAATTCTAGTAGACGAGCTAGTTTTGTCAATGAGCAATCACGTGAAGGGCGCGACATTTTTTGACGGGAGCGAGGCCTCGCGGGTGCGAGCAGCTCAAGGTGCGAAAGTTATAGCGCGCGCAGGCGACTGAAATCGCGTTGTGGGGTGATTTCGAGTGTGAGCGACCGCTTCCGGGTTCGGCGTGAACCCGTCACCGAAATCCCTCGACATCCGACACCTTGCGGGTCTCGACCTCCGCCTCGCCGTTCGGAAAGATGTTCGGCGCGCGCTTCACCCACTCGATCGCTTCTTCCAAAGTTTGAGAGTGGAAAATTTGGAGGTGGTGGGCGCGGGTGGAATCGAACCACCGACCCCTCGCGTGTGAAGCGAATGCTCTACCGCTGAGCCACGCGCCCAACCAGACGATCAGTCTAACTCGACCGACGACGGCGGACAACATCCGGCGTCTGCACTCCTGGGAACACGTACGTGGCCGCCAGGCGTATCCTTGTGAGCCATGGCCGACCTGTTCCGCGATTTTCGTCACGCGCTGCGGACGCTGCGGCGGGAACGGTTCGTTGCGGCGCTCACTGTCCTCACGCTCGGCGTCGGCATCGGCGTCGTCACGGCGTTGTTCGCCCTGGTCGACGCCGTCCTGCTGCAACCGATGGTTCCGGATCAGGACCGCGTCGTTCGCGTATCCAAGCTCGACCCGCAGCGGGGCAACTTTCCCACCTCGCTGTCGTTGCCGGAGTTCGTCGCGTGGCGCGAGCAGACGCGCAGCTTCGACGTGGTGAGCGCGGTCGATCATGCCGCGACAGGGACGGTTCCGCTGGCGATTGACGGCCGCGTGGTACCGGTGCAGCTCGCGCCGGTCTCAGCCGACTTCTTTCGCGTGGTCCACGGTGGCGAGCCACTCCACGGACGCTGGTTTCAACCAGGCGACGAGCGGCCTGGCGCGGACGTCGTCGCCCTCGTCAGCGAGCGGTTCTGGAAAAGGATGGCGGGAGGTGATCCGTCACTGGTCGGCCGGCGATTGACGTGGGCGGGCGATCGAACACTCCTGGTCATCGGCATAGCGCCGGCCGCCGTCGACTATCCGCTCGGAACCGATATCTGGGCGCCCGGCGCAACGGTCTTCGATGGACGCGCCGGCCGGTTCGACGCGAGCAATCGGACATTCTTTCAGTTCGAGATTGTCGGCCGGCTGCGACGCGGTGTGTCGCTCGATCAGGCGCGCGGAGAGCTCACGGTAATCCATCGCCGCGTGGCCGACATGTTCCCGAAAGAGTTCAACGCGACGACGGTCGTGGTCGAGCCACTGATTGACAGCGTCGCCGGCGAGAGCCGGCGGGTGCTGTTGGCGTTGTTTGCAGCCGCGGGTCTGGTCTTCGTGATCGCGGGAGTGAATGTCGCGGCGTTGCTGTTGATGCGCGCCGCTGCGCGGCGCTCGGAGATCGCCGTCCGCGTCGCGCTCGGCGCCAGCGCCGGACGACTGCTGCGTCAGACACTCGCCGAGGGCCTCGTGCTCGCCCTGGTCAGTGCCGCGTGCGCATTGCTCGCCGCCCAGGCGCTTCTGGCCGCCGTGCTGTGGCTTGCGCCTGGCGACGTGCCGCGTATCGAGCAGGCGACAATCGACTTCCGAGTGTGGGCGTTCTGCGTCGCCGCCGCTCTCGGGTGGGTGCTGACACTCGGAACTGTCCCGGCGTGGACGCATCGACGTCTCGCGCGCGCGCCTGGCGTGCACAACGCGGCCAGGAATGTCGCGGGCACCAGAGGCCTATTGCTCTTCACGGTGGCACAGATCTCCGCAGCCGTCGTCGTCGCCATTGGCGCCGGACTGCTGCTGCGCACGTTCGATCACCTGCGATCGATCGAGCGCGGCTTCAATTCCGGCAATCTGGTGATGGCGTCTCTCCTCCTCCCCGAGGCTCGCCAGCGCAATCCCCGTTCGATGCTGGCGTTCTACGACCAGCTTCTTCCTCGCCTGACGGCTCTTCCCGGTGTGATCTCGGCGACTCCCACTCACGTGGGCCCTGGCTCAGGAATATTCGGACTGAGCGCGCCGATGTTTTTCGAAGGACAGACGCTCGAAGAGGCGCGCAGCAATCCTTTCTCGACCTGGGACCCGGTGCTTCCGTCGTACTTCGCGACGCTGGGCATTCCGATCCTGCGTGGACGCGCCTTCACGGATGCCGACCGGAGCGGCGGCGCGCCGGTCGCCATCGTCACCGACTCGGTCGCCCGGCGCTACTGGCCGGGAGAAGATCCGATTGGCAAGCGGCTTCAATTCGTGTACTCGGCCCAGGCGAAGGAGTGGCCATGGGTGACGGTGGTTGGCGTGGCCGCCGACACTCGATATCGCGAGCTGACGAAGTCGTGGATGTCGGTCTACTTCCCGGCTGACCAATTCTTTTTCTTTCAGGCAGCGTCTCTGGTGGTACGCACCTCGTCCACGCCCGACGCACTGGCGCCGGCTCTCCTGCAGGCCGTCCGTGCCATCGAGCCGGGCGCGACGCTTTCCTCGATTGCGCCGATGGACACGCTTCTTGCGCGAGAACTGGCGCGCCCATTCACGGCACTGACGGTGAGCGGTGCCTTCGCACTCATCGCCATCGTGCTCGCGGCAGTCGGCGTGTACGGGGTGATGTCGTACGAGATACGCCGGCGCCGCCGCGAGCTTGCCGTGCGGTCGGCCATCGGCGCCACGTCCGGCGACATCTTCAGTTCCGTGGTGAGGCGCAGCCTGATGGTCGGCGTTGCGGGTGCCGGAGTTGGCCTTCTCATCGCCGGAGCGGTCACCCGCGCGCTGGCATCGTTGCTCTACGGAATCCAGCCATTCGATCCGGGCGTGTTCCTCACCGGTGCTGGCGTGCTGATCGTCGTCGTGATTGCCGCGTCCTACTTCCCTGCGCGCCGGGCGGCGATGGTCGATCCGGTCGAGACGCTACGGGCCGAATAAGCAGATTAGATAGTACGCAAAAGGGCAGCCCCTAGGGGCTGCACGCCATCTGCAAAAAGGGCAGCCCCTAGGGGCTGCCCTTTCTGTGCCTCGCACGTCGGCGCAGTGCGCCTGCTACGAGGGCTTCTTGAGCGCGGCGATCAGCGCCTGCAGCATCTGTGTGTATTGCGTGTCGGTCGACTCGAACGTCTTGCGGTATTCGGCCTCGGAGATCTTCGCCTTGTCCCAGTCGCCGTCGAACACGACGCTCTTGCCAGAGACGTCCGCGGTGTCGAGCTCGTTCTTCTCCTGCTTGAAGCGCAGTCCGTTGGCACCAAGGTCCATCACGAAGACCTTCGCATCCCGCTCGGACGCGCTGTTCAAATCCTGATAGACCTCCTGATACTTCTTCTCACCGAGCAGGGAGTCCATCCGCGCTGGCAGCGAATACTTGGCGCTGACCACCAGCAACTGGCTGCCGGCGATGTAGAGCGCACTGACGTACTGACCGGCGACTTGATGTTTGGCGGCGATGCTATCGAGCTTTGCGGCATCGAGGAGACGCGTCAGCTCGATCGCGGCGAGGGCAGATTTCGATTCCTGAGCGAGCGCGGCTGACGGGGCGAGCAGCACGCAGGCAACAGCGACCACACGGAGGGGATGAATAACGTGTGTCACAGCGTCCTCCCGTTGAAGACGTGCCCCTTTTATCACCGGAACTGCCCGAGGTCAATACAGGCGCGCAGGGAGATGGGCCGCCTGAAGGCGGCCCCTATGGGCGGCCGCTTCGTGCGGCGTCACGTGTTATTCGACGCGCCAGAAGCGGATGACGACTTCGGATGGGTATCGCTCGCCGGTACCAATGAACACCGCACGCGTCAGCCACTGCAGATCGGGCGCCGCGGTTTCGAAGGTAGGAACGGTGCGGAAGTAGACAAGCTTCGGATCGACCGTTTCACCCTTGAGCAGCTTCTCCATCACCGCCGGCGCCGCGTGACGCATGCCGGCGTTCTGCACGTAGATGATCTGGCCCTTGTCGGTCTCGAGCACGTATCGTGTGTCGAGCTCGCTGAAGCCGTCGGCGCGGATCATCTGCCAGTCGGCTCCGCCCGGGACGACCTTGCCCTTGATGCCGGGTCCTTCGAACGTGCCGCCGACAATCGAGACGATGCGCCGCCGTCCGCCCGGCACTTGCCCGATCTCGAAAGGCGCTCCCACGTTCGCACGCAGCTCGAACGCGAAGACGAGTCCCGGCGCGGGTGGCGTGCGAGAGCTCTGCGCGATCGGCTCAGAAGCGCACAGGACGACGAGTGATAGCGCGAGCGCAGTCGCGGCGATCGAACGAGCGGTTCCTGGCCTCACACGTCAACCGATGAACGAGGCATCGTCTTCGGCGGTCGCCGGTGATGGCCCGTGCGATCGCGTCCTGGGACGGCTGGGACCACGATTGAAGAACGCGCCGAACACGTCGCGCACCGTCTGATAGACGGCCCAGCCCGTACGGGCCGGACCGAGAATCGTGTCCTGCACCGCCGTGATCGTCTCGTCCACGCGCCGCGTCACATCATCGACGAGCCGCTCGACCCGTTCCACCTGCGCGGTCGCGACTGCCGTGGCGCGAGCGGCATCCTCGGTGATCTGTTGCACGTTCGAGACGATCGGCCGGATGGTCTCCTCGATCCGGACGAGCCGCTCACCCACTTGCCGCGCGGCACGAGCAGCGAGGATGACGGCGGCCACCTGCCCGATGGCCATCGCCAGCACGGAAACGGCAATGATGCCGAGGAAGACGTCGGTCACGCGTCCGGTCCGACTTCGCGCGCCGCCGTCTGGAACTGCTCGCGCGCGCGATCGAATGCGGTGGTCAACGTCTCGCGCCCGCGATTGACCATGTCGCGTCCCTGTCGCGCAGCGTCCGCCGCGCGGTCGCGCCCTTCGCGCGCCCGCTGACCCAGATACTCGCGCGTCTCCTCACCGGTCGCCGGCGCAAAGAGCAGCGCCACTGCCGCGCCCACGGCCGCTCCGAGGGCGAACGCCACCAGCACGCCTCCTGCTCCAAGTCCCTGCTGATTCGACATCGTCGCTACTCCATGTGCGGGCCGCCTGAAGGCGGCCCCTACGCCTACGTCAGAAGAGGCTTACTCTGACGTTCAAATACCGCTTCGGGTCCTTGCGGATGGCGGCCACGAGATCGCGCAACTCGGCCATCGTCCCGTTCATGTTCTCATACAACTGCTTGTCGCGGAGCAACTGGCCGGCAGTGCCTTCGCCCTGCTGCAGCGCGCCGACGACCTTGTCCAGCCGGTCCGACACCGAGTTCAATCGGTTGTACAGCTCCTGCTCTGTGGCGAGCTTGCCGAGCGTACCTTCCCCGCGGTTGATGCGCCCGGTGAGGGCGTCGAGGTTGCTCGTCGCCGACTTCATCGAGAGCGCCAGTGAATCGTCGTTCAGGAGCTTACCCAGACTGCCCTCCCCGGCGCGGATGCGCGCGGTGACCATTTCCAGGTTGTCGAGCGAGCGCTCCAGGGCGCGGGCGGCGGTGGGATCGCTCATCAATCGGCCGAGCGTGCCGCGTCCCTGATTGATGTTCTGGGCCACTGCCTCCGCCGATGTGACGAGTCCCGTCAGCTCGCGATAGAGGGCGTCGTCGGTGAACAGACGGCCAAGCGTGCCTCGTCCTTCGCGGAGGCCCTTCACGAGCTCGCTGGCCTGCTCGAGGCCCTGGCTTGCCTGTTCGGCAACGCTGGACAGCGACCCTGACTGCTGGCGCGAACTGACGTATCCCCATTCCGGAACGGGGGTGCCGTCGCTCGCCGCGGTGATATCGATCGCAGATTCGCCCAGGAGCGATACCGAACCGATCGTCGCGATGGATGTCGTCGTGATCCGTGGCTGGTGGTCCTTGCGCACTTCCATCCACACCTCGACGCGGTCCCCGACGAACGTGACGCCGTTGACGCTGCCGACGTCCACGCCGGCAAGACGAACCGGCGCTCCTTCCTTCAGGCCCCCGGCATTCGCGAACACGGTCTTGATCGAATAGCGCTGCCAGAAGAACCCGCTCGATCCCGACAGCAGGAACACCAGGAGCGCCGCCATGAACAGCGCGAAGATCGTGACCAGCCCGATTTTCAGTTCAGCCCAGCCCAACGAACGTGTGCGCGGCATGAATACGTCCTCTATGACTGTGCTAAGAGAGGAACTCGCGGATGTATGGATCCGTCGAGGAGCGCAGCTCGCTCGCGTTGCCCTCGAAGTGGACGACGCCCTCCTTCAGCATGATGAACTCCGCCTCGTCGGTCTTCTGCGGGTCGGCCTTCGCAATCTCGATGGTGTGGTCCTGCCGCATGGCCTCGTGCGTCGCGACGAAAAACGCGTCGCGAAGCTGGTGCGTGACGATGATCGAGGTGGCGCCCTCGAGATCGCGCAGCTTGACCATCTCTTCGTCCACCGTCGTCGCCGTGATCGGATCGAGACCGGTGGTGGCTTCGTCGTACAACAGGATTCCGGGTTTCGCCGCCATGGCTCGGGCGATTGCGACTCGCCGGCGCTGACCGCCCGAGAGCTCCGATGGCATCCGGTCGATGAACTCCAGAAGTCCGACGAAGCCGAGCACCTCTTCGACGCGCCGCCGCGCCTCCTCGTAGTCGACTCTCGCCCCCTCGTAAAGCTTGTAGCCGACGTTCTCTTCGACGGTGAGCGAGTCGAAGAGCGCACCTTCCTGGAACACCATGCCGATATCCTCGCGTACGCGGATCAGCTCGCCCTCACTCATCGGGTCCACCCGCTGCCCATTCACCATGATCGCTCCACCATCAGGTTTGAGCAGTCCCAATATCAGCTTCAGGATCGTCGACTTTCCTGAGCCGCTGGCTCCAAGGATGACCTTGGTATGGCCGCGCAACAGCTCGAAGCTCACGTCCTTCAGGACGACCTTGTCGTCGAACGCGAGCGAGACCTTGTCGAGCACAATCGATGCGTCAGCCATAACCGTAGAGACCGCCTTCAGGCGGCCTAATACAACAGCGTAATCAACAACTGGGTCACCACTAAGTCCACGGCGATCACGGCAACCGACGCCGCCACGACGGCGCGCGTCGTCGAGCGGCCGACGCCCTGTGTGCCGCCGCGCGTTCTCAACCCGACATGACATCCGATCGAGACGATGACGTAGCCCAGGCAAAACGGCTTGATGACTCCCATCCACGCATCGTTCGGATAGAGACCGTCGACGATAGACGACCAGTACACGCTCGGCGCCACACGGAGCTGAAAGACTGCGATCAGCCATCCACCGAGGATGCCAAAAGTGTCGGCGATGATCGTGAGAACCGGCGCCATGAAGAATCCGGCGAGGACCCGCGGCACGACGAGCTTGCGAACGGGATCGGCGCCGAGCGCGCGCAGTGCGCTGATCTGCTCGGTGACGACCATCGATCCCAGCTCCGCGGCGATGCCCGACCCGATTCTGCCGGCCAGCATGAGTCCGGTGAGCACCGGACCGAGCTCCTTGATCATCGACGCGCTGACCAGACGGCCGACGAACGGCCGTGCGCCGAACTGGTCGAGCGTCATCCCCGATTGCAACGCCAGCACCGCGCCGGTGAAGAAGCCGGTCAGCACCACGACGGTCAGCGAGCGAATGCCAATCTCTTCGAACTGCTCGATGATGTCGCGGTAGTAAAAAGGGGGGGATGTCGCGGCGCGCAGCGTCGCGGTCTGCAGGCCGACATATTCCTGCACCTCGAGGACGAGGTGCTTGAGCCCGTTCTCGACAAGTGTGAGCACGAGCTAACGAGGCTCCGCCTCGATCTGCTGTGTCTTCCTGCCTCGCGCCTGATTCATATGCGAAGGATCCGGGCGGTCAAGACGGCCGCGTATTCAGACTCGAGAGCCCCAGATCACGTGTGCGGAGCGCTTTCAGCGAATCACGCAGCGCCGCGGCGCGCTCGAAATCCAGATTGGCGGCCGCGGCCTTCATCTCGCGCTCGAGACGGGCGATCTCGGCGTCGAGCTCGGCCTGCGTACGGAACATCTCGCGCTCTCGTACCGCTGGAGTGGCGTAATCACGCTCGTACACGCTGGACATCACATCGTCAATCGAGCGCACGACGGACTCGGGCGTGATGTTGTGTTCGGCGTTGTATGCGGCCTGCAGCGCGCGACGACGCCCGGTTTCCTCGATCGCTCCCTTCATCGACGCGGTGACGGTGTCGGCATACATGATGACCCGCCCGTTCACGTTGCGGGCGGCGCGGCCGGACGTCTGAATCAGCGAGCCCGCCGAACGCAGGAAGCCTTCCTTGTCGGCGTCGAGAATGGCGACGAGCGAGACTTCGGGCAGGTCGAGCCCCTCGCGCAGCAGGTTGATACCCACCAGCACGTCGAAGGCGCCGCGGCGAAGATCGCGCAGAATCTCGACGCGTTCGAGCGTATCGATATCCGAGTGGAGATAGCGCACCTTGACGCCGAGCTCCTGGTAATACGTCGTGAGATCTTCGGCCATTCGCTTGGTGAGTGTCGTCACCAGTACGCGCTCCTTGCGTGCCGCCCGCTCCCGGATTTCCTGCAACAAGTCGTCCACCTGACCGCGAACCGGGCGTACCTCGATGGGCGGATCCATCAAACCGGTGGGACGAATCACCTGCTCGACCACGACGCCGGCCGCTTTCGAGAGCTCGAACGGCCCAGGCGTCGCCGAGACGAAGACCACCTGTTTCACGCGCTGCTCCCACTCGTCGAAATTCAGCGGCCGGTTGTCGAGCGCCGATGGCAACCGGAATCCGTACTCAACCAGGACTTCCTTGCGGGAGCGATCACCGAAATACATGCCCCTGATCTGCGGGACGGTTTGATGACTCTCGTCCACGATCACCAGCGCATCGTCGGGCAGGTAGTCGAGCAGCGTCGGCGGCGGGAAGCCGGGTGGACGGCCCGTCAGATGCCGCGCGTAGTTCTCAATCCCGTGGCAATAGCCGATCTCGCGGATCATCTCGAGATCGAACATGGTCCGCTGATGGAGCCGCTGGGCTTCGAGCAGCTTGCCTTCGGACTCGAGCTGTCCACGGCGCTCGACGAGCTCGGCCTTGATCGATTCGACGGCCAGTTTCGTGCGATCGCGTGAGGTCACGAAGTGCGACTTCGGGTAGACCGCCACCTTGTCGAGACGGCGGATGACCTTGCCGGTGAGCGGATCGAACCAGGCCAGCTCGTCCACTTCGTCGCCGAACAGGCCGATGCGCAACGCGTGCTCTTCGTACGACGGCACGACCTCGACGATGTCGCCGCGGACGCGGAACGTGCCGCGCCCGAATTCGGTGTCGTTGCGCTCGTACTGGATCTCAACCAGCTTGCGCAGGATCTGGTCGCGATCGATCCGCTGTCCCACCTCCAGCGCCAGCAGCAGGCCGTAGTACGCCTCCGGCGATCCCAGACCGTAGATGCACGACACGCTTGCGACGATGATGACGTCGCGGCGCTCGAAGAGCGACCGTGTCGCCGAGAGACGCATGCGATCGATCTCGTCGTTGATCGTGGCTTCCTTCTCGATGTACGAGTCGGTGGCGGGAACGTAGGCTTCGGGCTGGTAGTAGTCGTAGTAGCTGACGAA
>Ga0075421_100010917_pt1 | contig 11240 bp, 11 predicted proteins | sample SoiMetdeltSBSDD5_FD_75292 | JGI IMG/M metagenome (GOLD analysis project Ga0075421, IMG submission 75292) | Bulk soil microbial communities from a Populus tree surrounding site in Tennessee, USA - Soil MetaG P. deltoides SBSDD5 | ecosystem: Environmental > Terrestrial > Soil > Tree plantation...
GCCTGCGCCTGGAACCCCTACGCGGTGCCGCCCATCGATGAATTGGTCAGCAGCAATTTTCCCGTCCAACTGAAGGTCCTCGACGTGCCGTCCTCGGGGACCAACGCAGTGCGTGCGGCCAACTTCACGACCATCGCGACGGTTTCGACCATGCCGCCGCTGCGGATGATCAAGGTGGACTGCGTCTGGTCGTTCATGGATCGGGGCATGTTTACCAACTCCGTTGTTACTTATCGCGGACCTGACTGATGAAAATGCGAACTGACCGGCGCCATTCAACGGACGGACTCCACAACCGAGGCGCGTTTACGCTGGCTGAATTCTTGGTCAGCGTAGCCCTTTTCTGTTTCGTCCTGATCGGAGTCTTGTACAGCCACTTGTTCGGGATGCGGAGTTATGAACTGGCGAAGTCTAAACTGGGCGCCAATGGGAGCGTCCGTTCCGTGATCAGCAGATTGACCGACGAGATCCGCTCGGCCGCTGCCGTTCAGGTGGGCACGGGCGACCTCTGCGCGTTTACGGTCGCGGGCACGAACACCCTGCAACAGGGCAACGCGATTCAGATTTACCCGACCGAGGACACGAACCGCTTTGTCCGTTACTACCTCGATCCCGCCGAGCAGAAGCTGAGACGGATTACCGATGGTTCGATCGCATCCACGGTTGTCGCCCGCGGAGTGACCAACCAGGTGGTCTTCACGGCGGAGGATTTTACGGGCCAGATCCTGACGAATCATGAGGACAGCCGGGTGATCGGGCTCACGCTCCAATTCTACCAGTTGCAATACCCGGCCGTGTCGATTGGTCCGGACAGTCTGTATGACTTTTGTCAGTTTAGCGCCAAATACACCCGGAGATCAAAGTGATGCGGGTGCCGACAGCAACGTCTGGCCGGGGAGGGCGGCGCGGAGGTTATGCTCTGGTGCTGATCCTGACGCTGGTTGGGGTGAGCTTGCTGGTGTTGGGGAGCGCGATGCTTTGGAGCATTAACGAAGGCCGGTTGATCGAGCGCAACAATCAGTATTTCCGTTCGGTCGCCGCCGCCGAGGCGGCCAGCGAAAAAGTGGTGACGGAAATAGCGGTGGATTATCACTTGTCGGGAGAACCCTTCGTTCAGAGCAAGCTCGATACCTACCGCCTGCGCGTCCCAACCGCTGGCGAAGACAACTATTGGGGGAATTACCAGTTCGAGGATGGCCAGGGGGGGATCGGCCAAACCTTCGTGAAACGGAACGCAGACTGGGCGGACGTTGATCTCCCCAAGCCGTTTAATGGCCTTCGCGGCCTGGGCACGTCCTATCGCGTGATCTCCAATGCGCGTGAGGTGAATTCGCCCTACGCGATGACCGGCGCCGTCAAGCAGGACCTGCAACTCTCCTCCATTCCGATCTTTCAATTCGGGATTTTCTACGCATTGGACCTGGAGATCCATCCTGCGACCAATTGGACCTTGAACGGATGGACGCACAGTAATGCGGACATCTATTCTCAGCCGGAGATCAGCCTGACGTTTCAAAAGAAGGTCACCGCGGTGGGCCGGATCAAGCCGAACAAGAAATCAGGCGACCCGTTGGTTCGTGGTTCCGGCTCCATCACGTTTCAGGGCAAGCGTCAGACGGGAGTGAACTCGCTCCTCCTGCCCGCCGGGCTCACCAACCCCCCGGCCAGCTTGCGCGCTCTGATCGAAATCCCGCCGGTCGGCGAACCCATCGGCTCACCCCTGGGCCAACAACGGTACTACAACAAGGCGGATCTGATCGTGGTGATTTCCGACACCAGCATCGTCGTGAAGACGGGCGCGACCAATGGTTTTCTGACCCTGCCATGGTTCAACCCGGCCCTGACCACTCCGCAGGTGAGCGATTTCATCCAGACCAACATCTTTTTCTATGACAAGCGGGAGCAAAAGACCATTGCAGGCGTGGATATCGATATCAACCTGCTGCTCGCCTGGAACCTGCTCAACGAAACCTTGCGGCCCGTTCTCGGCGGCAACTTGAGAATTCTTTACATCGCGGACCTGCGAACTCAAACCGCCGGCACCCAGACCGGTATCCGCCTGATCCACGGTCAAACGCTCTTGCCGGAAGGATTGACCATCGTCACGCCCAACCCGCTCTACGTGAAAGGGGATTACAACATACCGGTGTCCACACCCGTGCCGGCTTCGTTGGCGGCTGACTCGGTGACGGTGTTGTCGGAGAACTGGGACGACCTGAACGGGCATCTTGGGCTAAACTGGCCTTTGGGAACCCGTGTCGCCGTCAACACCACGGTGAACGCCGCGATTTTGACCGGCGTCGTACCGACTGGCGGCGGTTACTACAGCGGCGGCGTGGAGAACCTGATCCGGCTGTTGGAGGATTGGACAGGGAAAACACTGACCTACAACGGATCATTGGTGGCCATGTTTGAAAGCGTCATCGCTGTCGGACCCTGGGGCCAACCTGATACTTACCTTCCCCCGGACCGTCCATGGTCCCACGACATCAATTTCGACGATTTTACGAGGCTCCCGCCGGGCACACCGCACGTGCAAGTTGCCTGTCGCGCGGCGTGGGAAACCGTTGCCCCCAACTCCTCGGCGTTGTATTGAACTATAGACCCATATGATCCGCTCCTGGCATCGGCTCTTTCTCCCTTGCGTGTGCTTGCCCATGTTGGCCGGCAGCTTGCGGGCCGGCGACCATTTCCAGTTGCTCGCACAAATCCGCTCGCTTCCCGAGCTTGGTAAGACGACCAACTGGGTGATTGCGACTGACCGCAACCGGTTTTCATTCGTTCCTCCGGGCGGCTGGGCGATCCAGGCGTCTCCGGAGGAAAAGAAGATTGTCTTACTGCCGCCGGACCGGAACGGTAACATCGCTATCAGCGTCGTCGAAACGAACACGACTCCGGCGTCAAATCCCGGGGTCGGACGACTGAGTGAGAGAGTTGCCCGGAAATATCCGCAGGCAAGGATCGTGCGGGAGTCGGATTGCTACACCGCCAGCGGGCGGGCGAAGGCTCTCGATTGCCAAGTCGAATTCGATGAAGGTCGGGCAATATCGGCCTTGCGCGTAGTCTTCCTCGACTGCCCTGCGGCGGCGGTGGAATTCTCAGTGACCGCTCCTCCTTCTGCCATCGATCGAAATCAGCGTGCCCTGTCCAGTCTGCTCAACACCTTCCGCGTCGAGCCAGCCCCCGCTGCGCCTCTGGCTTCCCAAGCCAAAGAACTTTCCAGGCCATCGAGTCCCCCCGAGTAGCTCACTTAATGGGAAGAAGAGAAAAGGGCTTCGCTCTCGGCGTTCACTTCCCCTTTGCACCTTTTCTCTTCCCTTTGCTTCTCGGAACCTCCTCACCCCTGCTCGTCGGTTGACGACCGTAGTCCGGCCGGCAAGGTCGTTCCGAACTGGGACTTCGCAGGGCTGGCACCTCGTGCTGCTCTCGAATTACGGCGACGCGATGGCCGGGGACGACACGCTGGACAAAATGGATATGAAACTCCTTAAGCCTGCGGCGAAGATTTCGTCGGAACAAGGCGGCGGACCGTCGTCGGCCAACCTTGCGGCGCAGAAACACCGGACGACCTGAAGCCAGCCACATTGAATTTCCTAACCGGCACTTAAGTCAGAACTCCCGAATCACATTTACCAACTATGACATCAAAGCTTCCCTTCCTTGCGCTTGCCCTCATCGCCGCAGGCTTGGCCGGTTGTGTTGGCGTTAGCATTGGTTCACGACGTCCCCCTGATCCGCCTGCTCCGCCGGTCCTGGTCGCCTCCGCGGATGCCGCAACCGTGGCGGAAATCGACGCCGCCGCCCGGCTTTCCTTTGATTCCTCCCGATTGGAGGCACTGAACCGTATTGCACAACGAAGTGACCTCAGCCCGACGGCGCAGGTCCATCTCGTCAACGTGGGTTATCGTTGCTTGAGTTTCGAGAACAGCAAGGTCGCGCTTCTTCGCGCGGTGATTGCCAACCCCCTGTTCTGCGACGCGACGCGACATGCCATCGTGACTCAGCTCGGCAGTCTGTCGTTCGACAACAACAAGCAAACTGTCCTCAACGAACTGAACAGCCGCGTGACGGCCAGCAAATAATCGCTGCCGGGTTTAAAACCGAGACCGCAAACTGAGCGGCGAGTTCAGCCTTGTGGAATCCCCGCGTTTGCCTAGGCTCAATCGCATCAGCCCGCAACTTATGCACTACATCGCCATTGCCCAATTCCCCAAGGACGCCAAAATGCTCAGCGAGCTGGCCTCGCGCCGCCGCACGTACCGCTTTCCAGCGGCGTTCGCGAATGTCCAAAGCTATCTCGATGTCCGGGGTGGTCGGGCGGTTACCCATTTCGAGACCGACGACGCCAAAGCGATCCTGCGCTACACCGCCGACTGGCCGGAAGTTACCTTCGACCTGTTTCCCGTGGTGTCGAGCGACGCGGGTTGGGAAACCTACATGACCGGCCGCACCAGCCCTGCGGCCTTAACCACTTAACCTGACCGCCCGTTTTAACTTCGCGCTGCGCACGGCGGCATCGACGATTTCCTGACCGATGCGGCTGATGGGCAGGGACACTGGACCCGCCAGCGGTTTCTTTTGCTCGAGACCGTGGAGAAGATATTGAACCGGATTCTGGTGTGGTGCCCGGGTCGAGGGCGCGGCAATCTGGTGCGGCCTCGGCTTCCTGCGCGTCTGCAGCGTCACAAAGTCATCATAGTCGTAGCTGCTGATGGTGCCCTCGGTCCCGGCAATGACGAAGCCGCACTTCGGCTGCGGTTGCAGGGTCCAGGGATCACTGAAGGTGCCCCAACGGGTTTCAAACTTTGAGAGGCCGTGCGCGTAGCGCGCCACCACGATGCTGTGCTCGTCCACTTCAAGGCCTTTTGGTTCGTCCACCGTGGCGGTGACTTCGATTGGCCGCCGCCCGCCCTGATACCACGTTCCGAGCGTCGTGCCGTAGCCGAGGTAGTCGAGCAATGACCCGCCACCGTGCGCTTTCTTGTAGAACCAGGAGTGCGGCTTTTCCTTCGCGACCTCCTCGGACGTCTTCACGGCCTTGTCCGCGCCGTGCCAGAGCGGGCCGCGATTGCCGCCGAAATGCCAGACATTGATCACGTCGCCGATGACGCCGCCCTCGATCAGTTCGTAAGCCTTGCGATGCGACCGCACCCATTGCAGCGGCCAGTTGATCATGAGCGTCTTTCCTTTCGGCATCGCTTTGATCATCGCGTCGGCTTCCTTCAGCGACGCGGCAAACGGTTTCTCGACCATGATATGCACTCCATACGGCGCCACCTTCTTCACCCACTCGCCGTGTTTTGACGCAGCCGGACAAAGGATGACAAGGTCCGGCTTCGTCTTCTCGAGACACGCCCGGTGGTCGGTGAAGCTTTGCTCCCGCGGGATGCCGAGCTTGCGGATGGCTTCCTCCATCCGCACAGTTTGCTCGTCGCTGATGCCAACGATTTCGGCATGGGGATGTTCCTGGGCGTAACGCAGCAGGTCGCCCATGTGGAAGTGATCGAAGTTAATGCCGGCAATTCTCCATTTTTTCATAAGCGTCCAGTTCCGAAGGCTTCGCTAACAGATTCCGCGAGCGTCCGCACCATCTTTCGCGCCTGGATCAGCGTCGTGCAGTAAGGCGGCATGAGCACGACGACATTACCGACGGGTCGTGTGAGCACACCGCGCCTGGCCATCGTTTCACAGACTCTGATGCCAGCGCGTTCACGGACGTCGAACCGTTCGCGCGTGCGCCAGTTGCGCACCAGTTCGACGCCAACGACCAATCCCACTTGCCGGACGTCGCCGACGTTGGGCAGCGACCAGAGTCCTCTCAATTCGTCCTGCAGGACCTCTTCCAGTCGAGCGCGGGCGCGGACAGACGCGGGTGACGAGAGCAGGTCCAGATTGGCGAGCGAGGCAGCGGCGCCCAGTTGGTTGGCCGTGTAGCTGTGACCGTGGAAGAAGGTCTTGAACTCTTCGTACTCGCCGAGGAACGCATCGAAGACCGCCTGGGTCGTGAGCGTTGCGGCCATCGGCAGGTAGCCGCCGGTCATGCCTTTGGCCAGACAGAGAAAGTCGGGTTGCACGCCTTCGTGATGACAAGCGAACAGCGTAGGACAGGCGTCCCGCCTGTCCCGGCCGGAATGGGTTGGTCCTATGGGCAGGCGAGACGCCTGCCCTACTCTTCCGAAGCCGGTCATCACTTCATCGACGATCAATTGCGCCCCGTAACCCCGGGCGATCTCTGTGACACGCTTCAGCCACCCGGACGGCTGCGGGATCATGCCCGCCGCGCCCTGGATGAGCGGCTCGACGGCGAGAGCCGCGTACGGGTCGCCGCGTTTTTGCCGCGCAGCGAATTTGCGTTCAACCTTGTCCACGCATTCCCAGTTGCACTGGCGATACGCGCGGGCGTCGCCACGCTCCGGCTTCGCGCGGTTATACGGACAGCGATAGCAGTAGGGAGACATCACTGTGTCGCTCTTGAATAGCAGCCCGGCATAGGCTTTGTGAAACAGTCCAATGTGACCGAGGCTCACTGCGCCAACGGAGTCGCCGTGATAAGCGCCGTCGAGCGAAAGGAACTTCGGTTTTTTGCTGCGACCGGTGCGACGGGCGAATTCGTAAGCCAGCTTGAGTGCCACTTCCATTGCGGTGGAGCCGTCGTCGCTGAAGAAAACTTTTTCCAATTTACGATTTACGATTTCAGATTCACGCACGGATTTGCCTTTCGGCCCGTAAATCTTAAAACGTAAATCACAATTCCTATTGGCTTCACCGATGAGTCTGGCTGCAAGAAGCGACGCCGGCTTATTCGCGAGCCCGAGCGCCGACGAATGCGCAATCTGCTTCAACTGCCGCTGAATTGCCGCGTTGATCTTCGGTTGGTGGTGGCCATGGAGGTTGGTCCAGATCGAAGAATGCCCATCGAGGTACTCGCGGCCCTTCACATCACGCAGCACGGCGCCTTTGCCGTCTACGATGACGATCGGCTCGCGTTTGAGCCAGTCGCGCATCTGCGTGAACGGGTGCCAGACGAAAGCGTGGTCGAGTCGGGCGAGCTTATGCACGGTGATGGAGCATTCAGGCCGGCAGTTTGAGATTGCCAATGGCGGTCAGGAGGTGGCTTACATCCGTGGCCGTGTGCGCGGCGCTTACCGTCAACCGCAGGCGCGCCCGGCCGCGCGCGACCGTGGGATAACGGATCGCCGGAATGAACACTCCTTGTTCGCGCAGCGCGGCGGCGGACTGGACCGCTTTCTCCTCGTTTCCGATCAGCAGCGGAATGATCGGGCTGCGGACCGGTGGCAGAGTGAAGCGGGCCTGAATCAGCGCGTTTTTGATCTGGTCAACGCGCGTCCAGAGCAGGTTGCGCCGCGCCTGTCCGGCGTCTGACTGGACGAACTGGATCGCCGCAGCGGCCGTTCCAGCCGCCGCCGGCATCGGCGCGGTGGAAAAGATGAAACTGCGCGCCCCGTTGATGAGGCAGTCAATCAAAGCACGCGCCCCGCAGAGGTAACCCCCGGAGGCGCCGAGGGCCTTGCCCAGCGTGCCCATTTGAATCTCGATTCGGCCGCTGAGATCGAATTCCTCGATCAACCCGCGCCTGTGCGCTCCGTAAAGACCCGTGGCATGGGCTTCATCCACCATCAACCAGGCGCCGTGCTTTTCCTTCAGCTCGATGATCTCGCGCAACGGAGCAAAATCGCCGTCCATGGAAAACACAGATTCGGTGACGATGAGCGTGCGTGGCCGGCGTTTGCCGCTCAGAGCGGAGTTCCTGCGGTCGACCCACCGAAGAATTCTTGCAAGACTGTTGAGGTCGTTGTGGGCGAACACGCGGAGTTCCGCGCCACACAACCGGGCGGCATCGACGATGCAGGCGTGCACGAGTTTGTCGATGACGATGGCGTCGTGGGCGTCGAGGAGGGCACCGATGGCGCCGATGGCGGCCGCGTAGCCACTGGAAAAAACCAGCGCGGCCTCGGCGCCTTTGAAGGCGGCGAGCGTTTGTTCCAGTTCGTGATGCGGGGCCAGCGAACCGCAGATGAGCCGCGAAGCGCCGGACCCCGCGCCGTAGCGTTCCACGGCGCGGATGGCGGCCTCTTTCAACAACGGATCATTGGCCAGGCCGAGGTAATCGTTGGAGGAAAAATTCAGGACCCACTGGCCCTCCACGTGAGGATGCGGCAACTGCGGCGAGTCGATGCGGCGCAATTCGCGATACAACCCCTGCTCGCGAAGGGCCGCGAGGCGCCGGGACAGTTCCTGTTCAAAATCGCTCATCGGCAGCGTAGCCGCGTCCGTGAAAACGGAGGGGCTTGATAAAACCCGAATGGAAAGCAAAAGTCACCCGCGTTCTCATCGTGATTTGCACGACGACTAGGTCCAGCGCGCTATCCGGCTGTCGAGCGGAAACAATTGGCCGGAGACGTTCCGGGTCGTCGCGAGAAACGCAACGAAGCGGGCCACCTCGGCCACGGTGTTCAAACGCCCCAGCGCGTTGGAGGATGCGAATTCATTCAACTGCAGTTCGGCGAGCTTCGCCGTCATTGGCGTTGGCAACACTCCCGGCAGGACAGCATTGACGCGGATGTTGCGCGAACCAACCTCCTTCGCGAGTGATTCTGTTAAGCCGATCAAACCGGCCTTGGCCGCGGCGTAATTGGCCTGGCCGCGCCCGCCGTGGCGCGCGGCGAAGCTCGCGACGTTGATAATGTGGCCGTCATGCTGGCCCAGCATCGGGCGAAGCACGGCTTGCGAGCAGAGGAAAGAGCCTTTCAAGATCACCTCGATCACCCGGTCCCAGTCCTTGTCAGTCATCTGCCACAAAGGATTGTCGGCGGTCAAGCCGGCGTTGTTGATCAACGCGTCAATCCGGCCCCAGCGCGCCATGAGCTGCTTGACGACCTGTCGCGCCTGCGAACCATCGGTAACATCAAGTCGCACGGGCCAGATACGATCGGTTTCGCGGTGCCCGTCGGATCGATGACAGGCGGCGCCCACTCGCCATCCTTGCGCGGCAAACTCCGTGACAAGGCCCTGCCCAAGACCGCCCGCCGCGCCGGTGATGAGAACGACACCCATCTTCGCTTCGGCCGCGCTCATCTGGCGAGAACGGAGCGCGGACGACCGGCCCGCGAGTTGGTGTTGCGGCAGGCGGGTTGCGTCCCGGTCACTCGGAGGGAAGTTTCTCTCATCTGGAGGGTGGCATGGCCCACACCCCGTCAATCATCGAGGCCGCCACGTCATCTGCGTGATGCACGATGGCGTCATGCGCGTCATTTGACTTTCCAGCGAACGGAATGGCAATAACGTCGGCGAGCGCGCCGTCGGAAAGCTCGCCGGTCTTTCCCGTCATGCCGAGCGCGCGGGCGCCGTTCAGGGTCGCCATTTTCACAATGGTTTCTGGCGAAAGATCGGGGGCGTTGGCGGCCAGCGCGCGCATCTCCGCCAACATGCTCAGTTCAACCGGCCGACCGCGGTGTTTTTTCACGCTGGCCAGACTGTCCGTGCCCAGACAGACGTTCACGCCCGCGGCCACCAGTTCCTCGCGCGGAAACCTCCGATGCCCGAAATAGTCGTGGCTGCGCGGGCAATGGACTACGCTGACGCCGCGCCCGCCTAGTAAGTGAGCGTCGCCGTTCCCAAGGTAGTTCACGTGAATGGCCAGGAGATTTTCGCTCAGCAGCCCGGTTCGTTCCACATGTCGAACGGGCGTGCCCTGTCCGCAATCCGACATGTCGCGCCCGTTGCGCCCCAGCCAGTCGAACATTTCGCCACGGCCGTGCACAAACATTTCGAACTCGTCCTTCGACTCCGCCACGTGCGTCACGACGCGCCAGTTCCGCCGTCTGGCCGTTTCCGCGCTCAGGCGCAGCAAGTCGGGCATGGTCGAGTAGGGCGCGTGAGGGGAAAGCCCCGCCTGGCAGCGCTCCGAGGTCAGCGATTCAATCTTCTGCGTCACCTCGCCCAAGATCCGTTCGGGCTGGCGGCGGCTTTTCACGCCGGTCATCTCCAGAAAGGAGAAAACGCGCAGGGGTGTCGCGTCCCACGCCTCCGGCAACAATTCCGGCACGGCCTCGACATCCGCGACCGTCGTGGTGCCGGTGCGCACGAGCATTTTCGCACCGTCCACCCATGATTTGGCAAAATCGGCGTAAATCCAGCCGCCTTTCTCGGTGGTGATCGTCTTGATCCAATCGACGAATGTCCTGGTCGGCGTGAGCCGGCCGGCCATACCGGTGTAATCGAGGTGGCAATGGGCATTGACCAGGCCGGGCAAAAGAATCGTATTCCCCAGATCCACGATCTCTTCGCCTGCGGGAGGAGACAGCTCGCGCCAGTGAGCGACCTTCAAGATGCGATTTCCAGCAACCCAAACCGCGCCATCCTCGATCGGCGGACGGGAAACCGGCAGGACAACGCGAGCGCGAAGAATCATCGGGGCAATGGAGTGGTGGAGTAAAAGAGCAGCGGAGTGACGAGGATCATGCAGCACGCCAACACGCCATCGCTCTGCTTCGGCTCAGATTTCCGCTTCCTGACGCCGCCGTTTGGTGCGCGCCGCTTCGGTATGCTTGCGCGCTTTGTATTTGTTGTGGCGTTTGCGGATCTGCTGCTCGATTTTCTTGGTCACAAGATCGATGGCGGCGTAGAGGTCGCTCTCGCAATCCTCGGCAAACAGGTCGGGACCGGGCACGGCCAGGCGGATGGAGCAGGAGAACTGCTTCTCGGTGGCCTTTCGATGGTCGTGTTCGAGCGTGACCCGGGCGTCAATGGCAAAACGGTCGAGATGATCGAGCTTGTTGATGCGGTCGATGATATGGTCCTCGATGGCTTTCGTTAAAGTCAGATTGTGCGTCGAGAGTATCAATTTCATGTCGGTATCATGGTGGCAGGGTTCAACAAAATCCAGCGAAAGTCTTTTGCGGAAGCTACCCGAGGTTCTTCGAAATCCGCCTGGAGTCGCTGAGACAATACGCGCTGAAGAATGGCCTGATCATGCCTGAGGTCAGCGGTCCAATGGTTCATTGCGGCGGCGGAGGCTGACGGCCCATTCTCTGGAGATAGTTTGTCTCCACCCCATCACCCCGTCTTCAAAACAAACTGCCGGTGTCTGGCAAAAGAATTTCGCAACGCGAGAGAAATGCCATCCTGCAACGCCTGAACTTCCCGGTAAACTGCCACGGCCCTTGCTTGGGGATGCGCCGTCTCCGCGCGATTGAGTTGGACGAACTGGTCGGTGATGT
>Ga0075421_100010918_pt1 | contig 11239 bp, 11 predicted proteins | sample SoiMetdeltSBSDD5_FD_75292 | JGI IMG/M metagenome (GOLD analysis project Ga0075421, IMG submission 75292) | Bulk soil microbial communities from a Populus tree surrounding site in Tennessee, USA - Soil MetaG P. deltoides SBSDD5 | ecosystem: Environmental > Terrestrial > Soil > Tree plantation...
CGGCGAGAGGTACGCCTCGAAGCCCGGGCGGAAGCGCCGGCTGACGACATAGTAGTCCACCACGTAGGCGATGGCCGTGATGGCCGAAGCGGTGAGCAGGGAGCCCGCGTTTTTTTCAATGCCAGTTCGTGGAACACCGCCCACCACACGGACGCGGCAGTGTGTATACCCAGGCCGAGCAGCGTATTGCGACCTGCGTCGCCGTCGTGCGCCGGGGGGTCGCCGCCGTCGTAGATGTGCCCGATGGCGAGGCAATTGCGCCGAGGACTCCGGTGCGGAGAGTTTTCGCGAGCAGCCTAGGCCCCGCTGATGCCGCGGGCTGTTCTATGCCATCTCTCCCGCCAGCTCCTCCTTGCGGGCGCGCATGCGCTCGCCGAGCGCGGCGAGGTCGAGCTTCGCCTTCTTGGCCGCGGGGAACATCTCGCTCTGCTCTTCCTTGATGTGGTGGCGCACGTACTCACCCAGCACCGTGAAGGTGGCGAAGTAGTTCGGATCGTCCATGCCCATGTTCTCGAGCTGGTCGATCAGCATGCGGGCGGTCTCGTGCTCGACCGCCGCCTCGTTCATCAGGTCCTCGTCCTCGATCGCCTCGCGTACTGCCGGGTAGAACACCTCCTCCTCGAGGGTGGTGTGGATCTTGAGCTCCTCGCACACCGCCTCGATCAGCCGGCGGCAGGCCTCGGCGTCGTGCCGGTCCATCTTCTCGAACTCCTTGAAGGCCTTCTCGACCTTGTCGTGGTCCTGCTTTAGCATGTCGATCGCGTCCACGGTGGTCTTGGTGCGGCTCGTCGGCACGGCGGCTTCCTTTCGCTTTCCGGTGGTAGGTGAAACCGGGCCCAGCAAGAAAGGGTCCTGACTCCTTGTTTGCTAGAAACGCACCAATCGAGGAGTCTTGCGGGCAACCTCGAGATAGCCGCCGCGCCCGTACCAGTCGGGCAGCACCCAGCGCTCGCAGCGCTCGCCGTCCACCTCGAGCGCGTGCCGGCCGGGGCGGTGGGTGTGGCCATGGATCAAACGGCGCACGCCATGGCGGCGCAGCGCGTCGCGCACCGCAGCATCGTTCACGTCCATGATCTCGGCGGTCTTGCCCTGGACCACCTCCTTGCTCCGCTCGCGCATCTGCAGGATGGCGAGGCGGCGCTCGGGGAGCGACTTGGCGAGAAAGGCAGCCTGGAAGGCGGGATCCCGCGCCTTGCGGCGCCAGGCCTGATACTCGACGTCGTCGGTGCACAGCGTGTCGCCGTGCACCAGCAGCGTTTTTTCACCCTGGATCGTGTCGACCGTGGGGTCCTTAAGCAGGCGGGCGCCGGTCGCGGCGCAGAAGCGCTCGCCGATGAGGAAATCACGGTTGCCGTGCATCAGGCTGAGCCGGACGCCTCTTTTCGAGATCTCCCGCAGCAGCCCCACGATTACCGCGTTGAACGGCTCGCCGAGGTCGTCGTCGCCGATCCAGTACTCGAAGAAGTCGCCGAGGATGTAGAGCGCCTCGGCGCCGCGCGCCTTTTCCTCGAGGAAGGCGATGAAGCGCTCGTTCGCCTCCGGCCGCTCCTCGGTGAGGTGGAGGTCGGAGATGAAGAGCGCGGACACCTACTTCTTGGGTTGCACGAGCGTCATCGATTCGATGACCACCGGCGTGCGCGGCACGTTCTGGTGCATTCCCTGGTTGCCGGTCGGCACGCCGACGATCTTATTCACCACGTCCATGCCTTCCACGACCTTGCCGAACACGGTGTAGCCGTTGCCGTCCTGGCCGGGATAGTTGAGGAAGTCGTTCTTGCTCACGTTGATGAAGAACTGCGCGGTCGCCGAGTTCGGGTCGCCGGTGCGCGCCATGGCGAGCGTGCCGACGTCGTTCTTCAGGCCGTTCTTGGACTCGATCGGAATCGGCGGGCGCGTGGACTTTTGCGCCATGTTCGCCGTCATGCCGCCGCCCTGGATCATGAAGCCCGGGATCACGCGGTGGAAGATCGTGCCGTTGTAGTGCCCGTCGCGCACGTACTGCAGGAAGTTCTCGACGCTCTTCGGCGCCTTAGCCGGATAGAGCTCAAGGCGGAGGTTGCCCATGCTGGTGCGCACGTCGACCTGCGGATCGGCCGCGAGCGCGTTCGGCACCACGGCGGCGGTCGACAGAATGACTAGGTGTTTGAGTTTCATCCTGCTCCTTGCTGTTGGCGGGGCTTCAACCGCTCCCCTCGTAAATGATTTTCCAGCTCGACGAAGTCGCGGCTATGCCAGTCGGCACGCCATTGCTCGCGCGCGGGCGACGGCCAATCTCAGCATTGTGCTAATATTTTCAAGGCCCTACGAAAGCATCGGCATTCTAGACCAATCCTGAAGATCTTCAACTCCCTCGGCAGGGCAAAACAGGAATTCGTGCCCCTGCGGCCGGGCGAAGTGCGCATGTACGTCTGCGGCATCACCGTTTACGACTACTGCCACCTCGGCCACGCGCGCATGCTGGTGGTGTTCGACATGGTGCGCCGCTGGCTGCGCGCGAGCGGCTATCGCCTGACGTACGTGCGCAACATCACGGATATCGACGACAAGATCATCCGCCGCGCCCGGGAAAACGGCGAGCCGATCGATGCCCTCACCGCGCGCTTCATCCGCGCGATGGACGAGGACTGCGCGGCGCTCGGCGTCGAGAAGCCCGACCACGAGCCGCGCGCCACCGCCTATGTCGCGGAGATGAAGGAAATCGTTTCTGCGCTGGAGAAGAAGGGTCTCGCCTACCAAGCCGGCAGCGGCGACGTGAACTACGCAGTGCGCCGCTTTTCCGGCTACGGCAAGCTCTCCGGCAAGTCGCTCGACGAGCTGCGCGCCGGCGAGCGCGTCGACGTCGATGCTTCGAAGCAGGATCCGCTCGATTTCGTGCTCTGGAAACGCTCCAAGCCCGACGAGCCCAAATGGCCCTCGCCCTGGGGCGACGGCCGGCCCGGCTGGCACATCGAGTGCTCGGCGATGAGCTCCAAGCTCCTCGGCGATCACTTCGATATCCACGGCGGCGGCGAAGACTTGCAGTTCCCGCACCATGAGAACGAGATCGCGCAGTCCGAGGGTGCGAGCGGCGGCAGGTTCGTCAACTACTGGATGCACAACGCGTTCATTCAGGTCGACAAGGAAAAGATGTCGAAATCGCTCGGCAACTTCTTCACTGTGCGCGACATCCTGCAGAAATACGACGCCGAGGTCGTGCGCTTCTTCATCCTGCGCGCGCACTACCGCAGCCCGGTCAGCTATTCGGACCAGAATCTCGAAGACGCCAAGAACGCGTTGACGCGCCTGTATACGGCGCTGAAGGACTTCTCGGGCAGCGCTTCGGTCGATTGGAGCGAGCCGCACGCCAGGCGCTTCAAGGAAGCGATGGACGACGATTTCGGTACGCCCGAGGCCATGGTGGTTCTGTTCGAGCTCGCCAATCGGGTCAACAGCGGCGAACAGCGGCTGGCGGGGCAACTGCAGGCTCTCGGCGGCGTGCTCGGCCTGCTCCAGCGCGATCCGGCCGCCTTCTTCCAGGGCAGGTCCGAGGGCTGGATCGAGGAGAAAATCGCCGAGCGCGAGGCGGCGCGCAAAGGCAGAGATTACGCAGCCGCCGACCGCATCCGCAAGGAGCTCCTCGAGCGCGGCATCGTGCTCGAGGACAAGGCCGGCAAGACGACTTGGCGCCGCCTATAGCGTGAGCGCGACATGGACCACGCCGCCATCGCGGCGCTGCTCCATCGGCAACCCGCTGCGGGCAAAGACCGCCAGCATCGGCAGGTTGTCGGGCAGCACGTGCGCTTTCAACTGTTGCAGGCCGCGGGCGCGCGCGATACCGGCGAGGTGAGCAAGCAGCCGGCCAGCGATGCCCTGATTGCGAAATTCGCCGTCGACGGTAAACGCTATTTCTGCAGCGCCGTCGTCGACGCGGACGTAGCGCCCGCCGCCGACCACGGTTTCATCGGTCCCCGACTCTGTGATCACGACCAGGGCGACCTCGCGGTCGAAATCCACCTCGGTCAGGCGGCGCAGCTCCGTCCCGGTCAGCCCCTTGCGGTGGCCGAAGGTGCGCAGGTAGATCGCCTCGGGCGCGAGCCTGCCGTAGGCCTTGCTCAGGCGCTCGCGGTCGTCGGGCCGAATCGCGCGGATCCTGACTGGCGTGCCGTTGCGCAGAGTCTCGTGGACCTCGAACCCCCGCGGATCCAAGCGGTCCTCGCTTGCCTCAAGCCATGATGTTCACGCCGCCGTCGACGTACATCGTCTGTCCGGTTAGACGCCGCGCGTAGGACGTCGCCAGGTAAGCGCAGGCAAAGCCGACGTCGTCGATGTCGACGAGCTCGCCGATCGGCGCCCGGCTCGCCGCCTCGTTCAGCAGCAGGTCAAAGTCCTTCAGCCCGGATGCGGCGCGCGTCTTGAGCGGGCCGGGCGAGACCGGGTGCACGCGGATGCGCTTCTCGCCCAGCTCAAAAGCGAGGTAGCGACACGCGGCTTCGAGTGCCGCCTTCACCGGGCCCATGACGTTGTAGTTCGGCACGACCTTCTGCGCGCCGTGGTAACTCATCGCGAACATCGTGCCGCCGTCGGTCATGAGCGGCGCGGCGAGCTTCGCCATGCGGATGAAAGAGTGCACCGAGACGTCCATCGCGCGCTTGAAGCCCTCGGCGGAGCAGTCGATGAGCCCGCCCTGCAGGTCGGCCTTGGGCGCGAAAGCGATCGAGTGCACCAGGATGTCGAGCCGTCCCCAACGGCTCTGCAGCGCGTCAAACACCGCCTCGAGCTCGCCGGCGCGCTCGACGTCGAGCGGGAGAAAGACCGGCGCTTCGAGCCGGCGCGCGAGCGGCTCGACGTGCGGTTTAGCCTTATCGTTGAGATACGTGATCGCCAGCTCGGCGCCGAGCGTGCGGAACGCACTTGCGCAACCGTACGCGATCGAGTGCTCGTTGGCGATGCCGACGACCAGCGCGCGCTTGCCGGCGAGAACGGGGTTATGCGGTGGGGGCATGCACTTCGCTCTTTTGCAGCACCTCGCGCGTGTGCCGCGCGATCATCAGTTCTTCGTTAGTCGGAATCACCCAGGCCGCGACCCGGCTCGAGCTGGCCGTAATGCGCGGGCCGTGCGCGGCATTCGCCTGCGCGTCGAGCTCGACGCCGAGCCAGGCGGCCTGGCGGCAGATTCTCTCCCGCACCGGCGCAGCGCGTTCGCCGATGCCCGCGGTGAACACCAGCGCGTCGAGTCCGCCGAGGGCGGCGGCGAGCGAGCCGAGCTCGCGGCCGATGCGGTAGACGAAAAGATCCACCGCGAGCTTCGCGCGCGGCTCCGCGGACTCGAGCAACACGCGCATGTCGCTCGACACGCCCGATACGCCGAGCAGGCCTGACTGCTGGTAAATGAGCTTCTCCAGCGCGCGCGCGTCCATTCCGCGCGAGTCGATCAGGTACAGCATCACTCCCGGGTCGATGGCGCCGCAGCGCGTGCCCATCGGCAGGCCGTCGACCGCGGTGAAGCCCATGGTGCTCGCCACGCTGCGGCCTGCCTGGAGCGCGCACATGCTCGCGCCGTTGCCAAGGTGCAGCACCACCGTTCTGCCGCGCGCTGCTTGCGCGTCGACCTGCGGCAGCGCCGAGGCGATGTACTCGTAGGACAGGCCGTGGAAGCCGTAGCGGCGCACGCCGGCATCGGTAAGCTCCATCGGCAGCGCGAACATCTGCGCAAGCGGCGGGTTGGAGCGGTGCATCGCGGTGTCGAAGCACGCCACCTGCGGCAGTGCGGGCGAGCGCTCGAGCAGCGCGCGGATCGGCGCCAGGTTGTGCGGCTGGTGCAGCGGCGCGAGCGGAACCAGGCGCTCGAGCTTCGCCAGCACGGCGGCGTCGACGCGCACGGGCGCGCCGTAGTCGGCGCCGCCGTGCACCACGCGGTGCCCCACGGCGGCCAGGCGGTGCTCGGAGCCGTAAGCGCTCTTCAGCCAGTCCACGATGTGCGCCAGCGCGCCTTCGTGGCCCAGCTTCGCGTCCGCGGGCCACTGCTTTTCGGCGATCGTCCTCCCGGCTGCGTCACGGGCGAGGAAACGCGCCCGGGTATGGATCCCCTCCATCTGTCCACCCGCGATCGGCGCGAGCGGGTTTCCTCCAAGAAGCGAGAACTTGATGCTCGACGAGCCGGCGTTCAGCACGAGGATTGCGTCGCGCATGTTCGTTCCTAGGCGGCGATCGCTTTCGCCGCGTTGTCGCGACGCGTCGCCGCGACGAGTGAGGCGACGGCGCACGACGCGAGCCGCGCCATCACCGAGTCGGCGCGGCTGGTGAGGATGATCGGCACCTTGGCGCCGAGCACCACGCCCGCCGAGTCCGCCTTGGCGAGGAACGACAGGCTTTTTGCCAGCATGTTGCCCGCTTCGAGGTCCGGGACGATCAGCACGTTGGCCCGCCCCGCGACCGGCGACACGATCTTCTTGATGCCCGCGGCCTCGAGGTTGATTGCGTTGTCGAGGGCGAGCGGGCCATCGAGGATGCCGCCGGTGATCTGGCCGCGGTCGGCCATCTTGCAGAGGGCAGCCGCCTCGATGGTGGAGGCGACCTTGGGATTGACGGTCTCCATCGCCGAGAGGATGGCGACGCGCACTTCCGGAAAGCGCAGCGCGTGCGCCAGGTCGATCGCGTTCTGCACGATGTCGACCTTGTCTTCCAGCGTCGGCGCGATGTTCACCGCGGCGTCCGAGATGATGATCGCGCTCTCGTATGAGGGCACGTCCATCACGAAGCAGTGGCTGATGCGCCGTGCGGTGCGCAGCCCGGTGTCGCGCCTCACCACCTCGGCCATCACCTCGTCGGTGTGCAGCGATCCCTTCATGAGGGCCTCGGCCCTGCCGGCGCGCACCAGCTCGACCGCTTTCGCTGCCGCGGCGTGGCTGTGCGGCGCATCCACGAGCTCGCAGCCCGCGAGGTCGACCTTGAGCCTGGCCGCCACCGCCTGGATCCTCGATTTCGGCCCGACCAGCAGCGGGCGGATCAAGCCGAGCTTGGCAGCGTCCACCGCGCCGGAGAGCGAGGTTTCGTCGCACGGGTGGGCGACTGCGGTCGCCACCGGCGGCAGCGCCTTGGCGGCGTCGATCAGGCGCCGGTATTTCTCGTGGCTCATGCGGACCTCAGCTCCTGCGCCGGCTGCTCGATCCCCAGGATCGCGGCCACGCGCCGCAGGCGCTCGACTTGGCGCGGGGTGAGCTCGCCGCGCGCGCGCACCACTTTGCGTGCCGCTTCGTAGCCGCGGCGCCGGATCTGCGTATCTGGCGCGAGCTTGGGCAGCGCCGCGATCGCGCGCTCCTCGTGCAGCGCGAGCACGAACGCCTGGCGCTTGAGCGCCGCCTTGAGGGCAGCGAGCGAGGGTACATGCTCGGGCTTCGTTTCCTCGAGCATGCGGCGCAGCAGGTTGAACGGCCGCACGTCGCCCACCCGGTCCTCGCGCCCGATGTACAGGAGCAGCCGCGCCCAAGCGTCGAGCACCGTGCCGCTTTCGATCTGGGAGTCGATCTCCTGCAGCTTGAGGCGCTTCAGCTCCTCGCGCTCCCAGGTGGCGGCGCGCGCACCGCGCTGGCTGCGGCTGCCGGGGAGGATGCCGACCGCGGCGGCGAGCCAGGGCGACTCGTACAGCGCCTTGAACAGGCGCTCGCACAGGGCATCGCGCGTATCGCGATAGCGATCGAGGGCTTCCTCGATCTGCGTGGACATCGTCTTCTCCGTCTGCGTGAACGGGTTGTCGGGCGCGACCGGCCGGCGGTTCTCGCGCACCCATTCGGCCATGCCTTTCACCCACCACATCCAGGGGTTGAGATCCGAGAACGCCCAGCGCTCGGCGCGGGCCGGATTGGCGTCGCGCATCATGCGCGCCGCCGCGTCGTTTGACAGCGCCTTCACCACGGGCGAGGCGAACGTCTCGTACAGCCCCTGGTTGATCTGCGAGACGCGGTTCACCACCTCGAAGGCGCGCTCGTCACCGCGGCCGTCGTCGAGCTTGAGGAGGTCGTCGATGGTGCGCGGGTGGAACTGCATCAAGTAGCGGCCCTGGACGTACTCGAGTCCCGGCATGTCGGGCGTGGTGTCGGTGATCACCGCCTCGTACAGCCCGGGCGGCAGCGTGTCGATAAGCTCGAGCGCGCTCGCGAGCTGCTCGGTCTCCTTCTTCGCGACGCTCGCCGAGACGAAGATGCCGAGGTGGCCGATCTTCTCGTGCAGGCAATACACGATGGTCTGGTTGTTGAGCCGGATCTCCTCCACGTTCTGGTACAGGTCGGCGATCCAGTTGAGCGCCTGCTGCGGCGGCGTGATGTTGTCGCCCCAGGAGGCGAACACCACGATCGGCGAGCGGATGTTGCGGATGTCGACGCGGTGCTTGCCGTCGAAGGACTCGACCTCACCGGCAGCGAGCTTGTTGCCGACGAAGAGATTCTGCGCGATCCACTCCATCTCCTCCCGGTTGAGGAGGTAATGGCCGCCCCACCACCGCTCGAACTCGAGGAACCGGCTGCGCTCGGTGTCCACCTTGGCGTACAGGTTGTAGAGCTTGCTCCAATAGGTGTTCGAGGGGTTCAGGTTCTCGAAGTTGTTGACGAGGTAGGCGCCGTCGAACTTGCCGGCGCCGAGGTCGCCGACGAACGAGGCAAGCCAGGTGCCGCCGAGCAGCCCGCCGGTGTAGCGCATCGGGTTGATGCCGGCGACGCCCGCCCAGTAGGAGATGGGCGAGCCCGCGAGCAGGATCGGTCCGACAAGATCGGGGGCAAGCGCCGCGAGCATCATCAGCGCCCAGCCGCCCTGGCAGTTGCCGATCACGAAAGGCTTGTTGTCCGGATCGGGGTGCAGCTCGCGCAGCTTGCGCATGAAGGCGATCTCGGCCGAGCACACCGACTCGATCGTCTGCCCGGGCAGCGGCTGCGGATAGAACATGACGAAGTAGCAGGGATGGCCGAACTTGAGCGCGATGCCGAGCTCGCTGTCCATCTTGAAGCCGCCGATGCCCGGGCCGTGCCCGGCGCGCGGGTCGATGACTACGAACGGCCGCAGCGCGGGGTTGGTCTGCGCGTAGCCCTCCGGCGGCTTGATGCGCACCAAGGCGTAGTTCGCCGGCTTCTCGAGGCTCCTGCCGTCGAGCACCACGTCGTGCTCGAACACCAGCACCGGCGGACTGCCCAATTTCTCATGCTCTAGGTATTGGTTGCCGCGCTCGCGCAGGACATCGAGGGTCAGGATGGAGCGTTGCCAGGCGTCGACAAAATAGGCGGTTGCGCTCGAAGGGTCGATCTTCATGGGGGTTTCCTTGCCGGTAGGACCAGTTCACTTGCGGTGCCAGGCCGCCCCCGGATTGACCCGGATCAAGCCCGGGTGTAACCCTACGCCTGTACTTCGCAACTGTCACGGAGGTTAGGAATGAAGCTTTGGATCGGAAATCTCGACCCGCAGACTACCGATGACGAAGTGCGCGAATTTCTCGGCAAATATACCAAGCTGCACATTACGGGCCTGGTGCGTCATCCCGGTGACGGCTCGCGCCCGGCGGTCACGCTCGAGATCGCCGGCGGCGACATCGTCGCGCTCGGCGAGGCCCAGCGGCGCCTGGACGGTATGTACTGGAAGAACAGGCCGTTGCACGTCGCCATTCCTTCCAGGTAGCCGCTAGACTCCGGGGGCCGGCGCAGGGTGCCGGCCCGCCATGACACCCTTCGAATTGGTCCAGCCGGCCACGCTCGGCGAGGCGCTTGCGCTCCTCGACGCCGAGGATACGCGCCCGTTCTCCGGCGGCACTGCGCTCATGCTGATGATGAAGGCGGGCGTGCTGCGGCCGCGCCGCCTCGTCAGCCTGCAAAAGCTGGGCCTCGACCGGATCGAGGCGAACGGCGGGCTGCGCATCGGCGCCATGGCCACGCTACGGGCTTTGGAGACATCCGCAGCCGTCAGAAGCGGCTGGCCGGTCATCGCGCGAGCACTGCGCACGCTTTCGAACGTGCGGGTGCGCAACGTCGCCACGGTCGGCGGGGCGCTTGCGCACGCCGATCCGCACATGGACCTGCCGCCGCTGCTCGCCGCGCTCGGCGCGCGCCTGCTGGTTTCAGGGAGAAGCGGCGAGCGCAGCTTGCCGGTGGAGGAGCTGTACGCCGGCTACCTGGAAACCACGCTAAAGCGCGGCGAGCTCGTCACACGCATTGAGGTCCCGCCGATGGGCAAGAGCAGCGGCGCGTATTTGAAGTGCACGACGCGTTCGGCGGATGATTGGCCGGCCGTCGGCGTGGCCGTGGTACTGGGTGACGAGAACCGCATCTTCGTCTCCGCAGCCACCGATCGTCCCACGCGCCTGGAAGACGAGGCTTCGATCGAAAAACTGAAAATCGAAGGCGACTCGCACGGGTCGGCCCAATACAAGAAGCAGCTCCTCCGGGTCTATCTCAAGCGGGCAATGGATGAAGCGCGCAACGCATCCCGCTGAGACCGCACAGGTCGGGCGCTCGGTACCGCGCCTGGAATCGTGGCTCAAGGTCACCGGGCGCGCGGAATACGTGCACAACCTGCGGCTGCCGGGGATGCTCTACGGCAAGATTTTCCGCAGCACGGTCGCGCACGGACGCATCAAGCGCATCGACGTCGCCGCGGCGCAGGCGCTGGCCGGCGTTTACAAGGTCATCACGTCCCGGGAAATCCGGGATGTCGTGCCAGACCCCTATTACGGCCCGGCGTTCCACGACCAGCCGATCCTCGCGACCGACAAGGTGCGCTATGTCGGCGAGCCGGTGGCGGTCGTGCTCGCTTCGGACCCGCACGTCGCCGAAGAAGCCGTGCACCTCATCGAGGCCGAGTACGAAGAGCTGCCGGCGGTCTACGACGAGGTCGAGGCCATGACCTCGAAGGCGATCGTGCACGATGCGCTCAAGCCCGCCGGCACGTTCCCGGACCTCAAGCACCTCAAGGGACGGAAGAACACCAACATCGCTCTCGATTTTCGCCTGCGCAGAGGAGATCTTCCGGCTGCCCTGAAGCGCGCGGACCACGTCTTCGAGCACCGTTTCCGCACCCAGCAGGTGATGCACACGCCGCTCGAGCCGCTCGTTTCGGTCGCCGAATCGACCGAGAGCTCGCTCACGATCCACACCGCCTCGCAAAGCCCCTCGTTCGTGCGCATCGAGATCGCGCGACTCCTCGGCTGGCCGGAGAACCGCGTGCGGGTCCGGGTGCCATTCCTCGGCGGCGGCTTCGGCGCCAAGCTCTACATCAAGCTGGAAGC
>Ga0075421_100010921_pt1 | contig 11238 bp, 6 predicted proteins | sample SoiMetdeltSBSDD5_FD_75292 | JGI IMG/M metagenome (GOLD analysis project Ga0075421, IMG submission 75292) | Bulk soil microbial communities from a Populus tree surrounding site in Tennessee, USA - Soil MetaG P. deltoides SBSDD5 | ecosystem: Environmental > Terrestrial > Soil > Tree plantation...
CATTGAGCTTTGTTCAGATGGTTTTGCAATGCGCCCCACCTGCGCAGGAGAAACTGCGCGTGTGGCTGGCAGAGCATCTCAAGCAAGTTCAAAAGCGGGAATGACCTTTCCGCAACGGAGATCTGACGCTGCATCTTGGTCGATTGGGTGAGCCCGGTGCTGGGGATACGCATGGCGTGCATAGCAATGTCTTGCTCATACAAAGTAGGGACAAATTCTTGTCCTAAGCGTTGCCAGAGCAAGAGCGAGCCCATAAAGCCGGCAATCGCTACAGGCACCACAAGGTAGCGCAGGCGCAGGGAACCTCTGACGATGGGTGCATACACCCACTTGGCCAGGCGCATGAGCACGTTTTCTGTTTCTTGCACACGGCCTCTGATACACAGCGCCACCATAGCAGGCACGAACGTCAGCGACAGGACAAAGGCGGCAGCCAGGGCAAAGATCACCGTCATGGCCATAGGGTGAAACATCTTGCCTTCCACCCCCGTGAGCGCCAGGATAGGAAGATACACCGTGATAATAATGGCCTGACCAAACACCGAAGGCCGAATCATCTCACGACTTGCCACCATAACTTCATGCAGGCGTTCAGCAAGAGTGAGTGTGCGCCCCAGGGCATGCTGTTTCTCTGCGAAGTGGCGGAGGCAGTTTTCCACGATGATGACAGCGCCATCGACGATGAGGCCAAAATCTATGGCGCCTAAGCTCATGAGGTTCCCACTAATACCAGCTTGCACCATGCCGGTGGCAGTGAGCAGCATTGAGAGAGGAATCGCGAGCGCCGTAATGAGGGCAGCGCGTATGTTGCCTAAGAGTAGGCAAAGCACCACGATCACCAAGATGGCACCTTCAGCAAGGTTGCGCTCGACTGTCTTCATGGTGGCATCAACCAGCTTCGTGCGGTTGAGCACGGTTTTCGCCTGAATATCAGGGGGAAGGCTCTTGTGAATTTCTTTGAGCTTTGTATCGACAGTGGCTGCCACCGTGCGGCTATTGGCGCCGATGAGCATGAGGGCCGTGCCCACAACGACTTCTTCACCATTTTCGCTGGCGCTTCCCGTGCGCAGTTCTTGCCCAATGCCAACAGTTGCGACATCACGGATATACAGCGGTGTGCCGTTCTTCGTGCCTAGCGCAATGCTGGCAATTTCGTCTTCGTTGGCAATTCTGCCATCGGCACGCACCAGGTAGGCTTCGCCCTTGTGCTCGATATAGCCCGCTCCAGTGCTCACGTTGTTTTGCTCTAAGGCTTCAATGAGGTCCTGGAAGGTGAGCCCATACGATACCAGTTTCATTGGGTCAGGCTGGACATGGTATTGCTTCACATATCCGCCAATAGCATCCACGCCTGCCACGCCATCTAAGCCTTTCAACTGCGGGCGGATCATCCAATCTTGTACGGTGCGAAGATACGCAGCCCGTTCAAGAGGGGTCGTCAGGCGCTTGCCTTCTGGGGTGAGATACGAACCGTCCGTCTGCCAGCCAGGTGTCTTGCTCGCGCTTGGCGCACTTTGCGTCCATGGCGCATATGCGACCGTCCACATATAGACTTCACCCAGACCTGTGGAGATGGCGCCCATAGTAGGCTCTGCCCCAGGGGGGAGACTCGCGCGCGCGGCCGACAAGCGTTCATTGACCTGTTGCCGAGCAAAATAGACGTTCACATTGTCCCGGAATACGGCCGTCACCTGCGAAAAGCCATTGCGGGAGAGCGACCGGGTCGAGACCAAGCCCGGAATACCCGCTAAGGCTGTTTCCACAGGAAAGGTGATTTGTTGCTCGATTTCGACAGGGGAGAACTCGGCAAGGACGGTGTTAATCTGCACCTGGTTATTGGTGATATCAGGCACGGCATCAATCGGCAGGCGCTGCAAGGAATACACGCCATAGCCCGCGAGTGCCACGATGCAGAGAACGATGAGCCAGCGCCGTTCGATGGCCAATTGCAGCACGCGCTCTAGCATGGGGGTGTTCCTTCTCCCGTGTCGCTCTTAATGCTGATGCTCGGCCTCACTTTTTGCGAGGTCGGCCTTGAGTACAAAGGTTTCCGTCGCCGCGTAACGCTCACCAGCGGCAAGACCTGACGTAATTTCCACGTGTGTGTCATTCGACTGACCCAGGGTGACCGGCCGCGCCTCGAAGCCTTCCGGTGTCTGGACAAAGACCCTGGGCTTGCCGGCAATCGTCTGAATGGCGCCCTGAGGGATGAGCACGGAGGCCGTCGTTTCTTTCGTCGTCAGACGTGCTGTCACAAAGAGCCCTGGGCGCCAGCGGCCATCAGGGTTGGGGAGTTCAGCCCGTACAGGCACCGTGCGCGTGTCTTCCATGACGACCGCGCCAATGTAGCTAATGGTGCCCGCCACTTCGGGAAGACTTGGCCCCGCTGTGATATACACCCGCTGGCCTTTCTCAACGAAGGCCAAATCTGCAGGGGGCACATTCAGGTTGATCCACACCGTGCGTAAATCCGCCACGTAAAAAACTTCGGTATCGTCTTTGACGAACTCACCCACATTGAGACGTTTTTCAATCACCGTGCCGGCCAGGGGCGCCACAATCGCATAGCGTGTGAGGGAGGCCTCAGACTCACCCACCAGTTGCTTGAGGGATGGCTCAGAGAACCCGAGAGCCATGAGCTTTTGCTTAGCTAAGCGTCGTTCAATACGGGCTTCGGCGAGCGCTTGCTTGGCTTTGAAGTAATCCTCAGCGGGGGATATTTTCTTTTCCCAGAGGTCTTTTTCACGCTGGAACGTCTCGGCTGTGAGCGTCACGCGCTCCGTCGCGGCGAGATACGCCCCCTTGGCATCAGCCAACTCCCGGCTATCAATGACGGCCATCACGTCCCCCGCGCGCACTGTATCACCCAAGTTTTTATGCACCTCACGCACGATACCGGGAATACGGGAGACAATGCGCACAAAGCGGTCTGTGTTTACGCTCACGGTGCCTGTGAGGGAGAGTTGTGCCTGCAAGCTGCCAGGCTGTGCGGCGGCCACCTCGATACCCAGTTCCTGGCGTTTTGCTTCACTTAAGCGGACGATTTTTTCTTCTTCGTGCTCATGGGTATCCCGTGTCTCGCCTTTCTGAGATTTCCCCTGGCCTTTGGGCTCTTCACGCAGGGCGCGCGCTTTCGGTTTTTCCGTGTGTCCACGCTCATTGTGTTGATGCGTGTCTGGTGCCTTCTTCTGCGCAGACACGACAGCGATACCGAGATACCACACCCCCCATGCACCGAAAGCGACACTGCCGATAATGACGGCGGCCAGTAGGCGCGTTGTTGTGCTCTTCATCGCTGTTTTCTCTCTCCTGGGGGTACCGTATTTCCTGGCACGGTGTGCAGCTCCTCTCCGCTCAAGCGCTCAAGATCAGCCACGGCCTTATGGTAGGTTGCGAGCGCCTCCAGGTAGCGGCCACGGGTTTCAAAGAAAGTGCGCTGGACATCGAGGACATCAAGCAAGCCAAATTTCCCGAGGCGATAGCCTTCTTGTGTGGCTTGAAACGCCTCTTCGGCGGCGGGGAGTACGTCGTTTTGTAACGCGGTTACCTCGTTAGTCGCGATGACCAGATGCTGATAGCTTTCTGCCAACGCGGTGTTCACGCGCACTTCTGCGGCACGGCGTTCAAGCTCTGCTTTGGTCAGGCGCGCGTGCGCTTCCAGTATCCCGCCCTGGTTGCGGTCAAAGAGGGGGAGAGGGAGAGAGAAGCCAAGGACAAAGGTGCCCTCTTTCGTTTCATTGAGATAACGCACGCCTCCGCTCAAGGTCAGGTCAGGCATCGCTTTACTACGTGCCACCTCGACGTGAGCCCGGCGCGCTGCCATTTCAGAAACCCAGCGCGCAATATCCGGGTTCTTTTGCACCTGAGCAGTTAACGCGTCCATAGAAGGAATAGGAGTTGTTGTATCCAGCGAACCGCTCACGCCTGCAAAGATAGGTGTAGTACTTCCCCACGAGGCAGCCAAGCGTTTTTTGGCGGCTTCGTGGAGATTGTGGGCCTGGCTTACTTGGAGCCGAGCGGTTGAGACCGCGACGCGTGTGCGCGTCTCCTCAATGGGAGAGACTTTCCCGGCCTGCACCCGTGCAGAGACCGTGCGTTGCACCTGCTCAGCCAGGCGGAGGAGGTCAGCAGTGAAGGCCACGTGCTCTGTGCTGGCCACAACATCGACGAAGGCCTTTTTTGCTTCAGTCAACACCTCCAGGCGTTTGGCTTCATAATCCCAGCCCGTCAGTTCGCGCTCAAGGCCGGCGAGACGAAGGCGCTTGGCGCGTTTACCGCCGAGTTCAATAAGCTGACCGAGCTGAAGGGTAGCTTCAGTGGCGCGCACGCCTGTGGTAGTGGAACCTGTGCTGCCAACATTTTCTAGCTCAGCCGAGAGTGTCGGGTTAGGCAAAACACCGGCTTGTATCGTGCGCGCTTCGGCCGCGCGCAGTTCAAACGTAAAGGCACTGAGCTCTGGATTTCTTACGAGTGTGAGGCTCAAGACGTCGTGCAGACTGAGCACGCCCCTTGGCTCTTCAGCCATTACGACGCCTGAGGTAGAGAATGCCATAGAGGGTAGCGGCTTTGGCTCAGCACTAGGCGCGCGCGCGACGACACCACCATAAAAGATGCTGAGGGCGGCGCTGAAGGAGGCGAGGGCTTTGACGTTCATAGCCCTCCTTCCTGCATCCTGGGTGCAAGGCGCTTTCTGAGGCCACATTCCAACGGAGAGACTGCAAGTATTACCATAGGTGTTCTCACTCGTGCGCTGTATTTTACGTAAGCGTGCGATGGCAAGCAGCTACGTTAGTGCTCTTCATGGGGTACTAGAAAAACCTTGTGAGGACACCGAACGTGTTGAGGCAGCGCCTGGTATGAGTCACCAAGGCACGCCGACGCTCAGGCGTCTTTTGAGGCGTTCTAGCGGCGACAACACACGAGGATTTAGAGGAGCAACACGACGGTGCGAAGGGCTATGAGGGTGTGCGCACGAGGTGAAGGAGGTAAGACAAAGCGTAGTGGGGGAGGTTCGGTATAGGTTGAGATAACAAGGGGCACCACAGCAAGCACTGGCGCCTCAAGCTTCGGCGATGTGCTTGGTGCAGAGAAAATCTGCTGATCGTCGCTATGGCTTGCCGATAACGAGACATCGACACAGACGCCACAGTGATCTGTATTTTGGGGCATTGGCGTGATATGCTCGCGGGATGGCACGGACGAGAGATTGCCACAGCGGCCATTTTTGGCAATCTCTAGGGCAATGTGGCCATCTGCCCCGATACATAAGACTGTCCCTAGCGCCTGCCCTGGCAGAAGTAAAAATACCGAGAGCACGGCGATGATGATGGACTGAAACGAGCGTAGACGAATCACACAGAACCCCCCTAAGTGTTATCGTCAAATCTTACCTGAAGATAGCGTATTTCGTAAACTCTATAATCCTTCATAGCCTCGCAAGGTGGATGTAGGAGCCGCCCTACGAACTCGTGGGAGCATTGCGGAGCATTTCCGCCCGTAAAAAGAAACTTCCTTCGGATACGACCGCTTCTCCAGGCTGCACGCCGCTTCGAATCGCGACACGGTCACCGCGTAACGGGCCGAGCTGCACAGTGCGCGCGAGAAACTTCCCCTCCTCGTCTGGAGCTGGGACGAAGACAACCTGCCGCGCGCCAATCGTCTGCACAGCGCTGCGTGGAATGACGACCGTGTGTTCCTCACCCAGTGTTGTGAACAGCAGCGTCACGTACATGCCCAGCCGCAACCGTCCTTCCGGGTTTGGCACTTCCACCCGAACCTTGGCCGTCCGTGTCTGCTGGTCTACCCGTGGGTCGATGTAGCTGACCCGCCCGCGAGGCGTCAGGGTCGGATAGGCAGGTGTCGTCAGCGTTGCCTCCGCACCGACGTGCACCATCTGGAAGTTCTGTTCATACAAATCACCGATTACCCAGACCTGCGAGAGGTCCGTGACCACAAACAGTTCTTGGCCTATGCTCACCACCTGACCAAGGTTGACCGAGCGGCCGGTGATGACCCCAGCGCTGGGAGCGGGTACGGTGACATCAGACACAATCTGGCTGGGGGTCGTGAGCGCCTCGACCTGCGACCGGCTCAGCCCCAACAAAAGAAGCCGCTGGCGCGCGGCAGCAACTTCCGTCTCATGACTGGCATGAAGCGCCGTGATCTCTTCCAGCTCTTGACGACTCACGGCACCGATGGCAAGAAGTTCCTGCGTGCGTTGGAGCTTTTGGTGATCAGACGCAAGCATGGCACGCATGGAGAGGTACTTCGTTTGTGCCTCTGCCAGCTCCGGACTGAACAGCGTGGCCAGCGGGGTGCCGCGCTTGACGGTCGCTCCCAACTCCACATGCACCTTGGTGACAATGCCCCCGACCAGCGAGACGACTTTCACCTCCCGGTACGCATCGGCCGTCACCGTCCCCGGGAGCTGCACGGTGACCTCTGACACGGCCGCTTCCGCCGGTGTGGTCTTAATCCCGGCTCGGCTCACCGCCTCGGGTGACAGCACGACCTCGGCCGGAGCCTCCGGTGTGCTCGCGACAGGCGATACAGATATTGGCGCTGTGGGTGAGGATGGCGGGGCGCTCGCCACAGGAGCACGAGGGACTCCGTCCAGATAGCGTGAGGCGACAATGCCCACAAGTACGCCACCAGCCACCAGCCCGACTACGCCACCAACCATGACGAGTCTTCGGCCCAGCCTGTGACGCTTGTCGCGCCGCTGCGGCCGCTCGTGCAGCACCTCTGCGCTCTGCTGCTCCATGCTCCGCTCCTTTCTTCAGGGCTCCAGCGTGCCAACGGCGCGCTCGATGTCCACCACCGCGTCATACGCGTGCTTCAGGGCCTCTGTATAGCCCGTCTCAATGTCGATATACCGGCGCTGCTCGGCAATCACCTCCATCAGCGTCGCGCGTCCCAGCGTATAGGTCTGGCGGACGACGTCCAGGTTCTGGCGCGCGGGTTCCCGCACGCCTTGCGTGTAGATATCCAGTGCGCGCTGCGCGGCCTCATACTGCGTGAACGCTGCCGTGACCTCCTGGCGGATCGTGAGCATGACCGCTGCCTGACGGCGCTGCGCAGCCGTGGTGCTGGCCATCGCGGCTGCAATATTGCCCTGGTTGCGATTGCGCACGGGCACCGTGATCGACACACTGGCGCCGACATACTGAAAGACATCCTGGATTGGCCGCGTGCCACCACTCGCCGTGAGTCCCCGCAAGTCATAGCCAAAATCCTGCCGCATGTACCCGACATTGACATTCGCGTCAAAGCGGCCTTCGGCCTGCTCTTTGTGGATCATCGCCTCGGCAATCGCGACCTCGGCGCGGGCGACCAGCAGGTCTGACCGCGTTGCGAGGGCTTTCGTCAATCTCCGCTGAAGGTCTCCATGCATGGGTGCTGGGCGCAAATCTCCGTGCAGCGACAGCGCCGCCTCCGGTTCCAAGCCGACGAGGGTTTTCACCTGTAACGCCCGGACTTCTGCCTGGCTTTGGAGCAAGTGACGACTGGCTTCCAGCCGGTGCACCTCCACACGCAGCATCTTCTCTTCCAGCGGTGGCGCCGCCCCACGGCTGACCCGTGTGCTCAGGAGGTTCAGAGCCTCACGGTTGACCTGCAACAGTTCCTCAGTAAAGCGGAGATGGCGCTGCACTGCCAGAAGTTCCCCCGCTTTCATCCGTACGTCTGCCCGCAACAGCCGTGCCCGGTCCGCCACCTGGGCGCGTTTGATCTCAAGCTCTCCCTCAGCGACCCCGACACGTCCCGCTTTGCGCCCATTGAGATCGAGGGGCACCGTCACCCCCGCCGTGAGATTGTTGTCTGGACCGGTCACATTCTGCTGCACACCAAGCTCCAGCATGGGATTTGGGCGCAGGCCAGCCTGCCGCAGTCGGCCGTGGGCGGCGTCTACCTCCGCCTGCGTGGCTTGCAAGTCCGGGTTGTCCGCCAGGGCACGCGCCACGAGGTCATCGACACTGACGTTCCCCGTCGCGCGCGCATCCTGCGCCACCCCGTGGGCGGCGATCAGAGGGACCCCAAGGAAGCCAATCAGCACGATCGTTCGACACAGTTGCACGGTCTTCTCCTTCTTCGTCAGAGGCCTGGCGTCTCCGATGCCGTCTCGCCGCACGGCCTAGCGCACAGGGACAGAAAATTGCGTCGAGCCCTTCCCCGCGGGTCCGTCCCAGGCGACGGTCACCTGTCGTGCCCCGCTATCGGGAAAGCTGATCGTCCCGAGATACCGCCCCGGCGTCTTATCCGGGGTCAGCGTGGCACCGGCCAGCATCGGCGCCATCCCAGGCATCGGCATACTGGTACTCAGCGTGACTTTGCCGACGTCCACAGGCTGTTTGGTTTCCGCTGAGGTGAATTCCAGGACAAAGCTGTTTTTCCCCTGCTTCCACTGCCCGGATTCGCTCAGGAGCGTCACCACCATGTCCTTGGCCTTCTGGGTATGAATCGCTTTCATTTCCGCGGCGTGCCCGCCCCCCAGGAAGAGACCTGTGAGCAGCATTCCCGTCACAATGATCCCTCTCATGATGCGTTTCATGGGTGATTTCTCCTTTCCGTTGTGTGTGGGACAGCGTGTGCATCGGCCGACCTGAAGGCCTGCCGCTCATCGAGAGCGAGGCCTGTCCCTCTCGCCTCGCTCTCCATGTCTCGACGTACTTCGCGTTCACGCAGCCAATAAAAGATCACCGGCGTCACCAGCAAGACATGCGCCAGCGAACTCACCATGCCCCCGAGGACCGGCGTTGCCAGCGGTTTCATGACTTCGGCGCCGGTGGAATGGCTCCACATGATCGGCAGGAGGCTTGCCACCACGGTGGAGACCGTCATCACTTTGGGGCGTAGGCGCAGGAGTGCTCCTTCGGTCACCGCCTCCAGGAGCGCTGCCGGGGTCAACCGTCCCCCCAGCTCCTGATGTTTACGCGCTACCGCCTCTTCCAGATAGATGACCATGACGACGGCCGTTTGCACCGCTGTGCCAAACAAGGCAATGAAGCCCACCCAGACCGCCACTGACATGTTGTATCCCAAGGCGTACAGGAGATAGATGCCCCCCGAGAGGGCAAAGGGGACTGCCAGGAGGACATGCGCCGCCTCTAGGAATGAGCGATACGTCATGTACAGCAGGACATAAATCACGGTCAGGACGATCGGCAAGACAATTTGCAGACGTTGGCGCGCACGGATTTCATTTTCATACTGCCCGCTCCATTCGATATAGGAGCCCTGTGGTAGGGTGATGGTCTCCGCGACTGTTTTCCGCGCTTCTTGCACAAAGCTGCCGACATCCCGACCACGCACATTGAGAAGCACATTGACGACCAGCAGGCCATGCTCACTGGCGATCATGGCCGGTCCGCTGACTGCTTTGATAGTGGCCACTTGGCCGAGGGGCACCTGGCTGCCGTTTGGCACAGGCACGGGGAGACTCGCTATCGCCTCAGGCGTCGCACGATAGGGCGGGGCATAGCGCACGCGGACTGGAAACCGCTGCCGCCCTTCAATCGTCAGGGTGAGGTTCGTTTCGCCGACGGCCGTTTCAATGACATCCTGGATGCCCCCTACCGTGATGCCATAGCGTGCCGCCGCCTCACGGTCCACCCGGATATCGAGGTAGGGCGCCCCCGTCACCTGTTCCGGATAGACATCGGCTGCTCCTGGAATCCGTTGCAAGACTGCCGCCACGGCCCGCGCCCGCTCTTCCAGTTGCGTCAGATCATGTCCGAACACTTTCACCCCCACCTCGGAGCGGATGCCGGTGGTCAGCATGTTGATGCGATTGATGATCGGCTGCGTCCAGATGTTGGCCACGCCAGGCATGGTCACGGCGGTATCGAGCTCGCCGAGCAGCTTCTCGCGGGTCATGCCTGGCCGCCACGCCGCCTCGGGTTTGAGATGCACTACCGTTTCGGTCATATTCAAGGGCGCTGGGTCCGTGGAGGTATCGGCCCGCCCGATTTTTGCGACCACTGAGGCCACTTCGGGGAATCGCTGGATCGCGGCGTTCTGCTTCTGGGTAATCTCGATAGCCTGCGGCAGCGCAATCGCCGGATCGGTGACCGGCATGAACATCAAGTCACCCTCGTTGAGGGGAGGCATAAATTCCCGGCCAATGCTGGGCAGGAGCGCGACCGCCCCTGCAAACACCACAGCAGCGGTGCTCAGCGTCAGGACGCGGTGCCGCAACGCCCAGCGGAGTAACGGGCGATAGGCCCAGGTGAGTGGCCGCAGCACGGGATTGGCGCCTTCCCCATGCATCCGCCCCCCCAGCAGGAGCGTACAGAGCACCGGCACCAGTGTCACCGCCAGCAGCGTGGCGCCCAGCACGGCACAGGTCTTGGTAAAGGCAAGGGGATGGAACAGCTTGCCCTCCTGGCCGGTGAGGGCAAAGACCGGGAGAAAGGCCAGCAAGATAATCGCCATCGAGAAAAAGATCGGCCGCCCGACCAGGTGTGTCGCGTCGCGTACCATGGTCATCACGGCCCGCCGGTCACGCGGGTCCACCCGGCGCTGTTCGAGGAAGCGGAAGGCGTTCTCGGTCACCACAATGGCGGCGTCCACCAGGACGCCAATGGCAATGGCAATCCCGGCCAGTGACATGATATTGGCGCTGATCCCGGCATAACGCATGCCCAGAAACGCCGCCAGGACCGCCAGGGGCAGCGGCATCGTGACAATCAACACCGAGCGGACATGCAGTAAAAAGACGATGTGCACCAGGGTAACAATGATGGTCTCCTCCAGGAGCGCCTGCTTGAGCGTCTCCACCGCGCGACTGATAAGCCCGGAGCGGTCATAGAACGGTATGACCTGCACGCCAGGCGGGAGACCGGCCGCGATGGCCTGAAGCTTGTCTTTGACACGGTTGATGACGTCAATCGTGCTGACGCCATAGCGTGCCACGACCACACCTCCAACAGCTTCTTCTGTGCCTTTCACCAGCGCGCTGGCCCGGAAGGCATCGCCGATCTTGACCTCTGCCACCTGGCGGACAAAGATCGGCACGCCGTTCTCCGCGCCTATCACGATGTGCTCGATGTCGCTGAGGTTTTCGATGAGCCCGAGGCCACGGAGCACCGACCACGTGCCGCTGGCCTCGACGACATTGCCCCCCACATTGCGGTTGCTGCGCATCACCGCGTCCACCACCGCTGAGAGCGGGATACGGAAGGCCCGCAGGCGGTTCGGGTCCACATCAATCTGATACTGCCGCACCATCCCCCCGACGCT
>Ga0075421_100010925_pt1 | contig 11235 bp, 8 predicted proteins | sample SoiMetdeltSBSDD5_FD_75292 | JGI IMG/M metagenome (GOLD analysis project Ga0075421, IMG submission 75292) | Bulk soil microbial communities from a Populus tree surrounding site in Tennessee, USA - Soil MetaG P. deltoides SBSDD5 | ecosystem: Environmental > Terrestrial > Soil > Tree plantation...
ACTTCCGGTGCCGCGGTCGCCGATTCCGGCTGCGTCGAGACGAGCAGCGCGTTGACGCGGCCGGCACGTTCGAGCTCTTCCTGCAGCACCGCGATCGGAACGAAGACAGCACGCACGTCCCCCTGCTGCGCGTCGAGGGCGAAATCACCAAGCGATTCGGGAGCGACGATCTGCCGTACATCAAGCCGCAGCGTCTGACCCACGTCGTCTTTGCGGCCGTGTACGGATTCGAGCGGAATGTCCAGCGGTCGCTGGACACGAATCAGGATGGTGCCGCCGATTCGCCCGCGGATCTCCTCCGCCAGCGCCGGGCTCAGCATTGCGTCCAGGCCGCCGGGTCCCGCCACGTCGGTCACGCCGTGGAACCGCCAGAATCGATCGTCCACGCCGTAGACGCGAACCTGGCTCGCACGGCGGCCGCTTTCCTGATCGCTGACGAACCCCTGCACCAGCACGAGCGGGGCGACGGCGGTGAATGCGGACGCGAACGCGGGATTCACCTCGAGATCCGACGCAAGCTGCTCCCGGAAGAAGCCGGTCGATACGACGAGGTGATCGGTGCGGCCCAGACGATGGAGGACGAGGTCGCGGAGGCTGCCGCGAACCGAATCGCCAACCAGGAGCGCGCCAGCAAGCACGGCGACCGCCGTGGCCACGCCGGCGACCACTGCAAGGTTGGTACGCCAGTGATAGGTGAGCCCGCGAATGACGAGGCGGCGGAAAGACATCGATGTTCGTAGTGTCCGGCTTCAGCCGGACCTAGCCGAAGACGTAAACCCGTCCGTCGTCGGCGCCGACGACAACCCGCCCGCTGGCGAGGGCGGGCGAAGCGGCGATGCCCGCGCCCGTGTCGAACTCCCAGATCTTCTTGCCCGACGCTGAATCGAGCACGTAGAGACGGCCGTCGCCCGATCCGACGTAGACGCGCCCGCCGGAGACGAGGGGCGAGGAATCGACGCGGGCGCGCGTCGCAAAAGTCCACAGCCGCTTCCCGCTCGCGGCGTCGATCGCGTGCACCAGCTTGTCGCGGCCGCCGACGATCAGGCGGCCGCCGTCGAGCGCCGCAGACGAGTAGTACGGAAACTCCGTATCCGCCTGTGAATAGCGCCACACCACGGACCGGCGCGTGAGATCCAGGGCGAGCATCTCGGCGTTGAAGGTGCCGACGTATGCGCGATCGCCGTCGAGCAGCGGAGACGCCGCCGTGTAGGCGCCTGTCTCAATCTGAAAAACTTCCTTCCCGTCGGCGATCCGAATGGCGCGGAACAGCGCGTCGCAACCGGTGACGAAAGTCATCCCGTCGCGGACGCCCGCTGTCGCGTGGACCATCCCTTTCGTCGCCACGTTCCATCGCGGCTTGCCGGTGCGCGCGTCAACGGCATACAGGTGCGTGTCGTACGACCCGACCAGCACCACACCGTCCGTGACGACCGGCGACGCCTTGATTTCGCCCATGGTCTTGAACGTCCACAGCGGCTTCCCGTCCCGGATACTGACCGCGTGCAGCACTCCGCCTAGATCGCCAATGTAGACCGCATCGCCGGAGACCGCCGGAGATGACTCGCCGATCAGGTTGCCGGTTGTGTACTTCCACCGCAGCTTGCCCGACGCCAGGTCCAGCGCGACCAGATCGCCGTCGCCGCCGCCGACGTACACGACCCCGCCGGCGATGGCCGCAGAAGAGGCGATCGGGCCGCCGACGTTGTACGACCAGAGAAGTTTGAGGGTTGCGGGTGCGGCGCCTGCCGACGCGCCGGTCAGCGCGGGCGTGCCCCGGAACTGACGCCACTCGGTTGCCGGGGCCTGGCCGCCCAGAGGGGCGACTGCCAGCAACAGGACCAGGAAGAAGAAGAGCTTTCGCATTGATCCAAGCCGGGTCCGCTGCGCGGAACCCGGCCTACTTTACGGCGAGCGAGAAGACGCGGCTGCGGTTGTTGACGAGCAACGCCCCGTTTGCCGGCACGACGGTGGCATAGACGGGATTGCCCATGTTGATTTCGGCGAGCACCTTCTTTTCCTTCGCATGCGCGAGGATCGCGATGTCCCCGTCCTCGTCGCCAATGTACACCTTGCCGTCGACGACGAAGGGCGAACCCCAGACTGAAGCCAGCAGGTCGTGGGTCCAGTACAGCTTGCCGGTCTTCGCATCGAGGCAGTGCATATAGCCGCTGAAGTCGGCGATGTAGACCAGGCCATCGGCCACGGCGGCGGTGGAGATGGATCGATGCATCTCGAAGCGCCACACACTGCCGGACTTGGTAATGTCGAGACCTTCGCCGCGCCTGCTCGGGTCGATGGCGTGAAAGTAGCCGACGCCCTCGCCGTGCTCCGGATCCTGGCCGTTGGCGATATAGACGATCCCGTCAACGATGACCGGCGTGCCGATCAACTCATTGCGCGTGCGAGGCCACTGCGATTCCTTCGGATTGGTGTCGAACTCCCAGAGCTTCTTGCCCGTCTCAGCTTCGTAGCCGCGGACCTGCCCGTCGCCCTGGGCTGAAACCACCTGCACGATGCCGCCGATGCGTCCGACGGAGGGCGTGGACCACTGGCCGTGCAGGATGCGGTCTTCGACCGAGTTGTCTTCCCACACCAGCTTGCCCGTCGTCTTGTTGAGCGCGATGATCGCCGGCGCGCGCGGCGACGGGATGTTCACGTGGCTCTCGTCCTGCCCGTTCGACGTGCTCAGGAAGACGAGATCGCCCCAGATCACCGGCGAGGAGTTCGACATGTTGTGGGGATACGAGCCCACTTCCTCGAGCATGTTGAACGACCAGATGACGTCGGCGTCGAACTGTCCGGTCAGCGTCTCGTTGGTCGTCGGCCCGTCGTTCTCGTTGTCGCGGAATCCCTGGATATCGAGACAGAACACCACACCGCGGTTGCTGACGTAGTAGAGCTTCTCCCCCTCGACCAGTGGAGACGAAGCAACCCCCTGAAACGGCCAATCGTTGGCGCGGCCGGCTTCGAGCTTGACGTGGGTCTGCTGCCAGAGGAACTCGCCGTCCGATTCGCGGAATGCCATCAGGACGCCGCGATCGCCCGGCTGCTTCGGGTCGCGCAGCTTCTCGTTGTTGGTCCCGATGAACACCATGCCACCGGCGACGACGAGGTTGCCGTAGCTCTGCGACCCCAGATCGGCGGACCATTTGACGTTCTTCCCGGTCTTGACGTCCCACTCGGTCGGCATTCCCTTCGCGCTCGAGACCATGTTGCGATCGGGAGTGCCGCCCCACATCGGCCAGTTGCCGGAGCCGGGATCGCCGGCGCTGACGGATGACCCGGTGATGGCCGCCGCAACGATCGCGGCGCCGAGTGCCAGAACCAGCGAATGACGTCGATGAATACGCATGACCCTCTCGTGGAGCCTGAGGTTATTGATTCGCCGTGAGGGAAAAATTATCGAGATACGCGCCGAACTGCGCGTCGAGAAACAATCCGGGTGCGCCCTCGCGGTTGCCAATCGGATCGGTCTTGTCGATCAACCAGGCGGCGGGCTCGGCCTCGCCGACCGGCCACGCCTTGCCGCGCGCACGTACCTGCCCGTTGGCCAGGTTCTCGACCCGCAGCTTGAGTCTGTACCACGTGTCCGGCTTCCATGCGAACGGGGCCATGACCGTGCGAACGGTCTCGGGTTCCCAGGGCTCCAGCTTCAACCGCTGCGAGTTGCCTTGCAGGACCAGGGAGTACCGCTGCGTCGTGATACCGATGTCGGCCATCTGCCGGCGCTGCATCCGGCTGCGCACATCCGCCTCGAACGTGTAGTTGGACCAGTTCGTCGGACCGATGAATACGCGCGAGCGCTTGAAAATCGTCTCGAGCGGCGCCTTCTGCAACACCTTCTGTCCATCGAGCGTCGTCACCGACACCGAGCTCGCCACGGCGTTGACCCATCCCGGCGGCACGGCGCCGTCGGCGTATGACTCGAACGTCTCTTTCCAGGGCAGCGGGTGAACCACACGGGCACGCGCCTCGCCTTTGAGCGCTCCGGCCACGGCCCTGATCACACCGGCCTGCTCCACCGGGTCGCTCGCTACTGTGAACGCGCCATTGGCGAGCGTGCCCTTGAGGCCGTCGAGCGACCAGGTCGCAGCGGTTTCCTCGCGAAGAAACCGGCCGTGATCGTCGAACAACCGCGCACGCAGCTTCACGGTCTGACCCGGCGTCAGCACCATCTCCGTCGGCGAGACCTGGAGGTGCGTCGCCGCGCCCTGACCGACCTGCGCCGGTTGATCGACAGCGAACCCGGTTGGCGACGAGGGGCGCCGCGCGCCGATCGCATACACCGCGTCGCTCGACACGAAGAAGATGCGGCCGCGCGACACGGCCACGCCCGCCAGGATCTGCTCCGGCGTCCCTTCGGAGCCACAACAGCTCATCGTGCTGTTCGGCATGTTCACCCGGCTGAGCACTTCGGCACGATCGGCTTGCGGCCGGAGGATGAAGAACGACCCTCCATCTGTCCCGACGTAGATTTTTCCGTCCGCCAGCACGGGCGGCGCCTTCTGCAGGTTGCCGAGCGACTGCGTCCACAGCTCCTTGCCGGTCGCGACATCGAACGCCACCAGCTGCGAGCCGTTGTCGATCTGATACACGCGGGTGCCGTCGGTGACCGGCGAGGAATAGCCGAACTCGATCCCTCGAACCGCCCATTTCGTGGTCTTGATGTCGCCCGTCGAAGATCCGTCGATTGCCGCGATCATCCCCAGCTCGTTGCCCTCGAGGTTCTCGTCGCCGTGAGAGACGAAGACGTCGTTGCCGGCAACCGCGACACCCGTGTTGATGGCGCGCTTCGCGGCAACGAAGCTCCAGACGCGTTCGCCCGTTTGCGGCTTGATGGCGTGAATCCCACCGTCGCCGAGCCCCGCGATCAGCAGGCGCAGGCCGTTGATGGTGGCGATGAGCGGCGCCGCGTAGGCCGTGTCGTACGGCCGCTGCCCCGGGTTGGCAACGTAAACGACGTCGCCGGTCCGTTTGTCGAGAGCAATGAAGCGGTGCCCGCGCAGGGCATTGCTGCCCCAGTTGGAGACCGGCGCGCTGACGATCACCAGGTCGCCGTCAATCAGCGGCGACATCGTCCGGCCGCCCTGCGTCGTAAAGGCGGCGTACTCTTCGCCGAACGAACGGTTCCATAGCCGCTTGCCGTCGCGCGACAGCGCCACGACCTCGGCACCGCCGCTGAGGGCGTAGATGTTGCCCGTTTCCAGATCAGCCGCCGGCGACGCCCACCCCACGCGGTGCGGCGGCACGTCGCTCTGGAAGATGTTGAACCGGTATTCCCAGATCATCTTGCCGGTCTCGGCGTCGAGCGCCATCACCCGCTCCTGAAGATCTTTCCCGCGCCCGGCTGGATTCTGAACGTAGACGCGGTTGCCGACCACGATCGGCGTCGACCGGCCGCCGTACGGCGCACGCCAGAGGAAGTTCTCGCCGTTCAGCGCCCACCTGTCGATGAGCCCGGTTTCTTTCGAGACGCCGTCGCGGTTGGGACCGCGCATGTCGGGCCAGTCGCCGATGGCGACGCGGCGCGGACCCTGCGCCGACACACTCAGGGCAAAGACAAGCAACAGGGTGGCTATGACAACAGAGCGTGTGTTCGACATAGATGTCATCGCAGGCGTACCCCGGAAGATCTCCCTGCACGAACAGCTGGAGCGCGGAGGCTCGAATGGTACCGCCCCGCTGGAAGGGGTGTCAATTGAGCGGAGCGGTCTGAAATGCTCGCGCGCGGAAGAGGAATTCGACGATGTTGCCTTCGTGCGGCTGGCGCCAGTTCAGCTGCGTCGTAGGGACCGGACCCAGATTCAGACGATCGATATGGACGGCGTCGAGCAGCCGGCGCCTGAACGCCTCGTTGCACGTGACGGCGGTGCCGACGAGCGTCGGGCCGATCGAGTCGAGCATCTTCGCTTCCGGACACTCGACCACCGTGACGAAGGGAAACATGAATTCCTTCTTGACGATGGCCGGCTCTGCCGAATCGGCGTGGATCACCGTCGGTAACAGGTAGTCGGCGCGCCCTGCCTTGACGAGACGTGGAACGTCGCGATATCTCGCGGTGACGTCAGTGACGCCCGGCGCCTGCAGGTCGGCGTCGATCGACTGGGAGATCGCGTCCGCCACTCCGGGGACCGTGAACGCGGCCAGCGACGCATCGGGGTGTTCCGGGGGCAGCGGACGGATGGCCGCCAGGCGCTGCGCGATCGCGTCGGCGATTTCGCGCGTGTGGCGGCTGGCCCAGATGCCGGAGCAGTTGATGCAGCTGCGGCCGCTGTTGACGAACACGCTCTCGACCATCATGTCGAGATGCTGCTCCCAGCGATCGATCTGGTCGTCGCCGAACAGGATTTTCGAAAACCCCGGACCGTGCGCCTGGACGCGCGGATTGCCGCGATAGCGATCGACGGTCGGCTGGCCGCCGAAAATCAGGCTGCGCGCGAAGCTGTCGAGCACGGCGGCGCCGCAGTCGGCCTCGCCGGGATAGATGGAGATCGCTTCCCGCGGAATGCCGGCCTCGGCGAATGCGGCCGCCATCCGGTACGGCGTCCAGGGTTCCTGTGGTCCCGGCTTCAGCACCAGGCCGATCTGGATGGGAATGATCGGCATCCACAGCGTGTGGACACCCGGTGAGTTGGAGGGCAGCACCAGTCCGAGCACCGGGCTCTGCGCCTGGTAGCTGATTGGGACGCCTCCCTCGTGGCCGTGCCCGGTCCCCAGGACGTCGAGTGCGAGCCCGCGCGTGAGCGAGGCCAGGATGTTCCGCATCTCGCCAAGCACGAACGCGTTCTTCTTCATGTTCGCGCGGCACATCCGCTCGGGCAGTCCGGTGCTGGCCGATTGCGCGTGCACGAACTCGTCCGGCGTCTGCGTCCCGTCGCCGATCGGCAGCGTCGCGTTCATGTAGAGATCGCCGGCGCGGCCGACCCGTGCAATCAACTCGTCGATCGGAATCTCGCGGAGAACGTCCCGGGCGCGCTGCGCTTTGCGCGCGTCGCGCTGGATCATGCCGCCATTGGCGCGGCTGACCCGGGCAATCGGCTCACCGGTCGCAAAATGGACGACCGTGTCGACGTCCATGCTGGTGTAAGGCTCGCCCCAGCGCAAGATGGGAAGTTGAAGCATTCGTTCCACTACTTATAACAGTCGTTCACGCTTCTGGGTTCTCGCTTCTCTGTTCGGGTTCAGGTTCGGTTCAGAGCTTCCTTGGTTCGGAGTTCGGTCCGGCTAAAGCCGGACCCTACGTACGATGCTGTTGGATGCCACCGCGGGCCAGGCGTATGGCGCCAGGCGTACGTAGTGTCCGCCTTGAGGCGGACCCAAACGCAGAATTTCGAACACCGAACGTCGAACTTCGAATGTCGAACAGAACTGAACACGAACCGAGCAGCCAGAACCTGGAAACGTGAACGATGCGATCAATAGACTCCTACCGTCGTGGTCGAGGCGAAACCGCGATACGGGCGGACGCCGCTGACGCCGTCCCATGGATACTTTTCGCACGGCGGCTCCCGCTCTCCTTCGTCACGCTCCAGGAAACCAGGCACGAAGAATTCCTTTGTCAACGTGGTGAGCTTGACCCGACCGGTCTGCCCGTACCCGACGACCTTGTTCTCGTCGTCGAAATCCACGACCTCGATGACAGCCCGCGGCTGGGGCGCGTAGTAGCTGATCTTGTAGCCGTTGTGGGGACCGGACGGCGCGCTGGCGGCGAGGCCCATCAGCGTGTTGCCGTAGGTCGGCGTCATGTAGGCGCCGTCGAGCAGCTCCTCGTGCGCGAAGCGGTTCCACTGCGGCGTGAATTCGGTGCCGCCTGAGAAAATCCCGGTGATCCCGATCTTCCGGATGGTGGTGCCCATCGACTCGAGCCGCAGCGCCAGCGCCTCGAGCAGCTTGGGCGTCGTGAACATGCACCGGATGTCGTGGCCGGCCTGCAGAATCGTCACCGCCTGGTCGATGACGTGGTCCTTGTAGGCCTGCAGGTGCTCGCTCCACCCCTTCTTAATCAGCTTGATCACCCACCGCGGATCGAGATCGACGCAGAAGCAGATGCCGCCGCCGCGGAACTGCGCGAGATGCTCGACCGACAGGCGCAGCCGCCGGGGCCCTGACGGCCCGAGCATCAGCCAGTTCGATCCCCTGGGAAAATGCTCGTCCGGCAGCGTCGCGCTGAACAGCTCGTAGTCGGTGCGGAAGTCGGTGCAGGCGACGCGTGTCTTCGGGGTGCCCGTGGTGCCGCCCGTTTCGAAGACGTAGACCGGTTGATCGCCAAGTCCGCGCGGCACCCACCTGCGCACGGGCCCGCCGCGGAGCCACTCGTCCTGGAACGACCCCAGGCGCCGAAGATCGGGAAACGTGCGGATCTCACGGCGCGGATCCCATCCGAGCCTGGCGGCGAAGTCGAGCCAGAAGGGACAGCCGGTCGCGGGATCGAAATGCCAGTTGACGATGTCGCGCAGCTGCGTGTCGAGGGCGGCGCGCCCCGCCTCGATTTGCGCGTCGCTCGCGGAAGATGTGGCCTGAGAAACCTGCATGCCGGGGCCGAAGTATAGCAGCGGGGAATGCTAGGATGCAGTGATCGTGGCAACGTCCTCGAGCACGGCAAGCATCCCGGCATTATCGACCGCCTCGCGATTGACCGGCGTTCAGTGGGCCATCTGCGGGGTGGCGGCGCTCGGCTTCGCGTTCGATAGCTACGAGCTGCTGATGCTGCCGCTGATCGTCCGGCCGGCGCTCGCCGATCTGCTGGGCGTTGCGCCGAACAGCCTCGAAGTCAATTCGTGGGTGGGGACGCTGCAGTACGTGCCCGCCGTCGCGGGCGGCGTCTTCGGCTTGCTGGGCGGCTACCTCACCGATCGGCTCGGCCGCCGGCGCGTGCTGGTCTGGAGCATTCTGCTCTACGCGTTCTCGGCGCTGGCGGCCGGCTACTCGACCTCGGTCCAGTGGTTCCTGTTCTGGCGCTGCTGCACGTTCATCGGCGTGTGCGTGGAATTCGTGGCCGCGGTCGCGTGGCTGTCGGAACTCTTCACCGACCCCAAGCAGCGCGAGCGCGTGGTTGGCTACACACAGGCCTTCGGCTCCATCGGCGGACTGATGGTGACCGGTGCCTATTACCTGATCGTGACCTACGGACAATCGCTGCCCGAAGTGCGCGGCGGACACGAGGCGTGGCGCTACACCTTGATGTCCGGCGTGATTCCAGCGATTCCCCTCATGCTCATCCGGCCGTTCCTACCCGAGTCGCCGGCGTGGGCGGCCAAGAAGCGCGCAGGCACGCTGCGGCGCCCCAGCTTCGCGGCGCTGTTCACGCCGGAGTTCCGCCGGACGACGATCGTGACGACGATCATGATGGCGTGCGTGTACGCGGCCGCGTTCGGCGCGATCCAGCAGATGCCGCGGATCGTGCCGGGCCTCGCGGATGTGCGAGAGATGCCTCGCACCGCCCAGGAACAGACGATCAGCGGCGTCCAGTCGTTCCAGGAGTTCGGCGGCCTTGCCGGGCGGATTCTGCTGGCGGCGCTCGCGGCGATCATCATCGGCCGGCGCCGGCTGCTTCACCTCTTCCAGATTCCGGGGTTGATTCTCCTGCCGCTCGTCTACTTCCTGGTGCCGACAGTCGGCCTCACACTCGCGCAGTGGGGCATCTTCATCGTCGGCCTGCTGACGATCGGTCAGATGAGTTTCTGGGGAAATTACCTGCCGCGCGTGTATCCGACGCATCTTCGGGGCACGGGCGAGAGCTTCGCGGCCAACGTGGGCGGCCGGATGATCGGAACCCTCAGCGCGCTGGTGACCGTCCAGCTGGTTCCCGTCATGCCCGGCGCAACCGTTCCGATCAAACTCGCGTACGCGGCCGCCATGGTCGGCACGGCGGCGTATGTCATTGGCTACGTGGCGAGCTTCTGGCTGCCGGAGCCGCAGAAGGCGGACCTGCCGGACTAAATTTGAAAATCGGCGATCGATGATTTGAGAATCGATGTGATCATCGAATCATTTCGTCATCGCTTCATTATTTGTTCATCGGCCCAAGTGCCTGACGCATTCGTCCACCCCAGGCTGAACGCCGGCCGCCTGATAGAGAACTCGCGCTTCAGACCAGAGTTCCCGTGCTCCAGCGTCGTCACCTTGCCGCTCCTTGAGCAGCGCCGCCGGGCGGAGAGCGTTCGCAAAATCGAGCGCAGGAGGTGAACCGGCGCTTCGATAAAGCGAGATGGATTCGGAATAGCACTGATCGGCCTCTGCCAGCCGGTCCGCGTCGCGATGGAGATCCCCGAGGTGGCGCACGGTATGCGCCAGCACCAGGATGTCTCCCTCCTCTCGACTGAGAATCACGGCTTCCTCATAGAGCGGTAAGGCCCGTTCATCCTGGTCGACGTCGCGCACGACATGCGCAAGTGCATTGAGGCCGCGAATCAACTGAAGTCGAGTGCCGGACTGGCGTGCTGTCCTGATGACCTCGAGAAGACCGCGTTCTGCATCTTCGTGACGCCCCTCCCGTCGCGCCTGCCAAGCCGCGTCAACAGGGTCTTCAGTTGGAGCCATCATTTGTGACCTTGCCGTCAGCCCGGGTTGCGATCACCCAAGGGACCAACGCCGCCGCGGTAGCGAACGTCCTGTAACTGCACGCGGACGTTGTCGGGGGCATTGAAATAGAGCTCTTTGGTGTCGCCCCGCAGGCGAATGTTTGCATCGAGCCCGCGGCCGACGAGTTTCTTCAAGGTCGCATCCGCATCGAAATTCTCCAGACCGAAGCAGATGTGGTTAATCCCTGCGGCTCGGCCGTCCGCAGGGTAAATGCCAAGAAAGCCGGTTCCCGCCGTGAGATTGATGCCGGGGTCCTGAGGCGTCAACACCGGCATTCCGAAGAGGCCCTGATAGAAACTGACGGACCTTCGTACATCCTCGACAAACAGCGTTACGTGATTCAGTTGCTCGACGGTGCCGATAGCGGGCTGGGGACCCTGTGCCGACGCGGGCCCTCCGGCGGCGAACGCCGTCAGGGCGCCAAGCAACTCGCGCCGGGTGATTCGGCCGTTCTCGTAGCTGCTCAGCAGCGATTCCAGACCAGCACTCATGGCGTCTCCTCAGCCAGCTTCCGGCGATGTCTCGGCCTTGACGTGTCCCAGGCGCCCGCCGGCAGGTACTGGGAACCGAATCAAGTAGACCTTGTCGCCGCTGCCGTGTTTCGCGATTCGCAATAGATCATCCACGCTTTCGAACCCCGACTCGCGCGCCAGA
>Ga0075421_100010927_pt1 | contig 11234 bp, 9 predicted proteins | sample SoiMetdeltSBSDD5_FD_75292 | JGI IMG/M metagenome (GOLD analysis project Ga0075421, IMG submission 75292) | Bulk soil microbial communities from a Populus tree surrounding site in Tennessee, USA - Soil MetaG P. deltoides SBSDD5 | ecosystem: Environmental > Terrestrial > Soil > Tree plantation...
AGAGCTGCGGAAATGCACTCCATGCCGCGAATGCCCAAGCCCGCGCCGAAACGCCAGGTTTCGCCGGCGCCGGAGCATTCACCCGTCAAGGTAGTGCCGGAAGTCAGAGTCGATCCGCACTCCATGAAGATTGAGGACGAACACGCCTATGAACGGATAACAGAACCTGTCTCTAAGGCTGAAGGCGAGATTCCGTTTGTTGTCGCCGCTCCTGCTGAAAAGAGCACGACCAGGGGGCCACGCATCAAAGTGCCGTTCATCTTCATCATCCTTGCGGTGGGTGCGCTTGCAATATTCCTGGCGAAACAGTCTCAATCGTCGAGGCAACAAAGGATGGTGAACGCCGTAGTCACTCCGGCACCGGCGGCCGTTCCTCAAACGAATCCGCAGACGCTGTCAACGGATCACCTGTTTCCTCCGCCGACAGCCACACTCCCGCCTGCGACCACGCCGGCGACGACGACCCCGTCGAGTTCGGCCGCTGCGACGCAGCCTTCGGTTGTGCCACCCGTCACAGATGCATCAGTCAAGACGAAAGTCTCCGCGCCTCCGAGTCCGGTTGCATACGAACCTGCCAATCTTGCTGCTGTGGGAACTGGGAAACTGGCAATTAGTTCACCCACGTCCGCGGACATTTACGCTGGTGACAAACACGTTGGGTCGACGCCTATCACGCTCGACCTTCCGGCTGGTACGCACACGCTGGAATATCGTCACGACAATTTGCGCACCGTTGGGACACACGTGGTGAAACCGAATGAGACCACGACGGCGTTGATTACTTTTGAAATCGTCGTCCAAATCAATTCCCGGCCGTGGGCACAGGTCTATTTGGACGGAGCACAACGGCGCGCACTCGGCCAAACGCCACTGAGCGACGTAAAAGTTCCAATTGGCCGAATACTCGTTTTTGAAAATCCTAACTTCCCTTCAAAGAGCTATCGCATCACCGGTAAAGAGACGGCGATTCAGATGGTCTTTCCGTAGAGGTTCCGATGTTTGCTTACGTTCTGACTCTGCTTTTTTCCATCCAACTGAGCGGCCCGGCCGCTCAGCAGGATGAGGTTAAAGATGCCCTGGCCCATGCCGAAGCCCTGTACTATGAAGCTCGGTTCAAGGATTCGATCCAGCTGCTGACGCGTGTCGATGAACTTCTGCGGGGAAAAACGGATCGACCGCAAGACCGTATCAACGCAAAAGTGCAGTTGGCGCTTGCCTACATCGGCTTGAACGACAATGACCAGGCAAAGGCGTTCTTCCGCGAGGTGTATTCCCTGGATCCAAATTACATCCTGGATACGAATCAGTTCTCGCCCAAGATCATTTCATTGGCGAACGAAGCCAGGACCGAGGCCGGGGAATTGCGGTGCGTCAATGCTCGTGAAGATGCGCGCAAGAAACTCGATGCTGGAAACGCCATGGGCGTGATGGCTGTCATTGGATCGATGAAACCCCAGTGTAAAGACCTCGCGGCGTTTGAACCTGCGACTGCCGATCTTCTTTATAGGTCGGGGCTCGAGTCTTACAAACGCGCCGATTACCGTGATGCCGTTCAGAAGTTCAAGTCGGCAACCACACTGGATCCGAAACACGAATTGGCGGGACAGTATTACGAACTCACGCAAAGCAAGCTTCAGGTGAAAACCGATCAATTGCTAATCGCGTGGCGTCGAGACTATGAAGCACGGCAACTTACGCAAGCGGCGGCCGATTATCGCATCATCAAGGCTTCGACTGACGGCAGCAACGCGCAAGCAATGACTGAAATACAGACGGAGTATCGGAGGGCGCTTACGGAACTGGTCGAGACATGGAATCGCACGTGTGCGACGGGAAGCGAAGCGACGATGAACGGCATCAAGGCCTTGATCGCAGAACTTCTCCCCGAGCCTTCGTTCGGCGAAGACATTCGGGCTCGCATGACCACCTGCAGCAAGTCCTCAGGGTGTATGCAGGCAGGCGCCGCGCTGGCGCTTACTCGTCTTAAGACGAAGGTGAATCCGGAAATCTCGCCCACTCTCCGCGGCTTCCTTCGCGAACCTCAAACGGTCCGGGTTAAAGCGAAAATCGACGAATCCGGCAACGTTGTTATGGCCGAAGCCATCGGGACGAATCCGATGTTGAACAATGTGGTTCGGAATGCAGTCGAACGCTGGAAGTTCGCGCCCGCGATCGATGCGAACGGACCGCGTTGCGTCGAGACGGAAATACCGATCATCGTCGGCCCGTAGCACGGGAAACAAAGGAGCCACGGATTACACGGAGGGATCCGAACAGATCCCTCCGTGTAATCCGTGTAATCCGTGGCTCAACTATTTCTTATCAAAGTCGGGAAACCGGCGAAAACCGTAAATCTTGCGGCTCCAGAAGGGGTTCATGGGCGACCGGTTCGTCCCCAGACTGACTTGAGCGTGATAGAACGCATCGCGGCCGTCCACAATCCCAACATGTTTCAAATCGTCGAAGAAAACGATCGTGCCGAACTGCCACTTTTCGGTTTCTGACACCGGCCGGAGCGTCATGTAAAGCTTGCGAGCGGTGGTCCGTTTGGTGAGAATCCCGTTCTCATACATTACCCGCCAAATGAAGCCCGAGCAGTCGAAGCTCTTCAAGCCGGTTGCGCCCCAAACGTACGGGCGGCCCAAATGCTTTTGAATGACGGTCCGCACGTCGGACCAGAATCCGCCGCCATCCTGAGCAAACGCCGGGACGGACAGGCATACAGCCAATACGAGCGCCATCGCGATTCGTTTCATTTGATTGCATTCCCCAGAAGCAGCCCCAAACCAATAAACAACCCGGCGAGAAAAATCGCCACGGAACGATTGTCCGCTTTCAGTTGGTCGGCGAAATCCACGCCTGGGGTTAGCCAGTCGAAGATCTTGTACGCCAGGATGAAGCCAACCAATCCGACGACAAGCGACATCAGTATCGACATCAGATAATTTGTCAGGTCCACGAGCTCCTCGCTGGGTCCATGATAAGGGCAAATGGAACTACCTGCAAAGGCAGGCGTCGCGTTGGGTTGGGGAATGGTTCGGATGAGCACTTAGCACTCACCAATACGCAACCTTCACCATCCTTTTGCAATTTTCCCTAAAAATATAGATAGCGTTGGCATTCGAACAATGTACAGGCAGCGTCCGAATGCCGACGCTATCTATATTTTTAGGGAAGATTGCACAGGGATGGTGAAGGTTGCGTATTGGTGAGTGCTGATCGCTGAACCGCACAGAATCCGCCGAAGGTGGTAGAGGCGGATTCGTTTTGCGGCTTTACGATTCTTTCTTTACGGGATCCGAATCGGCAAGGCTCGCAACCCAGTCCGCGATCTGGTCGCGCGACCAGCAGTGATCGTCATTCAGATGCACGATGATCACGGCCAAACCGAGCTTCTTTGTGCAGCGCTCGGCGGGACACTGCCGAATGGTCCGTTCCAAACAGTCGAAGATGTTATCGAGATCCTTCGTAGGTCTGGTCTTGCTAGCATCGCCCGGGACTCGATACATACCGTCGTACGCGGCGCCCAGGGCACAGGAGGCGTTTTGACCTTTGAAATAATCTCCGTACGCCTGCTCGGGCCGCCGCTGCATGCCTTCCCTGATGTAGGAGGCCAGTTCTTTTTCGCAATGAACGCCATGTTCTGCCATAACCACCTCCAACTTGCTACGCCTTCATTCTAACTCTGTCCTAACTGCTCGACCCATTAAGAATGTCTGCCGCCCGGAACAAATCGTCCGCCGACTGCAAGATGATACGCCGGAGTCGTATCGGATAATCCTTGTGGGCATCCAGAAATCCGCGAACAATCTGCGCGGCCGTGCGCGAGTTGTGACCGCCCAGAACCGAGTCCATCCAATTCTTGGGAAAGAAAATATCGCCTGTCTTTTGAATTTCGACAAGAAGATCGAGCGCCGGTGCGATGTATTTTTCGGATCCAGGCGATCTCAGCGGATGGTTCAGATACGACAGGCCTTCGGACGCCCATGGTTCTCGGCGTCGGTTCTTCACATCTTTAAGACTCTCGAAGAACGCGTCGCGCGTTGCCTGATCCTCAGAGAGCGCCGGTGTGACAAATTCGAATCGCGCTTTGCGGTCCGGATTTTGAAAACGCGCAAGCTGTTCCTTGAGGATTGAAGACGCATTCGGAACCGAACGGATCGCGAGATCGAAGGCCATACTGGCTTCATCCTGCTCCGCCAGCACGAGGCCTGCGATCTTTTCGTGACGACGCCACACGCGTTCGAGAAACTGAACGCCTTCCTGCGTGCGGACCACAGACCTGAACGATCGAAAGTAGACGGATTTCAGACTCGAGCTCGATGCCCGCGTCCATCCTGCACGGAATGCCGACTCGAGCCTCGGCGCCAGAACCAGGCGCTGAGATTCGGGAATGTAGTTCCAGAAGGCGCCGCTAACGTGGCCGAGAATCAATGCGACGTTCTGTTCGGTGTCTTCGAGCGGCAGAGCTCTCAGTCCAAGCTCGATGAAGTCCGCCGGCCGGACACGCTTTCCCAGCAGCTCTTCCCATAACGTCACCCAGGCAGCGCCGCGTGACACCGGATCCTTCAGTTCGGGCAGATGCTGCAGCAGATATGCGCGGCTGGCGTCATCAAGCGTGAAGTCCCCATAAGCGAGGCCACCGCCGGTCGGCAGCACGAAGGCTGGTTTCGATTGTGTAGCGAAGTCGGACAGCTCCGCCCGCTCGCCGCGAATTTCGAGCGGAACCGACCGGACTGCCGATGCCGAACCGACCAGGATTTGCATCTTCTGTGTCCAGCGCAGCGATCGATCCGCTTGAGGATCGGCTTGAATGAACGCCAGATGTTGAGCGTCCATTTCTGTGCGAATGAGCGGCCGTCCGCCTTCTTCAACCCAGGCTTTACTCCAGGCGGCCACGTCCTCATCCGTTCGGTCGTCGAGGACCTTCACCAGGTCAAGCCAGGTCGCATTGCCGTATTGGAAGCGCTTCAAATACTCGCGCAACCCGTCGCGGAACTTGTCGGATCCGAGAATCAGCTCCAGTTGACGCATCACGATCGGAGCCTTCTGATAGATGATCGCGCCATACATCTGACCGGCAGCGTTCAGGTTCTCCAGGTCTTGGCGGATCGGATGCGTGCCGGTGGTGCGATCGACGCCATACGCCGACGGATAATTCGACAGCAGAAATCGCAGTTCATGGTTCACCTTCGGGAATGACGGGTTCACGATTTTAGCCGCCATGAAATTTGCGAAGACTTCTTTCATCCAGACATCGTTGAACCAACGCATGGTGACGAGGTCGCCGAACCACATGTGTGCGGTCTCGTGCGCAATCGTGCTGGCGCGGCCGAGCATCTGATTTTCTGTCGCAGATTCGTCGAGCAGCATTCCGGAGGCGTTGTAGTAGATCGAGCCCGGATGTTCCATGCCGCCGAATTGAAACGATGGGATCAGGACGAAATCGAACTTCCCGAACGGATATTGAATCTGTGTGTAGTCTTCCAGCCAGCTCAGCGCGGATGCGTGGAGATTGAAAACGTCGTCACGGTTGCGCGCGACCTTCGCCGCATCGGTTTCCCGATGGAACATGCGATACGTGCGGCCATTCCGCTCCGCGGTTTCGATCTGGAATTTGCCGGCCGCAAATGTAAACAGGTATGTTGAGATCGGTTGGGTCTGCGCATACTTGATGTGGACCACATCACCCTGCGGTTCACGCGCCGTCTCAGCGCCGTTGGACACAGCCTGCCACTCCGCGGGTGTCCACAGCTCGAGCGTGTATCGCGCTTTCAGATCCGGCTGATCGAAACAGGGAAATGCGAGTCGAGCACGAGCCGGGACGAATAACGCGTACAGGAAATCCTTATTGCGATTCAATGATGCTTCGCCCGCGCGAAAGACAATCTCGATCGTGTTCTCGCCGGGGACGAGGAAATCCTTGTCGATAACGATGTGGCCATTAACGGCCGTAAAGGCAATCGGACGACCCTGTGCGGAAACTGAAGTGATGAATCCACGACCGGGCTCGAAGTCGAGAACGACGGGCTGCGAAATATCGTCGAGTTTGAATCGAACGGCCTCGTGACCGGCGATCGGATCCGCTTGAGCCGTCGGGATCTTGAACGAAAGATCGTAGCGGAGGTCGCGAATGGACCGGGCTCGTTGCTCTGCGAGCGACAGCGCAATACCCGGTTCCGGCGGGCCGGGCTCGCCAGAGCGATTCCCCTGACAACCGGATTCAAGAAGCATAAACAGCACTATGACACTAATAGCGGCGGGTCGAATGAATTGCATTCGCGAATTATGGAGTCATCGGGCGAAAAGGCGCAAGACCGGAAGTCCTCACGTTGCTTCATCGGCCAAACGGTTCAACGCTTTGCCGGTTACGCGGTACACGGTCCAATCGTCCATTGGGACGGCGCCAAGGTTCTTATAGAACTGGATCGACGGCTCGTTCCAATCGAGAACAGACCACTCGAAACGGCCGCAACCGCGGTCGCGCGCGAGGCGCGCCAGGTGTACAAGCAGGGCTTTTCCGAAGCCGCGGCCCCGCATTTCCGGGATTACAAACAGATCCTCGAGATATAGGCCGGGACGGCCGAGGAAAGTGGAGAAATTATGAAAGAAGAGAGCGAACCCAACAGGCCGGTCTTGAAAATAGCCAATCACCGCCTCAGCGACTTTGCGCTGGCCGAACAACGATTCGCGCAGCACATCTTCGGTGACGATGCATTGGTCGGACAGTTTCTCGTATTCCGCGAGCTGGCGAATGAACGACACCAGGACCGGAACGTCTCTTTCCATAGCCGCTTTGATTTCAAAGTCGGTCATGACTGTCCTCCACCGTGAGATGTCCCAAGCCCGAAACACGCGGGCGTAAAGCCCGCGGCTACCGGCCTGAATGTGCACAGGCCGTAGCCGCGGGCTTTACGCCCGCGTGTTTCGGATTTGCTAGACGTCACCCATTTAGCAACGCCTCTTCTTCGGCGTAATCCACAGGGCGTTCGTAGTCGCCGGATTTGATTTGTTCAGATTCCCACAGCACCGTCCGCCGCAGTGCATCACCAGGATCGGTGCGTTCGCGATACCCGAGTTCCGATCGGATTCTGGCCGTGTCCGATGCGACGTACTGACCCCACTCGTATTCTTTTTTGCCGGATGGTTTGCAGACAATCTTTCCGTTCCAGTTCATTGCCTGCGCGATCGCACGCAGCCATTCAAGTTCGGTCTGTGCGTTGGGTTCCGCGATGTTGTAAATGCGGCTCGGCGGATTTTTAGTGGCCGTGAGAAATATTCCCCACGCGACGTCGTCCACAAATCCGCGGCTCCACCGCCATTGAGACATGTCTTGATCGAGGAAGATCGCGGGACGCCCATCGATCATTCGCTTCACGTAGTCGTAGGTCCGATGCTGCTTATCGTTTGGGCCGTACACCGCGGGAAGGCGCATCACGGTCGTTTGAAAATCCCTAGATTGCAGGAACGCATCTTCCACGACGATTTTGTCGTAGTTGTAGAACACCGAATCCGCAGGGGTGGTTTCCGTGCGATAGGGATAGCGTTTTCCGCGCAATGGCGCGTCTTCCGTCACGGGTGAATTGTCAATCGGCATATCGTCCTTGCCGATGAATCGGCCGTACGCCCGATAGACGTCCATACTGGAGATCAGAACAATGTGCTGCGCGATTCCTCGAAGCGCCTCGATGGTGATATCGGCGTCACGCTGATCCATCGCGATCATGTGAACTACGACTTGTGGCGCGAATTGCTCAAGCGTTGCGCGATACCCGGCAAGTTCTCGACGCTCGCCGTGGATGTGCTGCGCGCCATCGGCACAGGCTCCGGATTTTCCCCGGTGAAAAACCGCGACCTCGTGACCGGACTGTAAAAGGTAACGCACGACGTGCGGGCCCATGAACGCTGTTCCGCCAATGACGAGGACTCGCATTATTTCAGCTTCCCGATGATCTGCCGGCCATAGGTCTCGAGCGTTTTCTCTTCGTCGCCGCACATCAAATAGATGTTGAACTGCGTCACACCAAGCGACCTCAGTTCCTGCAGACGACGAATATGCTCCGCCACCGGACCGACGATGCAGAACCGGTCAACCACTTCGTCTGTCACGAACTGTGCATTGCTGCTGCCGACTTCGGCGTGATGGAGATAGTTGTAGCCGGATCGATCCTGAATGTACGCGGTCAGCTCCGGAGGCAGTTCCTCGGGCTTGTAGCGCGACACGAGATCCACGACATGGTTGGATACCAAGGCCGGAAACCAGCGCACGCGTTCTCGCGCAACTTTCAAATCGTCCGATACCCAAACAGCGGTCGCGCTCATGACACGAATCCTGGAAAAGTCCCGGCCGGCTTCCTGCGCGCCCTCTTTGACGAAACCCAGGCACCACTTCACCAGATGCGGATCGGAAAACTGCAGAATAACACCGTCGCCGATTCGCCCTGCGCAGCGCAGGGCCTTTGGCCCATACCCGGCAACCCAGACCGGTGGAACTCCGGCATCCGCCCACGGCATCTGAATGGAATGTCCTTCATAAGTGATCTGCCGGCCGGCGCTGAGGTCGCGAATAACACCAACGCAGGCTTCGAGGTTTTCCAACGTGGTGGGTTTCTTCCCCATCACACGTCGCGAACTGTCACCCCGGCCGATTCCGAGATCCATCCGTCCGCCCGAAATACGATTCAACGTCGCGAGAAGACTGGCGGTGACAGTTGCATCCCGAACGACAGGATTCGTGACGCAAGTACCGAGGCGCATCTTCTGCGAGTTCATCGCCATCAACGTGAGTAACGGATAAGGCTCCTGCCACAGCACGTGAGAATCAAAAACCCAGCCGTATTCAAAACCCTCGCGCTCTGCCTGCCTGGTTAATTCGGCGATGTGGGCAGGAGTCATATCCGGTTTCAGCGTGAACGCAAATTGCATGATTACTCCTTCACCAGTTCGCCGTAACTTTCGGGTCGCCGGTCGCGGAAGAATTGCCAGACGTTGCGCACTTCCTGAATCTCGTCCAAATTCAAGTCGGCCACCACGACCTCTTCCTGATCCCGAGAACCTTCCGCGATAAACTTACCGCGAGGCGAGCAAAAGTAACTCTGGCCGTAGAACTCTCCGATGTTCCATGGTTGTTCTCTTCCGACTCGATTGATCGCGCCGACAAAATATCCGTTCGCAACGGCGTGGGCGGGCTGTTCCAGTTTCCAGAGATATTCGCTGAGGCCGGCAACTGTCGCCGATGGATTGAACACGATTTCGGCGCCGTTCAGTCCCAGGACGCGCGCCCCTTCAGGAAAGTGGCGGTCGTAACAAATATAGACACCGACGTTTGCGAATTTGGTTTTGAATACGGGATAGCCCAAATTGCCTGGCTTGAAATAAAACTTCTCCCAGAAACCTGGCGCGCAATGCGGGATGTGATGCTTTCGGTACTTACCGAGATATGAGCCATCGGCATCGATGACGGCGGCCGTGTTGTAGTAAATGCCCGTCAACTCTTCCTCGTAGATCGGCACGATGATCACCATGCCGTGTTTTTTAGCGATCTCTCGCATCAATTGAACGGTCGGTCCGTCGGGAATCTTCTCGACCATTCCATACCAGCGAGTGGATTGCTCGGCGCAAAAGTAAGGCCCCGTGAAGATCTCCTGCATGCAGAGGATCTGAACCTTCTTCGCTGCGGCCTGCTCGATGAATTTGAGATGTTTGTCGATCGCTTCATCTCTAATTTTCTCAAGCGGGGCTTCGGCAGGCGTTGTGCAGGAAGCCTGTATCAAACCACAACGGACTATACGGGCCATAGTGAAAACTCCTTCGTGCAAAATCGGGACCAGACCCCAATTAATTCACGGGCAAAAATAGAGACATCTTCAGATCGCGAACATAGGAGATTGCACGAATCCGCAATGCAGGTAGAAAATTTCGAGATTGGAGACCTCAAGGGCGCGCCTGTGCAATTTCCATTCTCGTATCTTCTACCTGCATTGCGGATTCGTGCAATCTCCTATGTTCGCGATCTGAAGATGTCTCTATTTTGCCCGTGAATTAATTGTGTCTGGTCCCGATTCTCCGCGCCTCATTATCAAATAGTAAACACCAAAACCCAGACCAAATGTGACGAACCACGCGTACGTGTATAGGGAATCCAGGAACCCCGGATTGGATACCTGGCCACCCGGCGTCGATGCCGCGCGCAAGAAGCCGGGTATGACGGGGAGAATCGCAACGGCTAGCGCAATAATGGCACGCCAATTGAAACCGCTACCGTAGGCATATTCACCGCGAGGATCGAAGAGCGCCTCCAGATCGAGACGTTGCCGGCGCAAAATCCAATAATCGCAAATCATGATGCCGGCGATCGCTCCCATCAGCCCGGAGTATCCGATCAGCCAGGTGAAGATGTAATCGCCCATGGATGCCATGATCTTCCAGGGCATCATCACAATGCCGATCACCGCGGTAATCAGGCCGCCGGTCACGTACGAGATCACTCTGGGATTCAGATTCGAAAAGTCGTTCGACGGCGATACGACATTAGCCGCCATGTTGGTGGTTAGCTGCGCGGCGAAGATCACGGCTGTCGCGAACAGGATCACAGCGCTGCTGTCGAATCGGGCCATCAGATCGACCGGATTCGGAATCGCCTGGCCATAGATCAATACTGTCGCACTCGTGGTTGCAACTCCGATGAAGGCGAACGCCGTCATCGTCAATGGCAACCCGAGCGCCTGCCCGAGCATTTGCGATCGTTGGGAGCGCGCGTAGCGCGTGAAGTCGGGGATGTTCAAGCTCAACGTGGCCCAGTAGCCGACAGAGGCAGTGAGCGCCCCAGGAAAGATGGTCCAGAACCCGAGGTGTTGTTTCTGCAAGCCGGAAGATTCGCTGAGCACGCGGCCAAGACCGCCCGCTTTTATCGAGGCCCAGGCGAGGAGGATCGCGCCGCCGCCAAGCAGCAGCGGCGCCGACCACGTTTCCAGGTGTTTGATGCCCTCGACACCGTACACGATGATGAACACCTGAATGCCCCAGAACAGGAAGAACGCCAGCCAGGTGTGAACATTCACGGAAAGGATCTGGGCGGACATCGCTCTCCAGCCCGTCCACATCGTTCCGAAAAGTGCATCCAGTGCGGTCCCGCCAATCCATGTCTGAATGCCGAACCAGCCGCACGCGACGATCGCACGAAGCACGGCCGGGATGTTCGCGCCTTTGGTTCCGAAAGACGATCGACACAGGAC
>Ga0075421_100010928_pt1 | contig 11234 bp, 8 predicted proteins | sample SoiMetdeltSBSDD5_FD_75292 | JGI IMG/M metagenome (GOLD analysis project Ga0075421, IMG submission 75292) | Bulk soil microbial communities from a Populus tree surrounding site in Tennessee, USA - Soil MetaG P. deltoides SBSDD5 | ecosystem: Environmental > Terrestrial > Soil > Tree plantation...
CCTGGCACGCGCGACAACAGTCCATGCGAGCGAATTGGGAACTGGCGTTCGCCGCGTGATCGAGCGCGTTTAATCCACCCATCGAAAACCCAAAATCCAAAGATTTATGTCATCCAAACCTTTCTTTCGTCTGACTGCGCCGGCGCTGAGCGTCGTTGCAGTGATCGCATTATCCACCGGCTGCGGGCGAAACGCCGCACAGAAGCAACCGCCTCCTCCGGCCGTGACCGTCGCGGCCGTAGAGCAAAACGAAATCGTCGAGTGGGACGAATTCACCGGCCGCACCGAACCTGTCGAGATGGTTGAGGTGCGTCCCCGCGTCTCAGGACATATCCAGGAAGTGCGCTTTCAATCCGGCCAGTTGGTCAGGAAAGGCGACGTGCTGTTCGTCATCGATCCCCGCTGGCATCAGGCCGAGTTCGACCGCCGGCAGGCCGAGTATGAGCAGGCCAGGGCGCGACTGGACAATGCCAAGCGCGAAGCGGGTCGTACGGTCCAGCTTCTGGAAAACAAAGCCATCTCGACCGAGGAGGCGGAGTCGCGTCAGTCGCGGTACAGCGAAGCAAAGGCCGCCTTGCTCGCGGCCGAAGCTGCACGAAACACCGCCAGGCTTGACCTGGAATACACGGAGATTCTCTCACCCATTGACGGCCGTGTGAGCCGCGAGCTCAAGACCGTCGGCAACTACGTCAGTGGTGTTGCTGGAACGGGCACCCTGTTGACGACGATCGTCTCCGTCGATCCGATCTACGTGTATGCGGACGTGGATGAGAATTCGCTGCTGAAGTTCAACGCGCTGGCTCGTTCAAAGAAACTCGCGAGCAACGGTGACGGCCAGATCCCGGTGGAATTGCAGCTCACCGATGAAGAGGGTTTTCCGCACCAGGGCCACATCGAGTCATTCGACAACCGCCTCGATGCCGGAACCGGCAGCATCCTTCTGCGCGCCGTGTTCCCGAACGCTGACGGGCGCATCGTCCCCGGATTGTTCGCGCGCATCCGCGTGCCGTTGAGCGAGCGCTATCCTGCTGTTCTGGTGGAGGAACGCGCCGTCGGCACCGATCAGGGCCAAAAGTATGTGCTTACGCTGACATCCACCAACACCGTGGCTTATCGGCCGGTGAAGCTTGGCCCGATCGTTGATGGCCGGCGCATCGTCCGGTCCGGACTCGAGGCCGGCGAGCAAATCGTCGTCAACGGCCTCCAGCGCGTGCGGCCCGGCATGCCGGTGACACCGCAAACCGAGGCGGCAGCGACGGTAAATACGCAGTTGGCCCAGAGTGCCGGCTCCCCTTCTGAGACGAGCGTTCGATGACGCGGACAGGTTGATTCCACCCGCCGCTTAACCACGGCGACTACGAGCGGAACATTTATGAAATTCAGCCATTTCTTTATCCAGCGGCCGATCTTTGCCGGCGTGCTGTCATTGATCATCTTCATCGTCGGCGCCATTTCCATGTGGCGCCTGCCGATCAGCGAATACCCGGAGGTCGTCCCGCCTACGATCGTGGTGCAAGCGTCTTATCCCGGCGCGAACCCCAAAACCATTGCCGAGACCGTCGCCGCGCCTTTGGAGCAGGTCATCAACGGCGTCGAGGACTCGCTCTACATGTTCTCCCAGGCGACGAGCGACGGCGTGATGGCGCTGACCGTCACGTTCAAGCTCGGCACGGACATCGACAAGGCTCAGGTGCTCGTCCAGAACCGCGTCTCGCAGGCGTTGCCCAAACTGCCGGAAGAAGTTCGCCGGCTCGGTGTCACCACCACCAAACAATCGCCTGATCTCACGATGGTGGTCCATCTCGTGTCGCCCAGTGGCCGCTACGATGAGATCTATCTGCGCAACTACGCCACGCTCCAGGTCAAGGACGTGCTTGCCCGCATCCCGGGCGCCGGCTCAGTCCAGGTATTCGGTTCCGGCGATTACGCCATGCGCGTTTGGCTGAATCCGGACAAGGTTGCCGCGCGAAACCTCACTGCGAGCGATGTCGTCAGCGCCATTCGCGAGCAAAACGTCCAGGTCGCCGCGGGCGCGGTCGGCCAGCCGCCTGTGAGCAGCCCGGTGAGCCTGGAACTCCAGATCAACGCCAAAGGCCGCCTCCTGAACGAAGAAGAGTTCGGCCAGATCATCGTCAAGACCGGCCCGAACGGCGAAAAGACGTTGCTCAAGGACGTGGCCCGCCTCGAGCTCGGCGCCTCGGGCTACTCCCTCCGTTCCCTGCTCAACAACAAAGCCGCCGTCGCCCTGCCCATCTTCCAGTCGCCGGGCGCCAACGCCATCGAGCTTTCAGACAATGTCCGCCGCACCATGGAAGAGTTGAAGGCGAATTTTCCGGAAGGCATCGACTACTCCGTGGTCTATGACCCGACCGTCTTTGTCAAAAGCTCGATCAAAGCCGTTGTGGTCACCTTGATCGAAGCCGTGTTGCTCGTCGTTATTGTGGTGATTGTCTTCCTCCAAACGTGGCGCGCGTCGATCATTCCGCTGGCCGCCGTGCCGGTGTCGCTCGTCGGCACCTTCGCGATCATGCTGGCCCTCGGTTTCAGCATCAACATGCTCACCCTCTTTGGCCTCGTGCTCGCCATTGGCATCGTGGTGGACGACGCCATCGTTGTCGTTGAAAACGTCGAGCGTAACATCGCGCTGGGTCTCTCGCCCGTTGAAGCGACCAAGCGCGCGATGAACGAAGTCACCGGCCCCATCATTGCCATCGCGCTGGTGCTCTGCGCGGTATTCATTCCGACCGCGTTCATCAGCGGGCTGACCGGCCAGTTCTACAAACAGTTCGCCATCACCATCGCCATCTCGACCGTCATTTCGGCGTTCAATTCGCTGACACTCTCGCCCGCTCTGAGCGCCGTACTGTTGAGAGACCACAAGGCGCCGAAGGATGCCGTCGCGCGCCTCATGGAGCGGCTGTTCGGCTGGTTCTTTCGTCCGTTCAACCGGCTCTTCGCGTGGTCCGGCAACAAATACGCCGCGGGTGTCGGCGGCATCGTGCGCAAGAGCGGCATCGCATTGGTTCTCTATGCAGCGCTTGTGTTCCTGACCGGTTGGAGTTTCACCAAAGTTCCGACCGGTTTTGTGCCGGGACAGGACAAGCAATACCTCATCGCCTTCGCGGTGTTGCCGGATGGCGCGGCCCTGGACCGCACCGAGTCCATCATCCGCAAGATGTCGGAGATTGGCCTGAAGCATCCGGGCGTGCTGGACGCCGTCGCGTTCCCCGGCCTGAGCATCAGCGGATTCAGCGTCAGCCCGAACTCGGGCATCGTGTTTTTCTGTTTGAGACCGTTTGACCAGCGCAAGTCGCCGGAACTGAGCGGCCCCGCCATCGCGGCGGCGCTCAATCGCGAGTTCGGATCGATTCAGGAGGCTTTCGTACTCACGGTGCCGCCGCCGGCCGTGAACGGCCTTGGCACGTTTGGCGGATTCAAACTCTACGTCGAGGACCGCGCCGGCCTCGGCTACGACGCGCTGTTCCAGACCATGCAGGCGATGATCGGGCAAAGCCATCAGACACCGGGTCTCGCGGGATTGTTCTCCACGTTCACGGTGAACGTGCCGCAACTCGACGCCGAGATCGACCGCGTGAAAGCCAAGACGCAGGGCGTGCCGCTGCAAAACCTTTTCGAGACCATGCAGATTTATCTCGGCTCGCTCTACGTGAATGACTTCAACCTCTTCGGCCGCACCTACCAGGTCATCGCGCAGGCCGACGCGCCGTTCCGTGACCGCGTTGAGGACCTGACACGCCTCAAGACCCGGAATGCGCAAGGACAGATGGTGCCTCTCGGCTCGCTCGTGAAGGTGAAGGAAGCATACGGTCCGGACCGCGCCCAGCGTTACAACGGCTATCCTGCGGCGGAGATCAACGGCGCGCCTGCGCCCGGCTTCAGTTCCGGCCAGGCCGAAGCGATCATGGCCAAACTGGCGAGCGACACTTTGCCAAAGGGTCTCGCTTACGAATGGACCGACCTTACCTATCAGCGGATCCTCGCGGGTAACACCGCAATGTTCGTCGGCCCGCTTTGCATCCTGCTCGTTTTCCTCGTGCTCGCGGCGCAGTACGAAAGCTTCCGTCTGCCGCTGGCCATCATTCTCGTGGTGCCGCTGTGCCTGCTCTTCGCCATCGCGGGCGTCTGGCTCAAAGGCGGAGACAACAACGTCTTCACGCAGATCGGCCTTGTCGTGCTCATCGGACTGGCCTGCAAGAACGCCATCCTCATCGTCGAGTTCGCCAAGCACAAACAGGACGAGGAAGGATTGTCGCCCGTGGAGGCCGCCATCGCCGCGTGCCGTCTCCGGCTGCGCCCGATTCTGATGACCTCCATTGCGTTCATCGCCGGCGTTTTCCCGCTCGTCATCTCGACCGGAGCCGGAGCCGAAATGCGGCAGGCAATGGGCGTCGCGGTCTTCAGCGGCATGATCGGCGTCACGCTCTTCGGATTGTTCCTGACGCCAATCTTCTATGTCGTGCTGATGAAGCTGGGACGGAAGAAGGCTGTTGAACCGAGGCCGCAACCGCATGGATCCGAAGGGCCATTCACATCGGATGGCACGGCTCCAGTGCAAGCCTGACGAATCTTGCGAACGAAATGAAAAGTATGAAACCGATCTTCAAACTCCAGGTGGACTTTGCGTCCACCAACCCCGCCGATTGGACACCTGTGATCCGCAGACCGAAACGCGCTTCGGATTCTCCGACGCCACGCCTCCGCTCCGAGAGCCGGCCGCCTTCAGCACTCATTCGATCGCGCCGCGCAGTCAGGCATTGGGTGCCAACGGGAGAGAACTGGTTAGCGAGTGTCATATTGAGCGCTCTGTTGCTCCTCGTCACGCGAGTTGATGCCGGACCCCTTACGGTCGGCCCTGACTACAGGCGTCCGACCAACGCCGTTCCGGACGCTTACAAAGCCGCCGATCTTGGCGAATGGAAACAAGGCCGACCGCTCGACCACGTCCCGAAGGGCCCGTGGTGGGAAATCTTCGGCGACGGGACGCTCAACGATTTGGAGCGTCGCGCGACCGGGTCGAATCAGGAACTCAAAGCCGCCGTAGCGCGCGTGGACCAGGCCCGCGCCACGGCGCGCGTCGCCCGCAGCGAATTACTGCCCGGTCTGGACGCCAACCCGAGCTGGCGTCGCGAGCGTTTTTCGCCGAATCAGGTGCCGAATTTTGGCGACATCACGGCGAACACGTTCCGTGCGCCGCTCGACCTGAGCTACGAAATCGATTTGTGGGGACGCGTGCGCCGCGGCTTCGAAAGCGCCCGCGCCGAAGCCGCCGCCAGCGTCGCCGCGTTCCAGAACATCTTGCTGACGCTGCAGGCGGATGTTGCGCAGAACTACTTCGCTCTCCGCGCGCTGGACGCGGAGATTGCCACCGTCTTGAGCACCGTGGTGTTGCGCAAGGAGCAGGTGCAGCTCGTCCGAAGCCGGTTCGAGGGGGGCATTGGCAATGAACTCGACGTCGCCCGCGCCGAAACCGAACTCGCCACGGCGGAGGCCGAAGCCGCGTCACTCGCGAAACGCCGCGCTGAACTCGAAAACGCTCTGGCCATTCTCGTCGGTGAAAGCCCGGCCGCATTCCGCCTTGCGGCACTCGACAGCGCGAACACGAGTTGGAATCCGAAACCGCCGGCGGTTCCCGCCGGCCTGCCCGCGGATCTGCTCGAGCGCCGTCCCGACGTTGCCGAAGCCGAGCGTCAGCTCGCCGCCGCGAACGCCCGCATCGGTGTCGCGAAGGCCGCGTTTTTTCCCGTGCTGCGTCTGACCGGTTCGGGAGGCTACGTCAGCGGCGACATCGACAACCTGTTCAATTGGGAAAGTCGTGTCTGGTCCATTGGTCCGAGCATTTCGCTTCCCATCTTCGCCGGCGGACGTAACCGAGCCACTTACAGACGTTCGCAGGCGGCGTTTGAGGAAACCGTCGCGAAATATCGCCAACGCATTCTTGTCGCCTTCGGTGAAGTCGAGAACAGCCTCGCCGGCATCCATTACCTCTCGAATCAGGCCGCCGCGCAGGACCGCGCCGTGGCCAGCGCGCGCCGTGCCGCGGAACTGGCGACCGACCGCTACCGCGCCGGCATCGTCAGCTATCTCGAAGTCGTGGATGCCAACCGCGCCACGCTCCAGACCGAGCGCGCCAACGCGCAACTCGCCGGCCAGCGCCTGATCGCCGCGACGCAGCTCGTCAAAGCCCTCGGCGGCGGATGGTCTGAGGGCGAGCATTACGCGCACTCCGCCACCCCCATCAACACCCAACCATCAACCAGGAACCAACAATGAAACCCACTGTTGAAATCAACGAAACGAACTTCGAGAAAGAGGTTCTCCAATCCAATCGACCCGTCCTCGTGGATTTCTGGGCTGACTGGTGCGGGCCGTGCAAGATGCTCGCGCCGGTGCTCGATGAAATCGCCATCGAAGGAAGCGACCGGGTGAAAGTCGCCAAGGTGGACGTGGACGAGAATCCCGCCCTTGCCGAACGCTTCGGCATCCAGTCCATTCCAACGTTGCTCTACTTCACCGGGGGCCAGTTGCGCCATCAACTGGTCGGCGTTGTGAGCAAGAGGCGGATTGTGGACGACCTCGATGCGCTCGCACCCGCAAATTGAAACGAAGAACCGCGGCTTTATTGCTGATCTCAACCGACCTTCAGACGGAAAGGAGTATCCATGAACTCGTTTACTGACAAAGTTGCCGTCGTCACCGGTGCCACCAGCGGCATCGGCCGCGCCACGGCCATTGCGTTCGCCCGCGAGGGAGCGAAAGTCGTCGTGTCCGGACGGCGCGAGAAAGATGGCAGCGAGACGGTTGCAGTCATCAGGAAATCCGGCGGCGAAGCCACGTTCGTGAAGACAGACGTGACGAGCGAGGCCGACGTCGCCGCGCTCGTGGACAAAACTTTATCCACGTACGGCCGGCTCGATGCCGCCTTCAACAACGCGGGCGTCGAAGGCAAGGGTGGCCCGATTCACGAACAGACCGTCGAGAATTACCACCACATCATGAACGCCAACGTGCTTGGCGTGGTCCTCTCTTTGAAGCACGAAGTTGCCGCGATGTTGAAGAACGGCGGCGGGGCCATCGTGAACAACTCTTCGGTGGCCGGCCTGATCGGGTTTCCCGGCGCGGCCATCTATGTGGCCAGCAAGCATGCCGTGCTTGGCCTCACCAAATCCGCTGCGCTCGAATACGCGGCGCAGGGCATCCGCGTGAACGCCGTGTCGCCGGGTGGGGTTGATACGCCGATGTTCGACCGCTTCACAGGTGGGGTAGGGACCGATGTCCACCGCCAGATTGCGGCCATGCACCCGATTGGACGCACGGGCCGGCCTGAGGAAATCGCGGAAGCCGTCCTTTGGCTATGCTCGGACAAGGCGTCCTTCGTCACGGGCCAGTCGCTGGCTGTGGACGGCGGCTGGACGGCGCGATGACTCGCGCTGAGCACAAGTCTGGAAAAGGAGAAATACCATGAACACGGCGATCGATGGCACTGAACGATGAGTCCGACCCTGACAACACTTCTCGTCGTGATCATGATCTGTCTCGTCCTCTTCGGCCTCGCCTGGCATGACCGGAGTTCAAAAGGAACCTGACGATGCAGCCGGCCATTGAAATCAGCCAAGCGAATGTCGAGGGCGAGATTGGGACACAGGCCTATGCGTCAACTTTCTGAACGTTCGCTTCTGTTGCTGCTCGCGGGGGTGCAGTTCACCCACATCATGGATTTTATGATCATGATGCCGTTGGGGCCGCAGCTCATGCGGGAACTACACATCGGGCCAGGGCAATTCAGCGCGCTCGTTGCGGCTTACACGATCAGCTCGGGCGTGGTGGGACTGTTCGCGGCGCCGTTCATCGATCGATTCGACCGCCGCACGCTGCTTCTTTTCACGTATGCTGGTTTTACTGTGGGCACGCTGGCCTGCGCGCTGGCCCAAAACGCGACAGCGTTGCTGGCCGCTCGCGTTTTGAGCGGTGCGTTCGGAGGCGTGTCCGGGGCGCTGGTGATGGCCATCGTCAGCGATGTTGTTCCGGCGGAACGGCGCGCTGCGGGCATTGGCATTGTGATGACGGCGTTTTCCGCGGCCGCGGCGCTGGGTGTTCCATTCGGACTCCAACTGGCGCAACGTTTCCAATGGGAGGCGCCGTTCTTCATGCTGGCGAGTATCGCCGCCGTGATGTGGCTGGTTGCGTTCATGGGGCTGCCGTCAGTCCGTCAGCATCTGCGGGACGGTCCCGGCAATCGGACGCGGGCGTTCACCGAGTTGTTGCGCGACGCCAATGCCGGCCGTGCACTGCTATTCATGGCGACTCTGGTGTTCGGCCATTTCGCCATCATTCCCTTGCTCTCGCCCTACCTCGTGGCGAACGTTGGCCTGCCGGAACGGCATCTGTTCCTCGTCTATTTTGTCGGTGGAGTGCTGACGGTGTTCACAGCGCCTCTCGTCGGCCGGGTGGCGGACTCGAAGGGACGTTTCCGCGTCTTTTCCTTCCTGGTTGCGGTCGCTGGTTTGGTGACGCTGGCGATTACCCACGCCGGCCCGCTTCCCACCTGGACTGTGTTGGTCCTGTCCGGCTTGTTCTTTGTGTTTGCCAGCGGGCGCTTTGTTCCAGCGCAGGCCATCGTGTCGCTCGCAGTGCCGTCGTCGCGCCGCGGAGCGTTCATGAGCCTGAGTGGTTGCGCGCGCGACCTCGCCGCGGGCCTCACGTCCAGCATCGGTGGCTGGGTGGTGGCAAAGACGCCGTCGGGACAGTTGCTGAATTTCCACTGGCTCGGCTGGATGGCCGTGGCGTCGAGCCTCGTCAGCCTTTGGCTGGCGCGTCAGGTGCGCGTCAACGAAGCGGCCGTGCCATTCCAACCCGCCGAAGACCTGTCACGCCCTGAACAGGGGATCATCGCAATCCCGGGCGCTTCGAAGGCGCCTGATAGCCTTGGTGCCAATTGAGCTGCCATAGATTGTCCAGCGGCACCAACTCCGCATGACCATCAAAGAATCCAACATTGATTGCCCCGGGGAGCGGGTGGCTGGGCGCCCAGCGCGTGGGAACGCGGCTCGGACGCCGGCCGTGCCGCGGAATGGCGAACATGGGTGGCACGGCGCCGTTAAACCAATAAAAATGACCGCCGAACTCCGCCTGTGTTTCCCATACATAAACCAGGTTGGACGGCGGACTACATGCGGCGTCCGTTAAGTCAAACGGACTCACACAGTCGCCGATCACCGGCGTCCGGGAAGGGTCTTCCATCCGAGTCTCGTCCCGGTAATAACGCGCCAGGCGCTGAGGATCTGCACGCGCAGCCCGAAGAATGTCCGGTTGCCACGACACTTCCGGATTCTGCAGCCATTGGTTGAACCCGTAGCTGCCGGCACGCAGTGGCCGGTCAATGGGCACCTTTTCCCATCCCCTGTATTGAAAAGGGAGCCAAAATCCCCAGTTGGTCATCTGCCATGCCGAATCCACTGAGGGATAGACAGCCGGCCGAAAGGTTGGAAGAGGACGACTGACACGGGGAGGCGCGGAGGGACAGATCCATCCCAGCTCCTTCACGCCCATGTCATACGCCATCCATTCCACGAGGGTCAGCTTGCCCAGGCTTGTCCCGGTCTCGTTGTCGAGCCGGCCTCTGAGGCCCAGGACGATCTGGCGTTCGTTGCTCAGGCAAGCAGCCTGATGCGCCTTGGCTTTGGCCTTCGACAAAACAGGGAGGAGCAGGCCGGCCAGAATGGCGATGATGGCAATGACAACCAGCAATTCGATGAGGGTGAACGCAATCAGTCCACCCTTCTGCGCGGTGCAGGTCCTTTCATGCGCCGTCAGCCCGCAGCAACGTTGGATTACGCAGTGACGTGCCATTTCCAAGACGCCCAACTACCTATCGGCCTGGAAGGATTTCCGTGCCGATGGTTTCCTGGGTTGTGGCATCGAATCCTACGTCCTTTCGTGTGCGGGGCAACCCAAAAGTCGGCCGGGAGCAGTCGGGGGAGGAAGGCCCAGGACTGTACCCGCATCGTTGTGACAAACTTCGACAAAGGCCTGGTCGGACGCGTGACCGCGGATATCCCTTTCGTGTCAATCGACCGCGATGATCTGCCCAGCGTCCGGTCCTGCCACCAAGTCGATTCCTTGAGGCCACGTTTCCTGAGGATCGAACCCGAGCAGTTGTCGCGCAGGCTCGGGATCGAAGCGGAGGCTGCGCCTTGGTTTGCTGGCGGCATACACGATCGCAAAGCGAACGTTGGGAGCTTCGACCGCACAGGCAAAGAAACGCCCGGCGTCGCCGGGGCTGAGATAGACATCCTGCGCCCAGTCGTTCGCGGCGATCTCCCGCACCTGCTCCGGCGTCCGTGGGCACCAACCAAGGCGAACCACGATCACACTGATGCCATGCATCTCCGCGTATCCGCGGCCGATCGATTCGAGAAACATCTTTGTGGCGGCGTACCAATAGCGGGGACTGGGCGGGTCTTCAACGCGGATGGGCCACGGACCGTTCCGCTGTTGCCACCAATTGACCTGGCCGCTGCTGGCAAGGATCAGACGTCGAACGCCTGCCGACCGGGCCGCTTCCATGACGTGATAGACGCCGACAACGTTATTGGGCAGCAGCTTGTTCAGGAAGTCGTCGTCGTCGGGTGTTGCGGCCAGGTGAATCAAGGTTCCTGCTCCGTTGGCGGCGTGACGGATCGCGTCGCCGTCGGTAATGTCGCCAACAACGCAGTCGCTCAACCCTGGAGTCTTGACGGAGTCAAAGCCGCGGACCGGAGTGCCGCCTCTCTTTAGCTCGGCAACAACTGCGCCGCCGATTCGGCCAGTCGAGCCGACAACCAACACACTGTTGCTCGTATTCATATGCAGCGAGCGCTACGGACTTGCGTCGGATTCCCGGAGCCTTTGCCAAACCACGTTCGTTAAGGCGTCCGTCCCGAAATTGGCACCGGATTCAAATGCCTTCGCCGGGCATCAGCGGCATGTCATACGTGGCCGCTACTTCGGGCGAAAGCATCTCGCCTTCGCGGGAGAGAACCCGGTACTGACGAATCTGGAAAGAAACATCGTTGCCATCCACGAGGCCTTGAAAGGCGTACTCCTCTTTGGTCATCCGGGCCCGGACCAGGAGTCCGCTGGGCAGTTCCAGTTCAACCCGCAACATGACACCGAGGAAAAACGTGTGGCGCAATGTCGCGCGATAACGGTAGGCCTTGAGGTCGGACGATATCTGC
>Ga0075421_100010930_pt1 | contig 11233 bp, 7 predicted proteins | sample SoiMetdeltSBSDD5_FD_75292 | JGI IMG/M metagenome (GOLD analysis project Ga0075421, IMG submission 75292) | Bulk soil microbial communities from a Populus tree surrounding site in Tennessee, USA - Soil MetaG P. deltoides SBSDD5 | ecosystem: Environmental > Terrestrial > Soil > Tree plantation...
ATCAAGTCCCATTGATGCGGCTTTTTCAGTAAATGTTCCGTTACTATTATTAATGAAAAAAAGATTTTTCATGTCAGCAGGTGATGATTTCCTGCTGCCTGCTTTGCACAGGTACATATCGTCAAAGCCGTCCTGGTTAATGTCTGCAACAGCAATCCCATAGATCCATCCGTTCGTTTCAACTCCCGCCTTTTTTGTTATGTCTTCGAACCTCAGATTGCCTTTGTTAAGATACAACCGTGATGAAACCATATTGCCGCCGAACATTACATCCTGTAAACCGTCGTTGTTCACATCGAGCAGTGCAACACCTGACCCATTGAACATGTACTCAAATTCGAGCACCGAAAGGCTGTCTGAATAAGTCAGTTCATTTTTAAATATAATTCCGGAAGATGATGGGCTCACCTTCCGGAATACAGCATCATTTGAATGAGATTTACATGCTGCAAGAACGAAAAGACAGCAGCACGCAATAAGCATGTATAAAGTATAGGACCTCGCAGTACTCAAAATCTCCGCAGTTTTCGGAAAAGATACTAATAACCCGGATTTTGCGTCAGTAATCCTCCGCTACGGTCGATCTCTGATTGAGGTATGGGGAAAACTGTGTATTTGTCCTGCCATTTCGAACCGAAAATTGTCGGTCCGAGTCCCCAGCGCACAATATCAAACCACCTATGCGGTTCAAAGGCCATCTCAACACGTTTTTCATGTTGCAGAGCCTGCATGGGATCCGCGATAGGAGTTGCACCAAGACCAACTCTTGCCCTGATCTGATCATTGATAATATCCATCGCTTCGGGAGACCGGCCCGTTTCTATAAGCGCTTCCGCATATAATAATAACAACTCAGCATAACGATACCAGCGTTCGTTATTAAACTGTGCCTGGCCGTTTGGTGAGTAATCTGCTGTTTTAGCGTTGCGTTCACCACCATATTTCTTAATCGAATATCCTGAAGAGGTCCATTCAGGATCGAACGGAAGCTCTGCGATCGAATTTCCATCAATTGTCATGTACGTATCACCATCTTTATATATGCTCGAACCGAGACGGGGATCACCGGCTTCGAATTCGTCAACAAGGTTCTGGGAAGGTACAAACCAACCAAGGTGTCCGCCTGGGGCATCGTTCGACGGGTCGAAATACCAGACACGGGCGGTACCCTGCGATGCTTTGAAAGCTTCGGAGTGTGTATCATCAAACACCCACAGATTATCGTCTGAGAAAGGACCACCAAATTGTACTTCGAATATCGATTCTGCATTATTTTCTTTAGCAAAATCAAAAACGTCTTCGTAGTTCGGCATCAGGCTGTATGGTCCATTTGTGATTACATCTTCAAACGCTGTGACAGCGGCCGGCCAGTCTTCCTTCCACACATTTACCTTTCCAATGAACGACTTTGCGGCCCAACTGGTAGCCCTTCCGAGATTAGCATCATCCCACGCTTCAGGAAGATTGGTTGCCGCGTCCTGAAAATCACTGAGTATGCTTGTATATAATTCATCTTTTGTTGCGTTTGGCACCGCGAGGTCGCTAAGGTCTTTTTTTACCTCGAGCACAAGAGGCGGTGTGCCCCACATCTGCAAAGCAAGGAAGTGAAAAAATCCTCTGAGAAATTTTGCTTCAGCGGTGAAACGCGTTTTCTCTTCATCTGTAAGTTCATTTTCACCCGCAGCGTTTTCTATAACCAGGTTAGCGCGTAGAATGCCTTCATATATCTGTGTATACAATGCTCCCCAGGGAATGTCTGAAGCACGGAACAGCAACCTGTCGATGTCAAGAGCCCTGCCATCGGCAAGATCAGGATCCGCATCTACGTCGTCAGTGGACACGAGGGATATCTTCCAGAATTCACCCATCTCACCGATCGTTTCAGTACTTGTGCCCCAGAAATCCTGGATCGATGCATATGCCGCAAATGTTGCTCCATCGAAGTCGCCTGCCGTTTTATAGAAAGTATCTGTAGTAACTCTGTCGAGAGGTTTTAAATCGAGTTTATTGCACGACAAAGTCATCCCGAAAAAAGCGATTAGTGTTAAAATTCCGCCTCTTGAATATTTTGAAGTTCTCATTTTAAATTTTTTCTCATTTAAAAAGTGATGGACCAACCTAACTGAACAATTGTTGGTTGCGGTGATCCGCCTGCGTCCTGTCCATTAGCCAATGCAAATTCTCCTTTCTGAAAACTGAATCCTCTTGTTACCTCAGGTTCATAACCTCTGTATTTGGTGAATGTGGCAAGATTGTTTACCCCCAAATAAATTCTTGAACCTGTAAGAATATCCTTAAGAGCACCGGCGAATACTTTTGGTGGGATCGTATAACCAATCTGCAGGTTCTTAATGCGCATGAAGTCGCCCTTTTCTATCCACCTGTCAGAGTAACGGTTATTTCCGTTAGGATCGTCGTTGGAAGCGCGTGGAATTGTGTTGCTGGTACCTTCTCCTTTCCATCTGCCAAGTACATCTGTAAGCTGGTTGTTACCGCCGCTCATAGTAAGCAATTGGCTTCCCGCATCATTATAGATTTCGATGCCTGCAACTCCCTGCAGGAAAATTGACAGATCAAAACCTTTGTACGCAGCCGAGAGATTAATACCATAGTAAAAGTCGGGCATTGATTTGCCAATATATGTTCTGTCGTCTGCGTTTACAGTTCCATCACCATTCACATCAACAAACCTGATGTCGCCTGGTTCGGGACCTGCGGAATTTGCATCAGGAATTGCTTCATCAACTTCTTTTTGATTCTGATAAATGCCATTTGTTCTGTAACCGTAAAAATATCCGAGCGACTCTCCCACGGTTGTTCTGTGACTTAACCGTCCACTGGTGCCTGTAATAATTTCTTTGATGTCGCCAAGCGAAACCACTTCGTTCTTAACGGTAGTAATATTTCCCCCGACACTATATCTCAGTTCGCCGGCCCGGTTACGGTAATAGGCAGAAAGCTCTATACCAGTATTTTTTATTTTACCGAGGTTCGCGTCTGCCGGAAGAAAGTATCCTGTTGAATATGGAATAGGCAAACTCAGCAACACGTCGTTCGTTACCTTATTGAAATAATCGAATGTAGCTTCAACCTTGCCGCCAAACATCAATGCGTCGAAACCGATATCAGTTTGTGAGCTTCTTTCCCATTTCAAACTTTTGTTTGCGAACACTACGGGCGCAGGTCCACGAACTATATCCTGACCTGCTCCTATTACATAAAATATTGTAGTTGCCAACGAATTCAGGTACGAGAAGTTCTGACCTGTAAACTGATTGCCCGACTCACCCCAGCTCGCCCTGATCTTCAGATCAGTAAATATTTTCTGGTCTTTCATGAACTTTTCTTCGCTTATGCGCCATCCTGCTGAGAAAGATGGGAAGGTTCCCGAGCGGTTATCTTTAGCGAACCGTGACGTTGCATCGCGCCTTACGTTGAAAGTAAACAGGTATTTATCCTGGAACGAATAAAACACACGTGCGAGTAACCCTCTTAACGCCCAATGGTCTGCTTCGTTCGCAGATGCAACTGTTGATGCTACTGAAGGCAGGCGCACAGCCGAATTAAAGAGATCACCCCCCTGAATCCTCATCTTATTGAACTGGAAAGAGGTTTCTTCATGTCCAATCAATAATGTAACGTTATGGTCGTCAAATTTTCTGTTATAGGTGACAGTTTGTGTGAGATTTGTTGTTAACTCAAGCGGTCTTTCCTGAACAAGTACCGATTGCCTCTGCTCTGATCCGAAGTCGGCCGCCTCCTGGAAAAAGTAACCGTCGCCCACATTATAATCTGCGCCAAGGGTCAGTTTATACTTCAAGCCGGCGATCGGTTCGAGTTCACCATATATAGACCCCAGCATTTTCTTGCTGAAGATCCTCGTTTCATTTACCCGCAGGTCCGACCTCCATACATAGTTTACACCGGTTGCACCTTCACCATGTGTTTCCTCCGTTTCAATATTATAACCGAGAGGTCCGTTGGGATCATATATTTTATAATAAGGAGCATTCAGCGCGCCATTGTACGCCGCAAACAATCCGCTTTCAGATTGGGTCAACCGGTTTACAGAGCTCAGTAGAACAGATTCTCCAAACCTTAAATACTTATTTGCCTGTATGTCGGAGTTAACTTTCAGAGAAAGGCGCCGGAATCCCTGTCCAAGTTCAACACCCTGACTTTCCATAAAACCTGCGCCCACATTATAAGTTGCCTTCGCCGTACCACCATTCAAAGTCATATTGTGACTATGTGTTGGAGCGCTCCGGAAAATAGCATCCTGCCAGTCGACAAAAGGCTGGTTGGCAAATGCCGACAGATCCCGTCCCAGTTCCTGCTGCAACTCGATATACTGTGCAACATTAAGGACATCCAACATCCTGCCTTTCGGAACATACTGCTGGCCGTAGTAGCCATCATACGTAAGTGAGGTTCTGCCTTCCTTTCCGCGGCGCGTGGTAACTATAATAACGCCATTTGCTGCGCGAGCACCATATATAGCGGATGCAGAGGCATCTTTCAGCACATCAATCGATTCAATATCATTAGTGTTTATGCCAGCAAGCGGATTCGACTCAGTTGAAGAACCAGTGTTCACGGTAACGTTTGTGGTTTGCACAATCGGCACTCCATCGATCACCCACAACGGCTGGTTCGTACCAGGTGTACCTACGCCACGGATACGTACATCAATCGGCGCACCCGGGTCGCCGCTTCGGTTTGTTATATTTACTCCAGGCACGCGACCACTAAGTATCTGGTCGGGGCTTGTGAAAGGCTTGTTTACAATTTCCTTTCGCGTTACAGAAGCAACGGCGCCTGTAAGGTCAACCTTTCGCTGCGTTCCATAACCAACCACTACCACTTCATTCAGATCACGCCGCTGTACGTCGGGCAATAACTGAACATTGAACGTTGTGTTGTTGCCGACAGTAACTTCTCTCGGCAGATAACCCGCGTAAGTCATAACGAGCACTGATGACGCCCCGGGGACAGTGATGGTAAAGTTTCCGTCCTCATCCGACACTGTGCCGGTACTCGAACCCTTCACAACCACACTCACTCCATTAAGCGGAGCGGCATTTTCGTCTGAAACCTTTCCTGAAACTTTCAACTGTGAGTAACTAAAAGATGATAATAACATGGCTACGCCGAAGAGAAAGAGCGGTAGCCTTCTGCAAACCAGTCTGAGGTTCATATGACTTGATATTGAGATTAAGCTAAATCGGCCTCCTCAGGTCTCGATCTGTGCAAAGTCTAGGTTTTCGACAGATGGGAAACAGTCAACACTCTCTACTGTAATTTAGACATTAAAGGATTGTTAAAACATCGAATTTGCAAATCATGCAAACGTTTGTGTAAATTCTATCTCTTTCCAGATCTGCTGATTATGTACGCTGATAAAAACAATGCGATTATGATCAAACCCACGATCAGCCTGCGATTCGGCTCTTTACCCGCATCCTTTTGTGAAGATATTCTTGTTGCTGCGGCCTTCTTGTCGACCGCGCCTTCATAAACCAGTTTCAAACCCCAATCCATATCGCTGGGAGCATGGGGCAGCTTGATTATTCCGATTTTGGATGATTCTAATTTTCCATCGCCAACATTTGTCCACTCACCAGTTCTCGGGTTAAACCATTGAGCCGAATAAACACTGTTTAACCGGGCGCCGCGAACATCTGAAAGCGGACATCCTCTTTCAAAGTATAACAGAAAATTGTTTCGGTCCGGGGTCCTTGCACAATACGCCCATCCTTCATAACTCAGTACATCATGCGTTCGGTTAGGTGTAACAAGGTCGGTCTGCGGCTCAAGTTCCTGGTATTTCTTCCCAATGCTGAACGCAAAAGTTTTCAGATGGTGCATCTCATCGCCCGACTTCCAGGTAAAAGCATCCCACATTTTTACAGGCGCCGCGTCTTCAATATCACCACCCCAAATTCCTTCTGCACCATAAACATGGCCGGCCAATCCACCCGACAAAAAACAACCATAGCTCCCGGAACGAACAATGGCATTGTCTTTATCGGTGCCTCCCTTTGCTCCGCGTGTATAGTTAACCGCGCCGAGACCACGCGGATCACTATAACCGGCGTAATAGGGCTCCCCATTTAAGGCAGGTGCCGTATTTTTTGAATAGAAAATCTCAGTGAGGTACCAATAAAAATTATGTTCTCTTTTATTACCTATCTGGTGAAGTGTTATCCATGAACTGTCGCCCCAATTCTCGAGCGTTGAAGGGTTCGCATTTGCAGAAAGAAGATTTTCGAACGGTGGTGCGCCATACTCTTTCTCCATGGCTGTAAACGCGGCAGTGTATTCATCAGGACTAATAGTCAGATCGATGATATCGAGATGAACCGGGCCAAGCACCGTGTTATACGCCTGGTAGCGGGAATAGATATATTGAACAAACCGCGTGTACGAGCCGGGCCATTCATAATATTTGCTCCATAACATGCTTGCGTCGCGGCGGGATGCTTCAATAAACGGAACGAAACCATTTTCGTTGAGGTATGCGATCTTTTTATCGAGGTACTTAAAGTATTCCGGGTTTATGCGGTCCATGTCAGGAAAATAATTTTCATATCCCGGCACTTTACCGGGAAAGAAAAAAGGACGCCCCCCTTCATTATCCATATTCTTGGCGCTGCCTGTTCCAAATTCCATCCATGCGCTTCGGACTATGGTGCGCGCGCTGTCGCCCATATGTAACAGCCACGACTTATCATCGGTTTTCCAGTTCGGGAAAGCCGCAATTACATTTATCCAGTTAAAGCCCTGAGACTTTCTTAAACGCACATAGTCTTTGAAGCCCGCATCTGGTCCCATCGGCCGCTCCTTTTCGTCGTCATGCCATTTGTATCTTTTGGCACTTAAGCCGAACCATGTGTCGCCGATTGCCAAGTACGGTGTACTATCGGCATGAATCAGCGCATGCTTATTTTCAGAAGCTCTTATGAATCCATGCCGCAATGGATTTTCATTTTTCTCCTGCTCGGTCCATTCGACGGCAGTGAATGAACCGGATTTACCTGATAAACCCGGGTCGTTAGTATTAGAATTGCTGGTCCATTTCCATTCACCGGGTTTCATGGCGGCAACCCTCACCTTAAATATGTTCTCACCATCCCAGAATCCATACACCTTTTTATTAAAATCGGGGCCCGACAATTCGACCCACATTTTAACTTCCGTGTAAGGATTTTTGTAAGTGTTTGTTGCGTTGAACACGAGTTCCTGCATCTCCCAAATATGCACAGGCTTTTGACCAAAGCCATATATGTGCGTTCCGAATAATAATGATGCCGATAGAAAAATCTTGCTTAATGTTCGCATAGGGGTCTCATTTCGCTTCTCCATTTAATTCAATTGTTTTCGCAGAAATGCTGTTGCGTAATTCAATTTTCAATTTATTTTCATCGAAATGACAAACAATAGTTTCGGTGTGCGGACTTTCGATATATCGCAGTACGAGCTCCAGTTTGTTTTCGTCGCGCCAGTTATATTCGCCTGCAACTTTAAATGGCGGCAAACCATTCATATTGTTTTGTGCTTTCGAAACAAGGTATGGCCCCTTCCGGGTTGTTTCTCCCAGGTACCATCTGCGTGGCCCGAATGTGATGGCATGCGTTGAAGTATCGGTTTTGATATTGATAGTGCACATGTCGTTTTCAAAATGAAACGACACGTGTTGAACATTTCTTTCGTTTGGTTGCATCACATAATCTTTTCCCTCGATAGAAGACACGAGATCAGAAGAATTGCTGTTGCCGGGTATGGGCAATGACAACGATTGAAGCTGTAATTTCAGCTGTTGCGTCAGGCTGTCGTTATCGGGCAATCTCTTTTTCTTCATTGCAGGTAAAAGAAATTTCCACACGGCGTTCAGCTCATCCTGCATGTCGGGGGCTTCGGATGTGATGGCTACAACAGCATCCTGGTCGGGCATTATTAAACAAAACTGGCCGAATGCACCATCACCCCGATACGAGTTATTCCTGCTGCGCCACATTTGATAACAATACCCCTGTTCCCAATCGCTTGAATCTCTTTTCTCTTTAGGGAGGTCGGGATGCTGAATAATTTTTGCTGTGCTCGCTTCCTTCACCCATTTTTTGGACAGTATTCTTTTCCGTTTCCATTTTCCTTCCTGCAGAAATAAAAGGCCGAACCTGGCGATATCTTCAGTTTTTATTCTGAGTCCCCATCCCCCAACGTTGTTCCCTTGCAGGTCTGTTTCCCAGTCTGCATTTTCAATTCCTAATGGCTGAAACAGCCGCGGCGTGAGATAATCATACACTTTTTCTCCTGTTACTTTTGTTACGATAGCCGATAACATGTAAGTAGCGGCTGAGTTATAAAGAAATTTCGTTCCTGGTTTATATTGTATAGGCTCCGAAAAAAAAGCTCTGATCCAATTGCTGTCGGTAACAACTTTAGAAGTGGGATCGGGCTCCTGACCTACAGACATTGAAAGAAGGTCCCTCACGGTAAGATCGCGGAGGTACTGGCTGATAGTGTCGGGCAGCTGATCAGGAAAAAAAGAGATAACCTTATCACTAACTTTCAATTTCTTATGCTTAACTGCTAATCCAACCGCTGTAGCTGTGAAACTTTTGCTAAGTGAATACATGGTGTGTTTCAGATCGGAACGGTATGGGCTCCACCAACCTTCAGCGATCACTTTACCATGACGCACAAACATGAAACTGTGAAATTCATTTTTATTACTTACCGCTGAATCAAGAAAATCTATGATGGCCTGCGATGAAACGCCTTGTTGCTCGGGGGTGCTGCGCGGTAAAGAGTTCTGGGCGGATATCCTGGTTATTAGTAGGACTAATAAGAATGCTGCAGCAGTCAGTTTCTTTATGAACATCTTATAATGCGAATTTTAGCATTTTATTATCGGTTGTTAAATCTACATTTTATACCCCAAATATCTTGTTTGAAGCTGATAATTCGCTGATTATTAGACAGCGAAGATTGGCATGGTTATTTTACAATAATTGATCTCCCCTGTCGCCCTCAACTTAACTGTAAAAATTAAAACAATCAATTATGAAAAAAATTTTTGGTCTGGCAATTGTATCGATGGCAATTTTTGCTTGTAACGACAACCAGTCTCCCAGTATCAATGAAGATACAAGGGACACCAGTGCTGTAATTGAAACTCCGCCACCAGCAACAACTGAAGTAGTATACACTCCAGCCGAAGGTGATTATACTTATAAGGAAAAGAAAGTTATGGTCCTTAAGAATGGCGAATGGGTAGAAGTTGACAAAGAGGTTAAGCTGGATAATGGTACGGTGATAGAAAAAGATGGTACAGTAAAGAAAGACGGTAAGGAAGTTCAGCTGGAAGAAGGAACAGTAGTAAATAAGGAAGGAAACTTCTTTGATAAGGCAGGACATGCTATTGACAATGCCTGGGATGCCACAAAGGATGGCGTAAAAAAAGCAGGTAACGAAATTGAAAAAGGCGCCAAGAAGGTAGGCGACGAAGTACACGACGCAACTCATGATGATGACAACGACAAGAAATAAAACCGTTAACCACTAAAGTAGAGCAGCCGGACCTGAAAAGGTTCGGCTTTTTTATTGTAAATTGATTACATGAAACCAAAACCTGTCCTGCCTGTATTTCTTCTCCTTTTCGTGGCGCACCTTTGTTCTTACTCCCAGGCAAATGAAAGAATTTACGTCAATTCCGGTCCCGACCAGTGGGAGAATCTTTTGAAAGCAGTATATCTCTATCCGGAATTCAGGGAGGGAATGGTAGAATTTAAAAACGGCCAGCGTTTTATACGTCCAATGAACTACAATAGGATCGCCGGCACAATAGAATTTATTTCCGAAAAGAAAGATACGGCAGCCTTCGCCGATGAAGCCGGAGTTAACCACGTAAATATTGGCGGGGATATTTTTGTATTCACGCCCGTTTGCTTGCGGTTTGTTTCATCGAAAAAAGTTAAGCTGTATGTGTACGAAAAAATGAAAATCGGCGACAAACAGAAGATTGGAGCCTTTGGCATACCTAATTCAGGCAGCGCCATCGAAACGGTTGACAGAATAGAAGACAACCAGCGCACATATAAGCTTAATCCAAATGAGACTGTGATCCTGCGAAAGTCAACCTCTTATTATATTCAAACATCCACCAGTGAAATTTTACCTGCCAACAAAAAGAACGTCGTAACTCTGTTTCCAAGGAACGAGGACGCCGTGAAAGAATATCTCAAAACGAAAAACGTGAATTTCAATAAATCCTCTGACATGATTGAACTGGTTAATTATCTTGATACACTATAATCTTTAATCTATGCAGGTGATGAAGTGGGCAGCTTTTTTTACATTCTTAATGTTTATTTTCTTCTGCTCCAATGCACAAACTTCAATTCCGCAGAATAGTTTTTTTGAAGACTTCAACGATACCGTGTCGGCCAATTTCAGGAACGGCTCAACCGGAACGAGGGCCAGTTTCAAAATGAAGATGGGCGTTGCATCGCAATTGGAGAATTCTGCCAGGATCCTTTCTTTTAGAATAGATCCCCAGGACAGTGCCGGCGCTGGCCGCGGACCCGAGATCATCTCAAACAATTTTACTCACTTCGGCACATATGCTTCGCGATTGAAAGTTCCTGATGTAAGAAAAATTCAGCCGAACGTCGGAGCCGTTGTAGGGTATTTCACCTATTATATGGACAGCATTTATGGGCTGAGTGAAATAGATTTCGAATGGCTGATCGCAGATCCGACTATTATTTACATCGGCACCTGGACAGGTCCGCGTGGCAAACTGAAAAGAATCGGACGCACAATTAATCTTGCCAAAGGCATAATTTATCAAACCGGCTATAAAGAAGGACACGGAGGACAGAGCATGCCGTTCACGGGATTACAAAACCAGCCCGAAACAATAGCGGCGATTCCTGGATATGACGCGTCAGCCAAATTTTATACCTATGGATTCGACTGGCACCCCGATAGAATAACCTGGTGGATGATGGACGACATCACAAACAAAAAAATCATATTGTGGGATTACCAGGGGTCGATGGTAGGTATTCCACAGAATGCTACTTACTATAGAATGAACTACTGGCACACAAATGCATGGGCCGTTGAAACAAATCCACTTTCAATTGAGAAACCTTTACAGCCCTTTGAGCTTGAGGTAGACTGGATGAGTTACGATGCGATGAAGTAAGAGTTATTCACGCGCCAG
>Ga0075421_100010934_pt1 | contig 11232 bp, 10 predicted proteins | sample SoiMetdeltSBSDD5_FD_75292 | JGI IMG/M metagenome (GOLD analysis project Ga0075421, IMG submission 75292) | Bulk soil microbial communities from a Populus tree surrounding site in Tennessee, USA - Soil MetaG P. deltoides SBSDD5 | ecosystem: Environmental > Terrestrial > Soil > Tree plantation...
GCGGCCGAGCGGCTCCACGCGGAGATCGTCGAGCTGCTCCGGGAGGCGACTGGTGAGGAGCCCGGCTGGGCCGCCGCGATCACGCCGACGACGCGGCTCGAGGACGACCTGCGGATCGAGAGCGTCGAGGTGACGGCCCTGGCCGATCTGCTGCGCCGCCGCTACGGCGAGCGGGTGGACCTGCCCGCCTTCCTCGCCGAACTCGACATCGACCAGCTCATCGCGCTCACCGTCGGCGACCTGGTGGCCTACGTCGCCCGCCAGACGTGAGCCGGTTCCTCTTCGTTGCGCCGCCCCTGTCCGGACACGTCAATCCGGCCGCGGCGGTCAGCGAGGCACTGGCCGACCGCGGCCACGACGTGGCCTGGGCGGGTGCCGAGTCATTCCTGCGGCCGGTGCTCGGGCCGGACGCCGCCATCTACCCGACCGGGCTGCGGCTCTACCGACCGCTCGGCGAGGGCGGCCGGAGCGCCGCGCAGTCCTTTTTAGAGGGTTACGTCGGCCCGCTGGCGAAGTTCACGCGCGCCGCGGTGGCCAACGCGGTGCAGGCGTTCGCGCCCGACGTCCTCGTTGTCGACCAGCACGCGCTCGCCGGCGCCCTGATCGCCCACCGCGAAGGGCGGCCGTGGGCGAGTCTGCTGCCGACGTCCCTCGGTCAGGTGCGCCCGTCCGAGCTGCCCGTCGAGATCGCCGCTTGGCTCCGCGGACCGGTGGCCAAGCTGTGCGCCGACGCCGGCCTGCCGTTCGAGACCGACGAGGAACTGCTGTCGCTGTTGTTCTCGCCGTACCTGCAGATCGCCTTCACCACGACCGACTTCTCCGGCCCGATGGACGATCGGGTCGTGTGTGTCGGACCGGCCGTGGCCCGGCGCCGCGGCGACCCACGGTTCCCGCTGGACCGGCTCGATCCGGCGCGCCGCCATGTCCTCGTGACCGTCGGAACGCTCAATGTGGACGTCGCAACGGACTTCTACCGTCGAGTGGTCGCGGCGCTGGCTCCGCTGGCCGACCGCCTTCAGGCGATCGTGCTCGCACCCACGGAGGTGGTGCCTGACCCACCCGCGCACATCGTTGTGCAGCCCCGGGTGGAGATCCCCGGTCTCCTGCCCCATCTGGACGCCGTGATCTGCCACGCGGGCGCGAACACCGTCGGCGAGGCTCTGCGCCACCGCCTTCCGCTCGTGGTCGCCCCGATCACGCTCGACCAGCCGCGCACCGCCGCCCACGTGGTGCGGTCCGGCGCCGGCATCGAGGTCTCGTTCGACTCGGCCTCACCCGAGCAGTTGCGCGCCGCGGTGCTCGCCGTCCTCGACGAGGAGATCTATCGGGAGGCGGCCGAGCGCGTCCGCGAGTCGTTCCTCACCGCCGGCGGCGCGCCGGCCGCCGCCGAACACCTGGAGCGCCTCGCCCATTCGCGTTGACCCCACCCCCGGCGTTGATCGCTGTTTTCCGTGCAGAAGTGAAGTGCCACTGCATGAAGTGCCACTGCACTTCTGCACGGAAAACAGCGATCTTGGGGGTGGGGTTACGGAGTGATCGATTCGAGGTGGCGCTGGCGCATGAGGAACTTGCGGACCTTGCCGGTGGGCCCGACCACGATCTCATCCTCGGGTGTCACGATGACGTGCCGGACGGTCGCGGCGACGTGGGGCTCCAGGGCCGCGCACACCTCGGCCGTACGGTCCACCGCCGGGTCGGCGTCGGCGGTCAGATGGAGCAGTACGTCGGTCACGACCCACCCGTCGATGGTCGCCGCGACGATGGTGCAGTCGCGGATCTCGGGGCACCGCTTGAGGATGCGCTCCTCCGACATCGCGGTGTAGAGCCAGGAACCGTTGCCCAGCCGGACGGCGTCGACGGCGCGGTCCATGTGGTAGTAGTAGCCCTCCTCGTCGCGGTACATCAGGTCGCCGGTGAGGTAGTAGCCGGCGAACCGGTTCCGGTACGTGTTAACGGAGTCGTTCCAGTAACCGGGTGCGAGCGTCGGTGACTTCAGCCCGAAGTGCCCGACCTGACCGACCGGCACCTCCCGCCCGGTCTCGAGATCGAGCAGCGCGACCTCGGCGAAGACGTGTGGCTTGCCCACGCACCGGCCATAGTGGTCGGTGTCGGCGCGGTGGGTGATGTAGAACGCGGAGTGGCCCATCTCGGTCGAGCCGATGCCGTCCACGAAGCTTGAGCCCGGCACCCGGACGACACCATCGCGGGTGACGACCATCCGGTGGCCGACGGCGACGAGGCGGCGGATGTGCGCCTCGTGGGCACAGTCGCCGGTGTTGAACCAGAGGGACACCGAGTCGAGGGCACGCGCGGAGAGGTCGAAGCGGGCGAGTTCGGCCCAGGTGACCGCGAACCCGAACACACCGGCCGGGCGCCAGCGTTCGATGGCGTCGAGCACGGCGGCGCCGTCATTCTGTGTCGAGAGGAACAGCAACTCCGATCGGTTGCACAGGGCGTGGTTGATGGTCATGATGCCTGCGGCGTGCGGTGCCGGCAGCGCGGAGAGGATCCGCTCCGTGCCCTGCGCCCTTGGCCCGGACAGTCGGATCCGGCGGGTCGCGGCGAACAGGCTGCTGTGTGAATGGACGACCGCGGTAGGAAGCCGGGTGGTGCCCGACGAGTGGGTGATCGCGATCGGGTCGTCGGCGTGATGGCGGTAGGGCGCCGGTGCGTGGGATGGATCGCCGGTTCCGGTCTCGGAGGCTTCGCCCAGAATGGGTACGCCTAAATCCTCTCCGGCGAGAGCCTCACGATGGCTGGGGTCGGTAAGAATACCCACCCCACGCAGTCGACGGATGTATTCCGCCGCCACGGTGCCGGGGATGTTCGGATTCATCAGCGCGGGGATGGCACCCAACCACGCGAGCGCCAGGAAGTTGAGGAAGCAGTCGGCCGCCGTGCCGACGTAGACCGCGACCGGATCGCGTGGTCGAACGCCGCGCCGGTGCAGCCAGGCCGCCCGCGCGGCCACGCGCTCGTGGAGCAGCCCGAGCGGCAGATCCTGCCAGGCCGGATGGCCGTCAATGTCCACATCGAACGCCATGCCGGGCCCGTCCAGAGGTGCCCCATGTTCTATGAGTTTCGGAAGGACGTTGCCCGCGCCCAAAGCGTCGTCGGCGGCCAGAGCCGCTCGGATGTTCCTGAGGCTCACAGCCCCGGAGCCTAACGAATGTCGAGACGTCGATCGAGCCCCCGAATGACGTCGGTTGTGTTAAATCAACGGCCATCAGTGTAATGGCATTGGCTATCCATCGCAGGATTGACAAGTTCCGTTGGGCGGGCGGATGATGGCGCGCGATGCGATGACCGTGACCACAATGGCGTGTCGCTGCCCCCCGAATCGGGCTTGGTCGCTGCTGTTCTTGCCGGAGTTCAGTCGAATGTGGACGGTCGGAGCTAACGTGACTACCGGACCTCAGGGTGTCATCGGGGAATCGGAGCTCAATCAGGCAGTCGAGGAGTACTACGACACGACGCTCTCGCTCTACGAGGAACTGTGGGGCGAGCACGTTCATCATGGCTACTGGGATCCGGGCGAGAGCCCGGGTGGCACGGGAGTCGACCGGCATGCCGCCTGCGACCGCACCGTGCGGGAGCTGTTGACCTTCGCGGAACTGCCCAGCACAAGCCACACGCTCGATGTCGGTTGCGGCATCGGCGGTCCCGCCATCTACCTCGCGCGTGACCATGGTTGCCGGGTCGAGGGAATATCGCTCAGCTCCCTGCAGGTCGCCCGGGCGGCCGAGAAGGCTACCTCGGCCGGCGTGGCCGATCGCACCCGGTTCCGCCAGATCGACATGCTCGCCAACGACTTCTTCGACGAGTCCTTTGATGCCGTCTGGGCGTTGGAGAGCGTCATGCACATGCCCGACCGGGGGGCCTTCTTCGCGGAGGCGCTGCGCGTCCTGCGCCCCGGCGGCACGCTCGCCCTGAGCAGCTGGTGCATCCGGGACGGCGACCTCGACGCGTCCGAGGAACGCCTGCTGCAGTTGATCCTTCGGCACCAGGTAATGCCGCGCCTGATCTCCATTGAGGAGCACGCGAAGCTGTGTTGGGACGTCGGCTTCACCGAGGTGCGCACGCGAGACTGGAGTGACGCGGTTCGCCGCTCGTGGGACCCGGACTTCGCGATGATCCAACGGTTGGAGAGCGGCCGGGCGTACGTGCGTGATCTGGCCCGCACCAAGGGCGTTGACGTGCTCGGGTTCTTCTACGCCGGGCCGCTGATGAAGCAGGCCTACGACCGCGACGTGATGCGCTACGGCGTGCTACGCGCCACCAAGCCGCCGGTGCCCTGACCGTCACCCACGCGTCCATGAGCCGGTTCCTGTTCCACTCATTGGCCCTGACGGGCCACGTCAACCCGATCGCGGCGGTCGCCGAGGCGGTGGCCGACCGTGGCCACGACGTGGCCTGGGTGGGTTCCGAGGCGTTTCTTCGACCGGTGCTCGGCGACGACTCGACGATCTACCCGACCGGCATGCGGCTCTATCGCGGCCTGTTGCGCGACCGCGGAATGAACGCCACGAAGTCGCGCTGGGAGGGTTACATCGTCCCGCACACGCGCTTCACACTCGCCGCCGTGGAGCGGGCCGTGCTGGACTTCCGCCCCGATGTCCTCGCGGTGGACCAGCACGCGGTCGCCGGGGCGCTGCTGGCGCACCGGCACGGCCTGCGGTGGGTAACGCTCGCTCCGACCTCCATGGAGCTCACGCGCCCCTACCGTTGCCTGCCCAAAGTGGAGGCGTGGATCCACGGCCACCTGGGCGCGCTGTGGACGGAGGCCGGCTTGCCGGGCGAGCCGGCACACGACCTGCGCTTCTCTCCGCACGGCACGATCGCGTTCACCACGTCCGGCCTCGCTGGGCCGGGACCCTTCGGTGGCCAGATCCGCTTCGTCGGCGCCGCGCTCGGTCGGCGCCGCCGGGATGTAACTTTCCATTGGAGTGCGCTTGATCCCCGGCGACGGCTCGTGCTCGTCACGGTCGGAACGCTCTCGTTCGACGTCTGCCGGGACTTCTACCTCCGCACCGTGGAGGCCCTCCGACCGCTGGGCAACCGCGTACAGGCGATCATCGTCGCGCCCGAGGACGGCCTGACGGACCTGCCGCCCCACCTCCTGACCACCCCGGAGGTGCCGATGCTCGACCTGCTGCCCCATCTCGACGCGGTCGTCAGTCACGGCGGCCTCAACACGGTGTGTGAAGCGTTGGCGCACGGCGTACCGCTGGTGATCGCCCCGATCAAGGGCGACCAGCCCATCAACGCCGATCGGGTCGTGGCGGCCGGCGCCGGCCGACGGGTTCGCTTCGTGCGGGAACGTCCCGACCAGATCCGGGCGGCGATTCTCGGCGTGCTGGACGATCCGGGGCACCGGACGGCGGCGACCAAGCTGCGCAAGGAGTTCGACGCCGCCGGGGGCGCCCGGGCCGCCGCGGAGCACCTGGAACGGCTGGCCGTCGGCACCGCAGCGGAGTATTGACATGTCCATATGCTGCTGGTCTGATGACGCACCGTACGGGGACGGCAACGCCCGGAGGTTAGGGGAAAGCATGGCGGAGCGGGTCCTCGTCCCGTTTGCGGGGGAAGGCTCCGGTGTCGACGGGCTCAGCTGGGGGCAGGAGCACATCTGGCAGGCCATGCGGGCCAGCGGGTCGTCGCTGGCGATGAGCGCGATCCGGCCGCTGACGCCCGGGGCCACCGTGGACGAGTTCGCCGACGAGCTGCGTTTCTACATGAGCCGGTTCCAGGCCATGCGGACGCGGCTGCGTTTCCGCCCCGACAGCCGCACCCTCCAGGTCGTCGAGAGCCGGGGCGAGGTCGAGCTCGACATCGTCGATGCCGACCCGGACGAGGACCCGGCGAAGGTCGCGGAGTCCGTCTCCGCCCGGCACTACGACACACCGTTCGACTACGAGCGGGACTGGCCGGTGCGGATGACGCTGGTGCGCCAGGGTGGCGCGCTCACCCACATGGTCATGACGCTGTCCCATCACGCGGCCGACGCCACGGCCGCCATGGTCATGTTCACCGACATGCTCGAGCGCGATCCGGGCACGGGTGCGGCGGCGGGTCCGGTCGCCGCGGTGCAACCACTCGAGCTGGCCCGGCTGCAGCGGGAACCAGCGGCCCGCCGGCAGAGCGATGCCGCCTTGCGCTACTGGGAGGAGACGCTACGCGCGATCCCGGCCCGCCGGTTCGCCGAACCCGATCCTGCTCTGGTCGAGGGCCGCCACCGCCACTGGCGCCTCGCCTACACGTCCAAGGCGATGTTCCTCGCGCTTCGGCGGGTCGCCACCCAGACCAGGGCCGACGCCACCTCGGCCCTGCTCGCCCTCTACTCGGTCGCGCTGGCCCGGGTGACCGGTCGCAACCCGGTCGTCTCCCAGCTGCTCGTGAACAACCGCTTCCGGCCCGGCTTCGACAAGATCGTCGGACCGTTGATCCAGTCTGGACTGTGCGTCGTCGATGTCGCCGGCCGCACGTTCGACGAGGCCGTACAGCACGCCCGGCGCCGATCGATGACGGCGTACAAGAACTCCTACTACGACCGGCTGCGGCTAGACGAGCTCATCGAACGGGTCGGCCGCGAGCGCGGCGAGGAGATCGATCTCGGCTGCATCTTCAACGACCGCCGGCGCGAGCTGCCCCAGGACGTTGATGGGCCGCTGCCAACGGAGGCTGAGATCCAGGCGGCGCTACCGCTGACCACAATCAGGTGGGACACGCGGCTCGAGAAGTTCAACGAGCGGCTCATGATGAACTTCAACAACGGTGACGCCACGGTTGCGGTCGAGGTCACTGTGGACACCCACTACCTGCCGCCGCCAATGCTCGAGGCCTACCTGCGGGAGCTGGAGGCCGTCGCCATCGAGGCGGGCCGCGACCTGCACGCGCCCACCGGGGTGCCGGCGCCATGACGGCGATCTCCGTCCCATTCCACGGTGAGGGTGCGGGCGTCGGCGAGCTGACCTGGGGTCAAAAGCACATCTGGACGGCGATGCGCGACTCCGGCTCGTCGCTGAGCATGAGCGCAATCCGGCCGCTCGCGGAAGGCGCCCGCGTCGATGAGTTCGTCGACGAGCTGCGCTTCTTCATGAGCCGGTTCCAGCCGATGCGTACGCGGCTCGTCTTTCCCCCGGACGGAGGGACGCTGCAGGAGGTTTACGCCTCAGGCGAGGCCCGACTGGAGATCGTCGACATCGACGCCGGCACCGATGCCGCCAAGACCGCCGAGACCCTGTCGCAGCGGCACGTGGACACGCCGTTCGACTACGCCCACGAGTGGCCCCTGCGGATGGCGCTGGTGCGCCAGGACGGCGTACTCACCCACCTCGTAACGACCTTGTGCCACATCGCGGCCGACGCGACCGGTGCCTTCGCGATGTTCATGGATCTGCTCCGCCGGGACCCGGAGACCGGGGAGCCGGCAGGGCCGGTCGCCGGCTTGCAGCCACTCGAGCTCGCGCGGACGCAGCGCGAGCCCGCCGCCCGCCGGCAGAGCGACGCGGCGCTGCGGCACTGGGAGGACCTGCTCCGCACGATGGAACCGAAGCGGCTCGCCGACCCGGTCGACCGCGGTGAGCCGCGCTTCCGGCAGGTGGGCTACACCTCACCGGCCACGCACCTCGGGCTGCGGCTGCTCGGCGAGCGACTCCGGCTCGACGCCGCGCCGATGCTCCTCGCCGCGTTCGCCATCGCGCTGGCCCGGGTCACCGGCCGCAACCCGGTGGTGACGCAGCTCATCGGGAGCAACCGCTTCCGCCCCGGGTTCGCCGAGATCGTGAGCCCGGTCAACCAGACGGGGCTGTGCTCCCTGGACGTCGCCGGAATCACGATCGCCGAGGCGATGCTGCTGACCAAACGGCGTTCGATCACCGCCTACAAGTACGCCTACTACGACCCCGACGATCTGGATGAGCTGCTCGCGCGGGTCCGGCGCGACCGGGGCGACCTCGACCGGTCGGTTGTGTACAACGACCGTCGACCGCCGGGCCCACCACCCGATCCCGGCGGACCGGTTCCCTCCGAGGCCGAGATCCGCGCGGTTGCGGACGCTGGCGTCCTGCGATGGGAGAGGCTCGACCAGTTCAAGGGCAAGCTGATGCTCAACGTGAACAACGAGCCCGACACGGTGGACCTCATGGCGCATGCCGACACTCGCTACCTGTCCACGGAGGACATCGACGCGCTGCTGCGCGGCGTGGAGTCGGTCGTGATCGAGGCCACGTTGGACCCGTCCGCGCCAACGGGCGTCGGGCCCGGGCCGGTGACGTCATGACCGCGATCGAGGCCGTGGCGACCTACCTGCCGGAGCGCCGGGTCGGCATCGACACCCTGGCCGACGGGCTGGGCCTCACGACGATGCAGCTGCGGATGTTCAAGCGCTACCACGGTCTGGCCGAGGTGCGGTGGGACCCCGACGCGTCGCTGCTCGACCTGTTGCTCGCCGCCGCGTCCCGGCTCGACGCCCTGCGTGGACGCGAGCATCTCGTCCGCTACGTGCTCTACGCCCGGGCGTTCGGCGTCGTCGTACCGTACCCGCTCAACCCCCTGCACGAGGTCTGCCGCCGGCTCGGCCTGGGGCACGCCGTCGCGCTGACGCTGACCCACCAGTCGTGCGCCACGGGTCTGCTGGCCCTCGACGTCGCCGGCCGGCTGCTCGCGACGGACGACGACCCCGAGGCGCTCGTGCTCGTGCTGGCGGGCGAGAAGGCGTTCACCCGTGACTCGCAGCTGCTGCCCGAGACCTCGATCTTCGGCGAGGGGGCATCGGCCTGCCTGGTGCGCGGTTGCGGGCCGCGCGACCGCCTGTTGTCCTACGCGACAAACCTGCGCGGCGAGTTCGACGACGAGTTGGCCGCCGCGGCGACGTTCTTCCAGCGCGAGTACCACACCTCGCTCGGCGACGTCATCCTCGCCGCGCTCAAGGAGGCCGGCGTCGACCTTGAAAGGATCAGCCTGATCCTGCCGCACAACGTCAACGTCGTGTCGTGGCAACGGATGTGCCGGCGCATCGGCTTCCCGGTCGAGCGGGTCCTGCTCGACAACGTGCCCGTCATGGGTCACGTCTTCTGCGCGGACGCCTTCTTCAACTATCAGACCGCTCGCGAGCGAGGCCTGTTGCGGCCGGGCGACACCTACCTCATCGCGGCCGCCGGGGCGGGGCTCGGCGCCACGTTCTCGGCCATGGTCCTCGAACACTAACCCGCCCGACCAAGGGGGATCCACCGTGACGGAGCAGCAACTCGACATCGACCTACGCCAGCGGGTCGTCGACAGCGTGTGCGCGCTGCTGCCCCGCGTCATCAAGCGGGATCTGCTGAGAATGTCGGAGACCACCCGGCTCGATGAGCTCGACCTGACGTCGGCGCATATGCTCGAGCTCATGCTCGAGATCGAGGACGCGCTCGAGATCCAGGTCGACGTCGAGGAGTTCGAGGAGACCGACGCGGAGTCCGTCGGCACGCTCGCCAGCTATGTCGCGGCCCACTCACTCGTCGGCTGATGTACGTCGCCCGGGCGCCCGTGGCCAACGCCGCCACCACCCTCCGCATCATCGCGGCGACGCGCCGCGTGTTCGAGGGACCATCCGCGCTCGCGCTCAACCCCGGCCACCAGGCCGACCTGAGCCTCTACGTCGCCGACATGGTGCGCCCGTACGGGCTGGCGCCGCGCCACGACATCGACGACGCCGGCCGTGGCTACTCGTATGGCGAGATGGCCGAGGAGCTGATCCGAGATCTCGTGCCCGCCCAGACGCCCGTCGACGTGGTGGTGCTCGTGTTCTCCATCCCCGATGTGCGCCCGGGTCGCGCCACCGCGGTCTACCTGAGCCACGTGTGCCCCGGCAACCCGCTCGCCTTCGCGCTCTGCGACCAGGGCCGCGCCGGCGGGTTCGCCGGGCTGCACCTGCTGCGGGAGTACGCGCGGACGGGCGGCTGCCGCCGAGGACTGCTCGTCATCGCGGAACAGTCCACAATGCACTATGAGCCGCCCGTGCCCGTGGCCGTGCCGACCCGCCACGCCGCCGTGGCCCTGCTGTGCGAGGCCGACGCCCCCGGCGGCGCGCTGGTGAGCGGCCTTCGCCTCCTGCCCGATGTCGACCCGGAGCTCGTCGAGGATCGGCTGGCCCGCGAGCTCGCCACCCTGGACGCCGCCGACGCGACGCTCATCGTCGGAACGCCAGCGGGGGACGGACAACCCGACACCGGCGTCTGGTTCGCGCTGGCGGAGGCGCTCGACGATCCCACGCACGGGCGAGTGATCGTGGCGCAGTACGAACCCCTACTGCGCTACCTCTGCGTCGCCGTGGTAGATCGCCGAGAATAGTGCTGTGGCGATTTACCGCCCCTCTGAGGGGCGGTAAATCGCCACAACACCTGGACTCGGACCCGCGCCGTTCAGCGCACCTGCCGGTTGTAGAGGCGGGCCGAGATGAGCACCGTGGCCAACGCCACCGCCGCAGTGATCGTCAGCCCCTGCCAGACGATCGGGTCGCCGAGGCGGCCGTTGAAGAGCGCGCGCACGCCGTCGGTGGCCCAGGAGAACGGGTTCCACCACGCGATCTGCCGCATCCACAGCGGCGCCAGAGCGAGCGGCAACAGGACGCCGGCGAGCAGCGCGAGCGGCTGGGCGATCGTGTTGATGGTCGGACCGAGGGCCGACTCGTTCTTCACCGACAGCGTGATGTCGTAGGAGATCGCCGTGGCCATGAGCCCGATGAGGAACAGCAGGATGTAGGCGATGACGAGATCGCCGATGTGGGCCTTGAGCCCGAACGGCAGCGCCATGATCGTGATGATCAGGGCCTGCAGGAGCATCGACGTGACGTCGCGCAGAGCCCGGCCGAGGAGCAGGGCCGAGCGGCTCACGGGCGTCACCCGGGCCCGCTCCACGATGCCGGCGCGCAGCTCGCCGAGCAGGCCGAAGCCGGCCCACAGGCCGCCGTAGAGGCACATCACGACGAGCAGGCCGGGCACGTAGATCTGGAACGCGTCCGCGTACGAGTCCGCACCCATGGACGCGAGGGCCGGCTTGAGGAACGGGGTGAACAGGAACAGGTAGGTGACTGGTTGGGCGATGCCGACGATGATCCAGATCGGCGTCCGCAGCATCAGCGTCATCTGGCGTTGGTAGATCAGCCAGGTATCACGGAGGAACTTCACGATCATCCTCTCAGGACTCGCGGAGCGAACGGCCGGTCTTGCTGAGGAACACGTCGTCGAGGCT
>Ga0075421_100010935_pt1 | contig 11231 bp, 7 predicted proteins | sample SoiMetdeltSBSDD5_FD_75292 | JGI IMG/M metagenome (GOLD analysis project Ga0075421, IMG submission 75292) | Bulk soil microbial communities from a Populus tree surrounding site in Tennessee, USA - Soil MetaG P. deltoides SBSDD5 | ecosystem: Environmental > Terrestrial > Soil > Tree plantation...
AAGATCACCGTGAATCTGGCCCCGGCCGACGTCAAGAAGGAAGGCGCCGGCCTGGACTTCGCCATGGCCGTGGGGATTCTGGTCGCGGAAGACCTGGTGCCGGCGGAGGCCGTTGCCGGCCGCGTGTTCGTCGGCGAGCTCTCGCTCGACGGGCGAATCAAGCCCGTTCCCGGCGTGCTCTCCATCGCCATGGCCTGTCGCAAACGCCATCAACTGCTTCTTGGAGCCGACAATGCGGTGGAAGCGGCCGTGGTCGATGGAACGGAAGTCTATCCGCTGCGCACGCTTCCGGAAGCCGTCGAATTTCTCCATGGCAAGGTCACGATCGCGGCCGCTCGAGTCGACGAGTTGGACCCGTGCCGAGCCGCTCACGGCGAGGAAGACGATTTTGCGGACGTAAAAGGGCAGGCCCACGCGAAGCGCGCCTTGGAGGTGGCGGCGGCGGGGGGCCACAATATCCTCATGGTCGGTCCGCCGGGGTCCGGCAAAACGATGCTGGCAAGACGGCTGCCCGGCATCCTCCCGTTGCTGGAACGGGAAGAAGCGATCGAGACGACCCGCGTGCATAGCGTGGCAGGATATGTGACCCACGGATGTGCGCTGCTCACCGCGAGGCCGTTCCGAGCGCCGCATCACAGCATCTCCGATGCAGGATTGATCGGGGGCGGCGTCATTCCCAAGCCGGGTGAAGTGTCGTTGGCGCATCACGGTGTCCTGTTCTTGGATGAGATCCTGGAGTTCAAGCGACACGTGCTCGATGGCTTGCGCCAACCGTTGGAAGACGGCACGGTCACCCTCACGCGCGCCAACGCCTCACTGCAATATCCGGCGCGGCTGATGCTGGTGGCCGCGATGAACCCCTGTCCCTGCGGCTGGTACGGCGACCGCACGCGCGAATGTCTCTGCACGCCGCATCAGATCCGCCGCTATCGGAACCGGCTCTCCGGCCCGCTCGCCGACCGGCTGGATATCCATGTCGATGTGCCGCCCATCCCGGTCCGCGAACTGAGCGGGGAGGGGCAGCAGGAATCGTCGGCCCAGATCCGTGAGCGGGTCGGCGCGGCCAGGGCGCGACAGACGGCGCGATACCGCCGCGACGGCATCTTTACCAATGCGCAGCTCAAGCCGCGGCATCTAAAAAAATACTGCGCGCTCGATGAGACGGGACAAGACCTGCTCGAGCGGGCCATGGCCAAGCTCGGCCTCTCCGCACGCGGGTACGGCCGCATCTTACGGGTCGCTCGCACGATCGCCGACCTGGCGGACGCCGAGACCATTCGGCCCGGACACGTCGCCGAAGCCATCCAGTATCGGAGCGTCGATCGGCAGGCGGATCTCTGAGAAGCCAAGACACCTTGCACGGTCTTCGAATGGCGAACCGCCTTCGTTCCACGAACAGACGTCCTCTTCTATAAGAACGTCGGAAGCGGCACTGTCACCCGCCTTCTCCCGCACTATCTGCTCTGTTGGTTCGCCTCGGCAGTCCTGACGCAATGTGTGCATAGGAACGCATCTTCGGGCAGCGACTCTGGCAACCCGCCCCATGCTTGTCCGGCGACATCTCGGTGCGCTCCTTCAACGGTGAGAATCGCAGCGCGAGAGTGACTGTTACGTGATGCTGCTCTCAGAGGTCTCTCATAGATCTCGAAGTTGACCACACAGTGACGGCGTCATTGCCTGCGCGGCTACAATCGTTTCTCGCCAACCACACCGGTCCACGCGTCGCGAGACATCCTCGCGTTAACCCTTGCTCTTCCTGCGTCCTGTTCGACGCGACGAGCCTGGTCCTAGTTCGGTCACACAGCAGCCGGTTCCATACTGGTACCCCCACTAATGGCTACACAAGACTGTTAGGTCAGAATTGGGGGAATGATAGGGCCGAATAGACCATCTAGAATCCTACACAATCCAGCAATGGTTGACAGGCATGGAAGACCAAAAACTGGTTATGGTTGAGCGACACCATCCACGATTCCCGGTGCATCTTGCTCTCGGGTTTTCCGGTGATCAATTTGGTATGGGAACGTTGCGAGATCTTTCGTGGGGAGGCTGTCTCGTACAGAGCAGCGCAGCCACATATGTCAATGATTGCCTGACGTTGCGCATTCAGTTGTCCGTCGGGAGTTCGCTGCTCGTGGTGAACGCTGCGACAGTCGCGTGGACACGAGACCACACGTTTGGACTGTCCTTCACGCGCATGGAGATCTCGGAGCGGGAACGCCTGCAAAGCTATCTGCAAACGCTCAATATTGCAGCGTCAAAGCGTGTCTTGATCATGTTGGATGGCTCTGCCGTCTCCCAGTTTCTTGCGGAGAAACTTCAACCGGCAGGGTGCACGATCAAGACGGCGCAGGACGGTTTGGTCGGGCTCAAGGAAGCCTACCGCTTTAGACCACATCTCATCATTCTCGATATTGGGATTCCTGGGGGTGGGGGACTGTCAATTATCCAACGGTTGAAGTGGTCGACGGACACTCACGATACTCCCATCATCGTGCTGACCGCGTCCACCGATGTCGACACCATGGAACGCGCCCTCAACCTCGGCGTCGCACGATACCTTCAGATCTTCGACCTTGATTTCTGCGTTGAAGAGGCCAAGAGACTCTTGATGAGTTCGACCTAGATCGCGACGGAATGTCTTGCCGCCATTCGACGATGGGTCGAAGGCCTCACAGCCAGCCCCGATCCTTGGCCCGATCCGCGTGAAGCGCGTACGCGTTAAGGAGCAGTTGCGGACACGGCGCGTCCCACGATGATCCGCCGAGATCGATGGTCTCCTTGTCAAAGGCCTGCAGCCGCCGCGCGCTTTCTTCCGCCTCTTTCAATGCCCGAAGGACGTCTTGCACCAGCGGCTTGCGCTGCTCCCGTCGAACCTTCTCCAGCCGCGTTTGCGCGTCTCGCACCGCTTCTCCCTCTCGCTCGACCCATGCCGCGATGATGAGCTGTTGATCCGCAATCCGGAGGTGCGTCTCGGTCAACCATCGTTCCACTTCCGAGGGTTCGATGTCGCCGAACGGATGAGTCCGCATCGACCATGCGCGCAGGCGCTCATTCTCGAAGGCCTCCAGTCTGGCGCGCTCAATCGCCAAGGCTTTTCTTGTCTCCACGACCCGTTCGTCATCAGCCACGGCCACCAGGCGGGGATGTTCCGTCGTCATGTCATCTGTCTTCGGACATGAAGCATTCCATCGTTGTCCATTGTCCCTGACGTCGCTCGTGACCCTGCGTGCCAGTCGCGTCAGTACGCTAGATCTTCAGAGACAACGTCGGACCAGGCCGGTATTCCGATGCTGGCATCGTCGCGTGATCGATCGTTTGCACCAGCCCACTCAAGCAACGGTCGCACACCGTATGACTCGTCCGTCCATTCTCACGACCGCGTTGTCCTACCTGTGCCCGACACCACGCGCAGACGATATCCATGACGGCCTCCTTGGCGGGAAGTTCTCTCATGACGTCCTCGGCATACTCTCTTGAGTACAGCCGGGCGGCATTAAAAAGCTATTATCAGTTTTGTAGGCTGAGTAAAAACGCTCGGCGGCGATCACGCGCATCAGCGACGGTAATACCTGCCTAATGGCCGGCGTGCGGCGCCTTCTAGAGTCAGGCAGGGGTGTCCTCAGGGTCGGGGCAGAACCGGTACCCGACGCCGGAATCCGTCACGATAAAGATCGGACGGGCGGGATTCTGTTCGAGTTTCTTTCTCAGGTAGCGGACAAACACACGCAAGTACTGCGTCTGCTCCACATACGCCGGCCCCCAGACGGCTTGGAGCATCATGCGATGGGTGAGGACTTTGCCTACGTTGTGCACCATATGTTTCAGCAGCTCGTATTCGGTCGGAGTCAAGTTGACAAGATTGTCGCCGACGCGTACTTCGCGCCGATCGAGATTGATGGAGAGGTTTCGGTAGGTGAAAATGGGCTCGGCATGATGAGCGCCGGCCGCCCGCCGAAGCAAGGCTTTGATGCGGGCCAGCAATTCATGCATGCTGAAGGGTTTGGTGACGTAATCATCCGCTCCTACTTCCAACGCCTTGATCTTTTTTCGTTCGTCGCTGATGACAGAGAGAAGGATGATGGGCACCGCCGATTGCTTGCGTATCCTGGTGGTGACTTCAATGCCATCCATGCCCGGCATGATCAGATCGAGGATGATGACGTCCGGAGACCGAATTGCCAACGCCTGCAACGCCGAATCGCCGTGCTCAGCCGTGACGACGGAATATCCTTTCCCCTCGAGGTTGACTTGCAACGATCGACGAATTTGCTGTTCATCATCGACCACGAGAATGCGGGCGCCGTGCATCACGATTCCTCGGGCAGGGGGAAGTCTCGCGGTTCAGACCCCGGCGGAAAGAGAATGGCCAACGTGAAGACAATGGTCGTCATCTCACCGGGGGTGGACTCCGCCCAGATCCGCCCTCCATGGGATTCGATGATACCCTTGCAGATGGCCAGGCCGAGACCGGAGCCGACGATGGGTTGTCCACTCTCCAGCGGCACCCGATAGAAACGTTCGAAGATCCGGTGGAGATCTTCGACGGCGATTCCCGGTCCCCGGTTGGAAACACGAACCTCAATATGACCGGCCGGCATCATGGACGCGACCAGGCGAATCGTAGAGCCGTGAGCCGAATACTTCACGGCGTTGTCGAAGAGATTCACCAGCACCTGCTGGATCTCGACGCCGTCCACGTACATGGCCGGCAGGTCCTCTGGAAACTGTATATCGATGGAATGGCGAGCGAGGAGTTTTCCCATCCGGCGGATCGCCATATCCACCAGGTCTTCCAGGAGATGCCAGTCCCGCTGCGGCACCAACACCCCCGCTTCGATTCTCGACATATCCAGGAGATTACCGACCAAACAGTTGAGATAGTCAATTTCCTTGTGAATCGCTTCGATGAACTCCTTCCGCATATTCGTGTTGCGCGCCGTCGGATTCTCCTCCAGCCCTGAGACCATGACTTTAATGGATGTCAGCGGTGTTCGGAGCTCATGAGAGACGGACGCCAGCAAAGCGGATTTGAGCCGGTCGCTTTGCTGAAGCGCTTCGACGGTCCGCTGTTCGCTCTTGCGCAATTCTGTCTCAGCCTGGATGAATTCGGCGGTTCGCTGATCCACGCGCCGTTCTAAATCATCCCGAGCTTCTTGGAGCGCCTTCTCACTCGCTTCGAGCGCCTCTGTCCGTCTCCGGAGAAATTGCGAGAGCGCCTCGATCTCGGCAAAGCCGTCGGCGTTTTCAAGGGCGGCCCCGGCCAGCGTGGCAATGTACTCGGCCAGGCGTTCCTCTTCCTCGCCGAAGAGCCCGTCCATGTGGCGATGGCTCACATAGAAACAGACTTCGGGTTGTCCCCGGACGAAGATCGGCGCGCAGAGAGCAGACCGGATGTCCGGCAGCACCAGACTTTCGGTGGCGGTATCGGGCGCGCCCTCCACCATCGACGCAGGCCGCCCGACGAGGATGGCGCGCTGCACGAGGGTGCGGCTGTGGGGCCGCGCGACCGTACCGGATGCTCCCAGCGAATCTTCCTCGACGGTGCCGTCTCGCGACACCTTGAGGATAGCGCAGTGCTCCCCCCGAAGGAGCTTGAGTCCCCCCTCGCGAACCGCGTCAAGGACGGTTTCTCTGGAAAGAGAGGACGCAATCTTCCTGCCGACTTCCAACACGGTGCTGAACCGATCCACCAACGATACCGTCACCCTACCGGCCGGCCGTTTGTCCTCATCGGCCTCGCCCTGGTCGCGCGCCGCCTCCAACGATGCGAGCTCGAGGTCACCCCGGGTCATGTCCTTTCTGGCACCCGGCCAACCCAGGGAGTCTCCAACGCGCCCACGAGCCACGAGACTCTGAGCATGCTCGTACCGGCTGCCTTGCTGCTCGGCGACTGCCACCGCTTCGTCGAAGAACCGCCGTGCCTGTCGCGCGCGTCCTTGCATCGCGGCCACGAGACCGCTTTCCCGCAGGGCCTGGGGCAGATTGTTGCGATACCGGCGCGCCAGACGGACGGCTTGGCGGCCGGTTGTCCGGGCCCGACGCAGAAGACCTTGCCGAGATGCCGCCGCCCAGACCGGAGTCTGTTCTGCTTGCTGGCGCAAGGCCGTCACGAGCCAGGGTAGGACGGGCGACACATACTCCTGGCGCAGCCCCGTCTCTCGGACCAACCGGTGCGCTTTCTCCAGGACGGCTGCGGCATCGCCAGGACGTCCTTCCCGGAGAAGCCCGAGGGCTTCGGCTTGCCACACTTCCGCTTTCGTGTGGACGTCTTCGTTGCCCCGTTGCAGTTCGGCCTCGAGAAGCGCTCGGGGAACCTTGCCGCTCGACGCTTTGGCCCACGCGCCAAGCGCAATCCCGCAGGCCTGGTGGTCCCCGATTTCAACGCCCCGTTGGTGGACACGCCGCGCCATCTCGATGGCGCCGTGGAGATCTCCCAAGCGATAGCGACAGAAGGCGATGTGCCATGCCGCGGTATTGACTTCCCATTGATCGCCCGTGCGCTCGAGCAGCCGAACCGCTTCCTGACATTTCTCGATGCATTCTTCGAACCGGGAGGCTGCGTACAGAACCACCCCGTAGAAGTGCAGGGATTGCCCCTGCCCCCACACGTCGCCATAGCGCTTTCGGATGAGGAGGGATTTTTCCGCATAGGCCATCCCTCTCGACAGCCATGGGATCATGGTGAGCACCGGCGCGTGTTCGGAGTAGGCTTGTGCCAACTCCGGCCCGGGCGGGTAGCGTTCGGCCTGGTTCATCTCACGGAAATGTGCCCAGGCGCAGGGTACCTTGCCGCGATGAAACCAGTAGACATAGGCCAGCCGGCTGTAAAGCCTGATGGCCAGCAATTCTTCTTCCGGCGGCGCGTTCCGCCTGGCCAGGAACATCGCCGGCAAGAGGCTGTGCAGACCTTGAATAAAGGCCTCCCAAACAAGGCGAATGCCGAAGCCTACGGACCCGCCCGGCACGCGCTTCCCGACCAGCCTCAATGCCCGTTCGAGGGCTTCACTGGCAGCTTTGACGTCCCCGCGGCGAAAGGCCACGTCCCCGAGTTTCCCCTCGATCTGCGCCTGAGCAACCTTGCTGTCGGCGAAACTGCGGGCCGCCTCGAAGTAGCGTTTCGCCTCCGTGTAAGATCCCCGAAGCATGAGGACGTCGCCGAGCCCCTCCGCGATGCGCTGGTTGACGCCCTTGTCCGCCTCGGACATCCCTCGCTCGGCGATCCGATACTGTTGCTCGGCGATGGCCAATGCATACCGAGCGCGAGCCTGTTCCGCGGCGGCGATCGCAGAGGGCAGCGCCCGTCCAAACTCCCCGGCGGCGTCGAAGTGGTAAGCCAGGTCGAAGACCCGCTCGGGATGCAGCGTCTCGAACCGAAGTGCGGCCATGCGGTGCAGGTCCTTTCGCTCCTTGTCCCGAAACCGCTGGAGGAGCGCCTCCCGGAGCTTGTCGTGCACAAAGATGCACTGAGCACCCTCTCGAGACCAGATGATATGGCGGCGCCGCGCCTCTTCCATGGCGGAGACGGCTCGATCAGGATCCTGTCGAGCAAGACCTGCGGCAAAATCCAAATCGAATTCCTTTCCCAGGACGGCGCCGATGGAGAGCAGGACGCGCACATCCTCGGGCAGAAGCTCCAGGCGGCGGGCGAGGAATGTCGCCGCGCGCCTCGACGATTGAATATCCGCCAACGCCAGCGGCTCGATGGTCCACCCCGAGGGCTTGGCGACGAGCGCTCCGGATTCGACCAGCCCTCGGAGCACTGCGGACGCCATGAAGGGACTTCCTTCCGAGAGTTGCGAGACGACCCTGATGACATTGGGAGGAACGACGCCCGCCATGGATTCCACGAGATGTCGTATATCGTCCAGCGCAAATGGTTCGAGGATGACACGCTCAACCGCTTGAGCGATCCTCAGAAGGTGTCCTTGAGGAATCTCATCGGAGCGAAACGCCTCGATGACGAGGACGTGGACCGGCAGGTCTCGGTGCAACGCCCAATGACGGAGAAGTTTCAGAGTCAATTCGTCGGCCCATTGACCGTCGTCGAGCAGAAGCAGGACAGGCCGTTCGGGAGACCCCAGAGCACTCAGCAGCGCGGTCAATGCTTGTAACGTTCGTGTTTCGCCAAAGGCTTCCGGCCCCAGTTGCTGCGAGGAGTCCCGAGCCAGGAGTTCGGCCAGCTCCGGCAGCGCGGCGCAGAGCGCCTCACGATGGATGCTCAGCCGATCGTGGATTTCAGCCGCCAGCCCTGGGTTCGAACGAACCGCTTTGACGAAGTCGGCGACTGCCCCCACGAGCATCTGAAAGGGACGTTGCGCAGCTTGATCCAGGCCCTGTCCTCGGAGCACCCATACGTTCTGTCGTTGGCAGCGTTGCGCGAGTTCGTCGAGGAGCCATGTTTTGCCTCCCCCAGATTCCGCTTCCAGGAGAATCAAGCCGCCTTGGCCCAGCCGGGTTTGGTCCATGCGGGCAGCAAGCGTGGTCAACTCCTTGACTCGCCCGATGAATGCGGGTTCGGTCAACGTCCGTCGCTGATCACGGTGCCCGATGACGATCACCGGATCGGCGACCCCACGGTCCAACGCGTCGCCGATTTCAGAAAGGTCGGCCAGGACGGCTTCCGCCGACTGGTAGCGATCCCTTGGATCCTTGCGAAGGAGCCGCTGGACGGTGGCATCCAGTGCACGCGGGACGGGGCGTCCAACGTTCGTGAGACTCGGCGGTTGGGCGGTGAGGTGCAGGCGGAGGAGATCGCCCACGGTGTCCGCTCGAAAAGGTGGATGGCCTGCAAGGGACTCATACAGCACAATGCCGGCGGAATACAAATCCGAACGTTCGGTCACGCCTTGGTTCAGCAGACCCGCTTGTTCCGGCGCCATGTACTGGATCGTCCCAGCGGCCTGGTCTCGTATCGATGTGCACAGAGACCTACTTCGCGCGAGTCCGAAATCAATGAGCGTCAGGTGCTTGACGGCTCCAGTTTCATTGACGATCAGGTTAGCGGGCTTGACGTCTTGATGGAGAATACCGTGCTCATGCGCTTCCCGTAGCGCCATGAGCAGAAAACATCCGGTGGCGACGGCTTCCCGTACCGAAAGCGGCCCTTGGCGAAGCCGCGTCTCAAGCGTCACGCCGGGAAGATAGGGCATGACGAGATAGAGGACATCTTCATCGCGTGCGAACTCCAGTAGCGGTGAGACCCAGGGGCTTTGGATACCCGCTAGTACTTTCGCTTCGTGCTCTAGCCTGAGTAGGACGCCGGGCGGCACCGACGAGGCCGTGACGGTTTTGATCACGACAGCCTGCCCTGTGAGCCGACTGCTCCCCAGATAGGTTTCCACCCCGTGGCCGCTCTTTAGCAGACGCGTCGCCTCGAAGCGCAGCCCGAAACGTCGGAGACCCGCCGGGTTCATGTCGCCGCTTACCGATTCCATGGCATCGACTCTTAGGGAGGAGGTACGCGCGTAATCCTGGTCCTGTGGGGTGTCTCTCATGTGTGGGCCCGGTGACGAGGCAAAGACTTGACTCTGCGGTCTCGCCTCCGCTCGACCCGAACCGGCGACCCCCCTGGCGGGACGATCGTGGAGCAAGAGCACGTGCGAAGCGAGCGGACATCATGCAACTGCCGAGTGACGACGCGCGGGCGATCGGGAAAGGACTCGGTCCAGACAAGGACTGTGTCCGAAAAAACCGGAGATCTAGAAAGGATCTCAGTCGTATCCATAACCGCTGTCTTGTTCGCAACTACTATCACGCAAATATTCCTGTGAAGCAAGCGCAGAGGGCACGTGGCGTTCACCCGGCTTCGTGGTCAGGCGTCCGGTGCCGCCCATTAGAACGATGATGGGTAGCCACTAGTGAGGAGGGTCTGATGATCGTCGCGCGGAAATTCTTATATGGTCGACCGGATTTACTAATGGAATTTTAATGTACGCAACTCTACTCTGCCTCCATGACAAACGCAGGATGATGCGTCCACTTTGCGACCAGGAGGAACCCATGATTGTCTGTGCATGGTGTCGAAAAGCTCTGATAGAACGATTTCGGGATGAAATGGCCATGCACTCATCGTGCAAAGGCTGTTTGCTCATCCATACGGTGTGCGACTATTGCTTGGCGAAACTTGTGCGTACCCTGGATGGCGAAGCCGTCACGGGGCCACTGTCTGCAGAGAGCACCGCGCGGCACTCGCATCCCCACGCCACCCTGCCTGCGACGAACAACGTGCGGTCAGGCAAGGGGATCCATATGAGGCGGCATGAGGTGGTGGAGGAGCCGTTGTCTTTACCGCGAGGGTAGGAAGTCTATATGAAGACAGTAGAAATCCTTCTCGTGGACGATGACGTTTCTCTCCTTCAGTTGCTGCCGCAGCTCATTCGAACGCACATGCCGAAGGTGAAGGTGGTCTCCGAGGTGTCGCCGCAGAACGCCGTGCGTCGAATCCAGGTCATGAAATATGACGCGATCGTGAGCGACCTCAGTATGCCGGAAATGAATGGGTTTGCTCTGCTGGACGAAGTAAAGAAGGCCCAACCTCTGACCCCCTTCCTATTGATGACGGGGGCGGCCGACGAATCCTTTCGCGCAACGGCCCGGGAGGCCGGTGTCCGGGCAATCCTGCAAAAGCCGTTTCATCCTGACGATTTTATGGCACAGGTGCGCGACACCCTCGAACATGAACTGCTCTGGCGACATCTCAAGGCGCATGAAAAACTCCTCGCGCAAATCACTCGGCATGTCAGTACATTTGAGCGACGACAACTTGCCGATGAACCGCCGCCACTGCTCTTTTTGCAAAAGACACAAGAGTTGACCAGACGGCTGCTTGAAAGCTTGCGGTATTCCGTTAGCGCCACGCAGGAACTCTATGAAGGCGTGCTCGATCTCAACGGTACCGGATGGGGTCCTGGCAGCGAACGCATCCGCATGGACTCGTTACGTCGGCAAGCCTTGCTGTTAGGCATGCAGGTTCTATCGAGGCGATCTTCGCTATTCCGCCTCCCACGCCGCGGAACCGGGCTGCTGCCGTCCAAAAACCTCGGTCGCTGAAAAAACAGATATGAGCGACACCACGTGAAGTGGGGCGGGTGCCCTTCGCTCCGTTTATAGCCTTTCCATCGGATGGCCTGGGCTGCGTTCAAAGGGTCTGAGACAGCCGACGGCCCCTCGCTATTTTCTGTCCCTTTTCGCCATCGTCGCGACCATGGATCTGTAGCATATTCCTACAG
>Ga0075421_100010936_pt1 | contig 11231 bp, 9 predicted proteins | sample SoiMetdeltSBSDD5_FD_75292 | JGI IMG/M metagenome (GOLD analysis project Ga0075421, IMG submission 75292) | Bulk soil microbial communities from a Populus tree surrounding site in Tennessee, USA - Soil MetaG P. deltoides SBSDD5 | ecosystem: Environmental > Terrestrial > Soil > Tree plantation...
GTGGTATATCCCTGCTCGACGAGCCTGACGATCTCCCGCTCCCGTGTAGTTAGTGGCACGTCTGGCGCTTCCGCATCATCGGATTCCGCCTCACTCCACGACAGGTCGGCCGGCAAGACGAGCGTCGCGATGCGTCCGAAGCTCGCAGCGGCGATCGCGGCGTCCACAGTCGGCGCGAGCTTGGCGGCCGACGGGGGTCGATGCACCGTACCGTGAAGCCAGTTTCCCAACGATTCGATGTCGGATTGCAATGGCGCATCGAGCTTTTGGTGGTAGGTGGCGTGGTCGCCGACAACGTTGACCATCGGGCTGCACGCCCGGCGGGCGTTGTGCAGGTTCGCCAGCCCGTTCGCCATCCCCGGTCCCAGGTGCAGCAGGGTGGCGGCGGGCTTACCGGCGATCCGGGCGTATCCGTCGGCGGCGCCGGTAGCCACACCTTCGAACGTGCACAGCACCGCCCGCATCTGCGGCGCGGAATCCAACGCGGCGACGAAATGCATCTCCGAGGTGCCGGGGTTGGCGAAACATACGTCGACTCCCCCGGCAATCAAGCGGTCGATCACAACCTCTGCGCCCGTAGTCACCCACCCATATTGACATCCTCCACTGCTTGAAAGCGGTGGATTCCCTTGGCCGTTAGGCGGCGTTGGGTGGTTTGCGGTTCATCGCAGACGCCGCCGGCCCAGGGGCCGGACCCGTGAGGGGGTCGGTCTTGCTCTTGCTCCCCGCCTGGCTGACGGGAGTGATCCCGCCCGGCTTTTCACCGGATGTCCCAGCCAGTTGTTCGGTTCGCGCCGTCCACCGCGTGAGAGCCTCCTCGCGGATGTTGACGGCGGCGTTGGTGTCGGCGTTGCCGGTCCAAGCACACGAGAGGCAACGGAACACCGCTTGGCTTTCACGGTTCCCCTTGCACGTGTGCCCGCACTGATGGCAACGCTGACTGGTGTAGGCGGCGGGCACCTCGATGAAGGGCACCTCCGCCAGATTGGCTTTGTACTCGATGAACTTGGCAAGTTTGCCGACCGCGGCGAGCCGCAGTGCCCGGTTGAGTCCTCGCTTCTGCGCGGCCCCAGCGCCTTTGCCCCGCCGGGTCATGCGGTCCAGGGACAGTTTCTCGATCCCGATGAAATCATGCCCGCGCACCAGGCGGGTGCTGAGCTTGTGCGCGAAATCTTCACGCACGCGCGCCTGCTGGGCCGACAGGTCCGCGGCGGCGGCCTTGTGCGCTTGGTAGCGTTTCGACTCCCAAAACGGGCGTCCCTGCCGGGCGGCGATCAGCTTGGACTTGGCCATTCGCCGCTGATGAAACTTCCGCTGTCTTTCCAGGGCGGCGGTGTCGGGGGCGTCATAGAACCCGCCGCGATCATCCGCGGCCGTGTGCACCACCCCGCGATCAAGCCCGATCACCTCCCCACCACCGGCGCGGCCGGCCAGCGGCAGTGGCTCGTTGACAAACACCAACTGGCGCCGTGTCCAGTTCACCCGCACCGACGTGTACGGGCGAATCGGCTGTGACAGCCGCATGCAGCGTGACCCGCCAGACCAGTTTGTGCGGTTTGCCATCCGGTCCCACCCCGGGTGCGCGGTGCGCCGCCGGGTTGGCCCCACTGATCATCACCATCCCCGACCGGCGGCCGGTGCGGGTGAACACCGCGTTGCGGCCACCGTTGAACCAGCACACAAACCGCTGAGCACCATCACGGCGGCGAAACCCCGGCATCGCTCCGGGGTTGCGCCCATTAGCGGCGTTGGTCTTGCGGCGTTTGGCCGCCGAAAACCACTCGGTGTTCTCGGTTTTCAGTGTCGCCTCCAACACGTAACCGGGCATCGCCGCCAGGAAACTGTGCCGACGCCGCGCTTCGGCGTCACTGATATCGGTGACCGCGGTCCCGATCGGCACCAATACCGGCTGCCCCGACGCAGCGGCCACAACTACCCGGTTACCGCCGCGGTCCTCGCACGTCAGATAACGGCAGCGTGTAGAGCGACGCTGGTTGAATCTGAACCGGAATCCATCACACAGCCAGTCCAGCACCCGGGCTGGATCTGCTGACCAGACAGGTGCAACGGTCCCGTCGGGCTGCGTCACGTCCCCGAGGTAGACCGGCGAGCCGTGCACCCGGGCACGGGTGATTGTCACCTTCTGACGCACAACTCCCCCACCCCATCCCACCGGTGCTCGGTACAGCGGCGCACCGTCGTTTCCGACACATACCGGAACGAGGTGGAGGAATACGCTGGCGACCACAACACCTTCGCGTGGTTGCGCAGGTACGGGAACTCCTGGCGCAGTACCCGCCTGGTGCGGCCCTTGAACGACTGCACCACCGATGCTGGCGCATCGGCCGGGCCGACCCGCACGAGCAGATGCACATGCTCGGGCATCACTTCGCCAGCCACGATCCGCCAGCCCTGCCCGGCAGCGATCTGCCCCAACAACTCGTCGAGGCGACTGGCGACTCGCCCACCCACAACCTTGCGCCGAGATCTCGGCCACCACACCAGATGCAAACCCAGCGAGCACACGCCTGCCGACGCGTGGCGAAACCGGCGCTCCCGCATACCACAAACGCTACGAGACGACACCGACAAAACTCGCCAACACACACTGTTCACCAGCCGCCCCGATTCCCCCGGCGACTAAAGCCACCGGCCCCTCAGGGCTCATCGGTGGTCCACGCGTTGGCAACATGTCGGCGAGTTATGACCAATTCCCCGCTGGTCCTTCGCCGTCCGACTGGCCGACGATGACCACATGCACGCGCAGATTGTGTTATTCGACGGGTTCGACCCGTTGGATGTCATCGCACCCTTCGAGGTGCTTGTCGCGGGCAGCGAAGAGGTCGGCGGCGAGTTGGATGTGGAACTCGTTTCCGCCGAGGGACCGCGGCCCGTGGTCAGCGGCACCCGCGGCCTGGTGTTGAACGCGACCGCGCAACTCGATCCGGCGAAACCCGGCTATGTCATCGTGCCGGGCGCGTCGGGGCCGATCGACGGCGATCCCGATGAGGTCGACACGATCCCCGTGTTGCTGGCCCGTTTCGGCGAGACCGAGGCGGTGCCCTTGATGCGCAAGGCGATGGACAACCCCGACATCACCGTTGCGACGGTTTGCGGCGGCTCACTCGCCCTGGCGATGGCCGGTCTGCTGGAGGGCCGCCATGCCGTCACCCACCACCTCGGCGTGGACGTGTTGGAAGCGGCCGGCGTCAACGTCATTCACGCGCGGGTCGTCGACGATGGCGATCTGGTGAGCTCCGGCGGGGTGACCTCCGGCCTGGACCTCGCGCTCCATTTACTGGACCGAGCGTATGGCCCGCGTGTGGCGCTGGCTGTCGAGTCACTGTTCGCCTACGAGCGCCGGGGCACGGTATGGACCTGAGCCCGAAGACGACGACGAGTGAGGATCGCAGCGAGGAACGAGCGAGGACCGGAGCGAGGAGGAGTCGAGGTGGGCATTGTCGGAGACTGGGACGTCACGATCAAGACGCCGATCGGGTCGCTGGCCGTCGTGTACACATTTAGCGACGACGGCGGCATCACCGGCACCGCGACAGGCAAGGGTGAGACGGTGCCGCTGCAGGACATCGTCGTTGCGGGACAACGGGTTACGTGGCGCCAGTCGGTGACCAAGCCGATGCGGTTGAACCTCGAGTTCGACGTGGTCGTCGACGGCAACCGGTTGAACGGACACTCGCGTGCCGGGCGGTTGCCACGCTCGGCGGTGACGGGTGTGCGCCGAAGACGACGACGAGTGAGGATCGCAGCGGGGGACGAGCGAGGACCGGAGTGAGGAGGAGTCGAGACATGAGCGCTGTTAGCGCATGATGAACGGATTGGCCGGTGCACCGGTGGCGTATGACAGCCACACGCTCTTGGTCTCCAGATATTCCTTGATTGCTTCGATCCCACTCTCGCGGCCGAACCCGGAATGCTTCATCCCGCCGAACGGCATCATGAAGCTGATCGCGCGGTAGGTGTTCACCCAAACCGTTCCAGCCTTCAGCGCCGATGACATTCGCACGGCCCGGCCGATGTCACCGGTCCAAACACCGGCAGCCAGGCCGTAAATCGTGTCGTTCGCGATGCGGACGGCGTCGGCTTCGTCGTCGAATCCGATGACGGACAGCACTGGACCGAACACCTCCTCGCGCGCGATGCGCATGTCCGGTTTCACATCGACAAAGATTGTCGGCTCGACGAACTGACCGCCGGGAAGCTCGGTGGCGGGTCCGCCGCCCAGCACGCACCGCGCGCCTTCCGCCTTGGCGACGTCGATGTAATCCAGGATCTTGGCGTACTGCGGCAGTGTCGTCACCGGACCGATGTTGGTGTCGGGCAACATCGGATTGCCTTTGCGCGCCGACTCGCCCAGCTTTACAACGCGGTCGGTGAACTCCTCGCGAATCGAATTCTGAACCAGCAGACGGGAACCCGCGATGCACGTCTGACCGGTGGCCGCAAAGATGCCCGAAATCACGCCCGCTGCCGCAGCGTCGAGGTCGCAGTCGTCGAACACGATGTTCGGTGACTTGCCGCCGAGTTCAAGCGAGACGCGCTTGAGGCTTCGCGCCGCCTGCGCATAGATTTTCGCTCCCGTCGCGTCGGACCCGGTGAACGTGACCTTGGCGACGTCGGGATGATCGACAAGGGCGGCCCCGGCCTCTGCGCCCAGACCGGTCACCACGTTGAACACCCCGTCTGGGAATCCGGCCTCGCGCGTTAGCTTCGCGAACTCAAGTGTTGACACCGATGCGAACTCGGATGGCTTCACCACGACGCTGCATCCGGCGGCAATCGCGGCCGAGCACTTCCACGCGACGAACAACAGCGGCGAATTCCACGCTGTCAGGGCAGCGACAACGCCAATCGGTTCATGCCTGGTGAACGCCATCACGTCCGGCTTGTCGATCGGCATCACCGCGCCCTGGACTTTGTCGGCCAAACCGCCGAAGTAGCGCCACCATTCGGGGTGGTAATTGAGCTGGCCGCGCATCTCCGCCAGGAGCTTGCCGTTGTCGCGAACCTCGATCTCTGCTAGCCGCTCGGCGTTCTCTGCGACGAGATCAGCCAACCGCACCATCAGCTTGCCCCGCTCGGTTGCGGTCGCTGACGCCCACGGACCGTCACGCATGGCGCGCGCCGCAGCGGTTACCGCGCGATCGACGTCGGCCGCCGTGCCGCGCGCAATCTTCGCCCACGGCTCACCCAGATACGGGTCGATGCTATCCAGCCATTCGCGACCGGCCGGCTCAACCTCGCCACCATCGATGTAATGGTTGTACGTCTGCATGCCGACCCTCCCGCGTCATGGGCGCATCTCGTACGCCCCGTCATATGCCTTGACACGTTGCCAGACCCGATCGAAGCGATCGGCATCGGACACCGGCTTGCGGATTGCGGAAACCGCCCAGTCCTGCTGGCCCTGCGTCGAGCTCGGCTTGCCGTGCAGCGCAACGGCGTACGTGCTGAAGTCGCGGATCTGGAAGTCGAAGATCTGATCGACGATGTCGTCGTCCAGACCAGTCAGTGTGGCCTGCTCCAGGATGAGTTGCCCGTAGACGATCAATGAGAACAGGTGCCCGACGTTGAGCATGAAGTCCAGATCCTTCTGCTGTTCGGCATCCGGAGCCGCGGTGGCGAGAAGCGTCGCAAACGCCTTGGCCTGTTCGTAGAATCGCGCGACATTCGGGATGCGCGCGTGGTTCTCATACACCGGCGTCCAGTCGGCGAACTGCACCTTGCCCGCGCCACGGGTCGGTCCCTGATTCCAGAAGAAGGTGTCGTCGGTGGGATCGTTGCGAGTCGGAATCTCCGGATACTCAGCGGGGTTGAACATGTAGTTCGGCATGAACTTCAGCACCAGGCCGACGTTGACGTGGACGGTGCCTTCCAATCGCGGCAGCGTGCCGATCAGCTCTGAGACCTCGCGGAACATCGTGTTCTTTTCGTAGCCCTTGGCGGCGATCACATCGTGCAGCGCACGAAGGACGGTTTCGCCCTCCATCGTGACCTTGGCTTTCGTCATGGGGTTGAAGAGCAGGTAGCGACGGTCCTCGAGGCTCGCGCTGCGGAAGTAGTCGACGGAGCGCTGGCTGAACAGCTTCATCGCGACCAGTCGGGCGTACGCGTCGACGAAATTCGCCCGCACATGGGAGAACTCGGTGACGGGCTTGCCGTAGAGGATTCTGTTCTGCGCGTGAGTGATCGCCTCGTAGAAGGCGTGTTCGGTCATGCCAATCGTGCAGGTGCATAGGTTGAACTTGCCGACATTGACCGTATTCAGAGCTGCCGCAAACGCTTCCACGCCGGTGTGCAAGATGTCTTCTTCCCGCACCGGATAGTTCTCCAGCCGGAACGTGCTCACGTAGATCTGCATGTGCACCACGTTGTCGATCAGGTGGTAGTTCTCGTGCTGGCTGTCGGCGGCGAAGAACACGTACCCGTCCCCGGCGTCCTTGCCCACGATGTCGCCGCGCCGGCCGAAGACCGACACCATGCTGGCGACGTTGCCGTTACCGATGTAGTACTTCTCTCCTGTCGCGCGGTACAGGATGCCGTCGGCGCGGTCCTTCTCGCTGGCCGGGGTGAGCACCATGTCGGTGTTGTAGACGTCGGCGCCGTGGTCACGCTCGGACAACCCGAAGGCCATCACGTGGCCGGCCTCCAGGTCATCGGCTGCCTTGAGCTTGGCGTCCTTGTTCTCGCTCTGCCAGATCGGCCCGAGTCCCAGGATGGTGACCTGCTCGGTGTACCAGTAGGTCAGGCCGTAGAACCCGAGGATCTCCGACAAAGCAGCATTGCGGGCGGCATCCCAGCGCTTGTCTGGGTTGCCATCGGCGAATTCCGACGGCGTCAGAAACGTCGCGAACAATTTCTCCCGCTTGACGAACTCAACGAAGTCCGCGGGCCACTGCGCGGCCAGGTCATCGTCCAGAATGCGCTTCTTGCCCTGGCCTTCGAAGAAATCGATCGTCGCGCGCAGCAGCCGCCGCGTCTCCTCGTCGAACTGCTGCGGGTCGTAGGTGTTCGGATCGAAGAGCAAGCCGTCGGTCTGCGTCATGAACGCGAGCCTATGGCTGCGCAGGTGCCTGCGGCGCCGGAACCCACGGCAGACCCGGGATCGTCGGGTACGGCGCAGTGGGACTCCACGGCGCCTGCGTCGTCGGAGGAGCCTCCGTGGTCGGCGGCGGTGCCTCCGTGGTGGGAGGCGGTGGCGGCGGCGCCTCGCTGGTCTCCGGCGGAGGCGGCGGGGCCTCGGTGACGGTCTGCGGGGGCGGCGGCGCCTCCCGGGTGACGGTGCGGGTCTGGGGCGCCTGCGTCTGCGGTGGAGGCGGCGCCGGAGAGGCCGGAGGTGGTGCCGCTGCGGTCGTCGTCGGCGGCGGCGTGGTGGTGACGGCAGTGGTGGTCGACGCGGGCGTCGGGGCGCTGTCGTCGCGCATCACGAACAACACCGCCGCGGCAAGGGCCACCAGCAGCGCAACCACACCTGCGCCCAGGAAAACGGCGGGCTTGCGGTACCACGGCACCGGCGCCGCTTCGTACTCTTGTGGTTCGTGGTCGAACTGCATCTGCGGGCGCGCATAGTCGGTGAAACCGCCGCCATCGGCCTCGCCGCCGTAGTCGTACGGGTCGGTGGGCGCGACATCGGGGACGTCGTCGGCGTCCGACCACGCCAGCGCGCGGAAGGTGCTCGATTGCGGCGCGTCCTGCGGACCGACCTCGGGTGCCATGGCGGTGGCCGCGGCGGCTGCGGCGACGGCACCCGGGGCCGCGGCCATCGACGTCATACCTTCGTCGACCGTGCCGCGCACCGCTTTGAGTCCGCCACCGATCGCGGCCGTCAACTCGGGCTGTCCGGTGGTGGTGACGGGCACGCGGAAGTGCTCGGACAGTGTGGTGGTGATGATCGGGATACGGGCGCAGCCGCCGACGGAAGCCACGGCGACGAGTTCGGCCGCCGGAATTCCGCTGCGCTCCACCGTCTCCTGGACCACGCTGACGAAATCGGCAAGCGGGGCGCGGATCGCTTCGTCGAGCTCGTTGCGGGTCAGCCGAACATCGCTGCGGTGCCCGGGCAGTTCGGCCACCAGTGAGGTGACTGATGCGGTGGACAGCCGCTCCTTGGCCCCACGGCACTGGGCCCGCAGCCGGCTCAGTGAGCCGATCGCCGAGGTGCCGGACAAGTCGATGGTGCCCGCCGCCGACAGGTCGTCGATGACGTGGGTCAACAGCGCCTGGTCGATGAGGTCGCCGGACAGGTCGGTGTGGCGGACGGTCGGGCCGATCGGCGCGAATCCATTGGTGGCGTCGACGAGCGTGATGCTGGTGCCGGTGCCGCCGAAGTCGCACAGCGCGATGACGCCGCGAGTCGGCACGCCGGGGTCGTCCTGCAATGCGGTGAGCGCCGCGCTTGCGTCCGAGATGAGCGGCGCCTCCTGAAGCTCCGGCACCGACGCCAGCGCGTTGCGCAGCGCGTCGACGGCGGCTGGACGCCAGTGGGCGGGGTAGGTGATCGCGACGGGTCCGGCCGGCGGTCGACCGACGGTGTAGAGCATGGCCCGCAGGGCGTCTGCGAGCACCTTGTCGGCCATGTGCGAGGAGCCGTCGGCGGCGACGATGCCAACGGGGTCGCCGACGCGGTCCACGAAGTCGGTGATGATCAGGCCGCGCTCGGTGAGGTTCGGGTTTTCGCTGGGCACGCCCACCTCGGGCGGCCGGTGCGGGTAGAGCGTCACTACCGGCGACCGCGTCACCGCGGTCCGGCCTACTACGACGGCCGCCAGGTTGGAGGCACCAACCGAGAGCCCTACCCCGTCAGACATGTCACTCCGTCTCGATGAAAACCCTATCCGGTATTCAATCTTGTCTGACGGTGTTCGCGTTACTAGCGAATGGTCCCCACACCGGGAATCAGTGGCAAATCCAAAGCCGTCACCCAGCCTGGCGAAAGGTCGTTGACGGCGGGCACCGCGTTGAGCGCGCGCAGCCCGGTCGCCAGGCACCCCGCGGCGGCCGCGTCCCGTCCCGAGCCGTCGGTGAAGCGGAACGCGGTCTCCTGGAAGATGCTCGGCGTGCCTTCGATGTCGACGCGATACACGTCGTTCTCGGTGCCCGACGGCCAGTCCGGTGCGGCGTCATTGCCGATCCGGTTGACATGTTCGAGCTGAATGCGGGTCTCGCCCTGGTACATGCCGTTGATCGTGAACCGCACGGCCGCAACGTTTCCGGGCGAAATGATGCCCTTGGCAGACTTGCGCTCGGTGGGCGTCACCCACTTGTCCCACGTCGTGGTGATCTCGTCGAGCATGATGCCCGCCGCATGTGCGATCATCGGAACCGTTGCGCCCCAGGCGAATACCAGCACATCGGGGTTTTCCAGCAGCGGGCGGTACTCGGGAGGCTTGCCGATGCCCATCTCGAACTCGTAGTCGCCCTCGTAGTTGGTGTAGTCAAGCAGTTCAGATGCGCGCACCTTGCGGACCTCCGAGCACAGACCCATCAGCGTCATCGGGAACAGGTCGTTGGCGAAGCCCGGGTCGATGCCGGTGGTGAAACACGACGATCCGCCCAGCTCGCAGGCCACGGTGATGGGCTCGATCCAGTTCGGCGGGTTGAGGCGCATGGTGGGCCACACCCACGGCGTCATGGCCGTCGAACACACGTCGATGCCGGCCCGCAGGAACCGGGTGATCAGCGCGATGTTGTCGTCGGCGTGCGCCGCGGTGGGACCGTAATGCACCAGCGCGTCGGGTTTCAGCGCGATGAGGGCGTCGACATCGTCGGTGGCGGCCAGACCGAGGTTCTGTCCCAGAGCGCAGATTTCGCCGACGTCGCGGCCCACCTTGTCGGGGTTGCTCACGCCGACACCGACGAGTTCGAACAGTGGATGCTTGACGATCTCGGCTATCACCATCTTGCCGACGAACCCGGTACCCCAGACGACGACGCGCTTCTCGGCGGAATCCTTCACGGCCTTCACCCTAGGCGGGCTCGATTTGACCGCGTCAACATTTGAGGCTCTGCCACATTTGATGACGCTCTCGAGAATCATGCAGTGAACCTGGGCCGCCAGTGACGCCGACCATAGCGGGAATGATCCGGCCGCGACTTGCCTTTACGAAGGCATGACTTCATCACTGACTGGGCGGAAAGCACTCGTGACCGGCGGATCGCGCGGTATCGGAGCGGAGATCGTGCGACGGCTGGCCGCCGACGGCGCCGCGGTGGCGTTCACATATGGGTCCTCGACAGCGGAGGCCGAAAAGCTGGCGGCCGAGGTCGCAGAATCCGGTGGCACCGCGGTGGCGATTCAGGCGGACAGCGGTGACCCCGAGCAGGTCGCCAGGTCCGTCGACGACACCGTCGCCGAGTTGGGCGGCCTGGACATCCTGGTCAACAACGCGGGCGTGGCGTACGTCGATAACGCCGAGTCGTTCCCGCTCGAGCAGTTCGACCGGTTGGTTGCCGTCAATGTTCGGGCCGTATTCGTCGCCATCCAGCGGGCTATTCCTCACCTTGGCGAAGGTGGCCGCGTCATCAATATCGGCAGCATCAACGCCGACCGCGTGCCCGCGCCCGGCCTGTCGGTGTACGCGATGACCAAGGGCGCCGTCGCAAGCCTCACCCGAGGGCTGGCCCGTGAGCTCGGGCCTCGCGGCATCACCGTCAACAATATTCAGCCCGGCCCGATCGCCACCGACATGAACCCCGAAGAGGGCGAATTCGCTGATTGGGCCCGGCCGATGACGTCCCTCGGCCGCTACGGTCAGACCAGCGACATCGCCAGCGCGGTCAGCTATCTGGCGGGACCGGAGTCGGGCTACATCACCGGCGCCAACTGGAACGTCGACGGCGGCTTCACCGTCTGACGTCACAAATTGATCGGATCCGGTGGCTGCACCGTCTTCGTGGTGTCCTTGAGCGCGGCTTTGAATTGCATTGCCCGATAAGGCCATCCGACGGCGGTGTTCCACTGTGACACGACCAGCCCGAAACCGCCCTGAACGTCGAACCGCGAGCCCGGCAGCACGTAGCCGCCGTACAGTTGCGCGACCCGGTTCTTGGAATGGTTCTCGTCGTGCCACGACGACCCGACCACGGGGATCTGAAGTTCGGTGGTGTGCATGTTGGCGATTGGCGAGTCCACGACCCGGTAGCCGAGCGCATACCTCGAGGCCAGGAATCCGCCGAGCACCCACTTGCCTTGTGCCATACGGCGAAATGTCAGC
>Ga0075421_100010940_pt1 | contig 11230 bp, 8 predicted proteins | sample SoiMetdeltSBSDD5_FD_75292 | JGI IMG/M metagenome (GOLD analysis project Ga0075421, IMG submission 75292) | Bulk soil microbial communities from a Populus tree surrounding site in Tennessee, USA - Soil MetaG P. deltoides SBSDD5 | ecosystem: Environmental > Terrestrial > Soil > Tree plantation...
GACTGAGCGCGCGGAGCCTCCTGAGACTGAGCACGCGCCGCTTCCGGAGCGCGCGCACCGGCGAGCGAACGCGGCGCCTGCACTTCCGGCGTCTGCGTGCGCGCGGTACTCGAGCGCTTGTTCAGCATCTCCTTTGCCTGTGTCACCTCCGGCGGGCACGCCGTCTGCGTGTAGGCCGTCACCGGAAGCACCACCAGCCATCCGACACTCATGACCGTTGCGAAAAGTTTCCTCATTGTCCCCTCGTTGATTTGAAGTTCGTACACGGGTCGTCCATCCCCACCATTGCCAACTGCCCGCCCCACCCCCTCGTCCTCAGCGCTCGTGCCCACTGCAAGTCGTGTTTATCAGGGGCAAGCGGGGTGCCAACACCCGACGTCGGAAAACGCGTTGTTCTGCGCGATTTAACGGCTACCGTAGCCGCTACCGATGGGCGTTGTGCCCGAGGCGCGGCGACGATCGGGACCGGCATTCTGCCCGTCCACCGTGGTTGCCACGACGGTTTCATCTCTCTACGACGCGTGGCGGCGGCGGAAAGTTTCATGTGATACGCTCACCCGCCGTGATGCTTCGCACGGCGCCCGTGGCGCCTGTTCTGCTCCTCGTCGTCGCACTTCACGCCTGCAGCAGCGCTCGCTCCAACCCCACCGTCCCGCTTGCCATGATGCCCAGCCGCCACGTTTTGCCCAACGGCGTCCGTGTGCTCGTGCAGGAGCAGCGGTCGAGCGCGGTGGTGGCGCTGCAGCTCTGGGTCGCCGCCGGCGGTCGCGACGAGGCGGCGTCCGAGCTGGGGCTCGCGCATTTTCTCGAGCACGTGGTCTTCAAGGGGACATCGACACGTCCACTGGGTGCGATCGATCGGGAAGTGGAGGGGGTGGGGGGCCGCATCAACGCCGCGACCTCGCTCGACTACACCTACTACCACATGCTCCTTCCGGTGGCGCAGGCGACGGCGGGGATCGAGACGCTCGCCGACATCGCGATCAACGCGAGCCTCGACGAGACCGCGCTCGAGCGCGAGAAGCTGGTCGTCCTCGAAGAGATGCGACGCGCGGAGGACAATCCGGGAATCTCGCTCCTGCGCACGCTGTACGCGCTCGTCTTCGAACGTCATCCCTACGGTCGCCGCGTGATCGGGACGCCCGAGCTCGTGCGCGGCCTCACGCGGGACGGCATCAACGCGTTCTATCGTCGTCACTACACGTCGCGGGCGTTCACGCTGGTGGTGGTGGGGGCGATGCGGCCCGCCGACGTCGTGGACGTCGCCACCCGCGCCTTCAGCGTCATCCCCCGCGGGGGAGACGCGCGGTTGCCGATCCCGCTCCCGCCGCCCGCGCACAGGCGCGTGGTGGAGATGACGCGCCCGGGTGCACATGCGTATCTCGCGCTCGGATGGCCGGGGCCGCGGCTCGACCACGTGGACATGCCGGCGGTGGATCTTCTCGTCACCATCCTCGGTCAGATGCCGTCGTCACGCTTCCCGCGCGCGCTGCGCGACCGGCTCGGGCTCGTGAACTCCATCACCACGGGGTATTCGCCGCTGGAGGCCGGTGGCATCGTGAGCGTGTCCGCGCAGCTCGCGCCCGGTGCGCTTCCGCGCACGGAGTCGGAGATCGTGGCCGAGGTGCGACGCGTGCAGGCGGAGGGCGTGAGCGAGGCGGAGCTCAGACGCGCGCTCACCCACGAGGAGGCGGACTACGAATTTTCCTACGAGACGGTGGAAGGACGGGCGCGACGTCTCGGCCGCGCGGAGACGGTGTGGCGCGTCGAGGAGGAAGTGGCGTACGTCGATCGACTGCGGTCGGTGACGCGCGAGCAGATCCGCGCCGCCGCCCGTCGGTATCTCGACGCGGACCAGTATGCGCGGGTGACGTTCGTGCCGGGAGCCCGGCCGTGAGACGGCGCGACGTGTTGCGCGGCGCCGTGGGCGCGGCCGCCTTCTTCGCCAGGCCGGCGTGGGCGCAAACTCCGGCGACGACACCGACGGTGGCGCGGCACGTGCTCCCCAACGGCGTCACCATCCTCGTGCGGGAGAACGGCGCCGCCGGCGTGGTGGCAGCGACGCTCCATCTCGTGGGCGGCTCCAGCGGTGAGCGACGCGAGGAGGCCGGCATCACGAACTTTCTCCAGCGGACGGTGCTCCGGGGGACGATCCGGCGCTCGGCGGGGCAGCTTCAGGAAGCGATGGGAGACATCGGCGGCACCCTCGACGCCTCCGCCGACGTCGATCACGCGGAGCTGCGTGGCGCGGCACTGGCCCGGAACTGGGAACGCTTGCTGGACCTGCTCGCCGAGGTCGCACGCGCGCCCGCGTTCGAGCGCGAGGAAGTCGAACGGGTACGCCGCCTCCTGATCGGAGAGATCCAGACACGCGCGGACAACCCCGCGCAGTTCGCGCTCGACGCCATGCTCGGTGATCTCTACGGTCCCCATCCGTACGCGCTTCCGAGTCTCGGTGTGCGGGAGACCGTGGAGCGCATCTCCCACGAGGAGCTGATCACGCGTTACCGCACCGTCTATCGGCCGTCCGCGATGGTGCTGGCGGTGAGCGGCCGCGTGCCCGCCGAGGGACTGCGCAGACGCGCGAGCCGGCTCTTCGCCGAGTTCGGCATCGCGGCGGCGGCGCCGTCGCGGCCGGCGATCGAGCCGGTCGCGCCACGGCCCCCCGCGGACGCCGCCGCAAGCCGTCGCCTCATCGAGCGGCCGGGGCAGCAGGCGCAGGTGCTCGTCGGGGCCGTGGGTCCCGGCATCGGCGATGCCGAGTACGCGGCGGTGAAAGTCCTCACGGTGGTTCTCGGCGGCGGCATGGGCGGGCGGCTCTTCCTCGAGCTGCGCGAGAAGCGCGGGCTCGCGTACTCGGTCGGCGTGGTGAATCCGTCGCGCCGGGCCGGCGGCTACGTGGTCGCCCACATCGGCACCGAGGCGCGCAACGCATCCGCCGCCGAGAGCGGACTGCTCCGCGAGATGGAGCGCGTGCGCGGCGACGACGTGAGCGCCGACGAGCTCGCGCGCGCGAAGGCGTACCTGCTCGGGACGCTCGCCATGGACCGGCGCACGAACGCGCGCGAGGCCTGGTACCTCGCGTTCTTCGAAGGGGCGGGCGTCGGGTGGGACTTTCCCGAGCGTTACGCGCGCGCGGTGGAGGCAGTGACCGCCGACGACATCCGCCGGGCGGCGATGCGGTACCTCGCCACGCCGCGGACGGTGGTGCTCATGCCGCTCCCGCCGCGCTGATGTTGCCGCTCAAGGACGACATCCCGAGCCAGAGCGTCCCCGTGGTGACGCTCACGCTCATCGCGCTCAACGTCGTCATCTTCCTCTATCAGGCCTCGCTGCAAGTGGGCGGCGACGCCGGCGCCGCGCGCGCGGCGGATCAGTTCGCGCTGGAGTTCGGCGCCGTGCCGTGCCGCCTCACCGGTCGCTGCGTCACCGACGACTTCCCGCCGCCGCTGCTCACGATCTTCACGTCGATGTTCCTCCACGGCGGCCTCTTCCATATCGGCGGCAACATGCTGTACCTGTGGATCTTCGGCGACAACGTGGAGGCCACGCTCGGCCACGTGCGTTTCCTCGGTTTCTACCTCGTGTCCGGCGTGGCCGCGGCCGTTGCGCAGACGGGGGTGGCGCCGTCGTCGGAGGTCCCCATGATCGGGGCGAGCGGTGCCATCTCCGGTGTCCTCGGCGCTTATCTCCTCCTCTTTCCCTATGCGACCGTGCTCACGCTGATCACGTTCGGCTTCTTCATCCGCTTCGTCCACGTCCCCGCCGTCATCGTGCTGGGATTCTGGATCGTCGTCCAGTTCCTCAGCGGTCTTCTCAGCTATGGCGGGCTGGCGGGACACGGGGAGGGCGGAGGCGTCGCCTGGTTCGCGCACATCGGAGGGTTCGTGGCCGGCCTCGCGCTCGTCTTTCTGCTGCGGCCGCACCGGCCCGTCCGCCTATAATCCATGGGTATGGCGGCCCGGATCCGGATCGATCGACTCCTCGTGGAACGCGGACTGGTGGACAGCCGTGAGCGGGCCGCTCGGCGGCTTCTCGCCGGCGAGGTCCTCGTGGACGGCCAGCGGGTGGACAAGGTGGCGGCGCTGGTGTCGCCAACGGCGTACGTAGAGCTGGTGGGGCGCTCGCCCTACGTGAGCCGGGGCGGCGACAAGCTCGCCCACGCTCTCCAGCATTTCGGCGCCGACGTGCGCGGCCGGATCGCGATCGACGTCGGTGCCTCCACGGGCGGCTTCACCGACTGCCTCCTCCAGAAGGGCGCCGCCCGCGTATACGCGGTCGATGTCGGTACCGCCCAGCTCGACGCCCGGCTCCGCAACGATCCCCGCGTGGTGGTGATGGAGACGACGAACGCGCGCTCGCTCGATCCGCGACTCTTCGGCGATCAGCCATCGATCGCGGTCATCGATGTCGCCTTCATCTCGCTGGAGAAAGTCCTGCCGGCGGTGTTCGGCGTGCTCGCCCCGCGCGGAGAGACCATCGCGCTCGTGAAGCCGCAATTCGAAGTGGGCCGGGGCGCGGTCGGCAAGGGCGGTGTCGTCCGCGATCCGAGCCAGCATCGCGCGGTGGTGGCTCGGCTCGCGCGATATTCGATTCTTCGCGGCTGGCACGTGCTCGGCGTGACGGCGTCTCCGCTGCGAGGTCCCAAGGGTAACCGCGAGTTCTTCCTCCATCTCAGTAGCCACGGTCGCACCGCCGGAAACCTCGAGAGCCTGATCGACCGGAGCGTCGAGGCGCTCGCGTAGCATCCGCGGAGCCGGCAGTGAAGCGCATCGGAATCGTGGCCAAGCGGGATGCCCGCGAGGCGCCCGCCGCCGTGACCCGGCTCGTGGAGTGGCTCCGGACGCGACGGCTTCCCATCGTCGTGGACAAGGACACCGCCGAGTTGCTCCCCGGCGCCGACGTCACGGTGGTCAATCGCGAGGATTTGCCTCCACAGGTCGACGTCGTGGTCGTGCTCGGCGGCGACGGTACCCTGCTCTCGGCCGCGCGCGCCGTCGGTGAGCTCGGCGTGCCCATCCTGGGCGTGAACCTCGGCGACCTCGGCTTCCTCACCGCGACCACGCTCGACGAGATGTTCCCGGCGCTGGAGTCGCTCCTGGCCGGCCGCATGACGATCGAGGACCGCATGTTGCTGGCGGCGCGGGTGCGGCGCAACGGGGAATGGCTGCGCGAGCACATCGCGCTCAACGACGTCGTGATCATGAAGGCGGCCATGAGCCGCATCATCAATCTCGCCGTCTCCGTCGAAGGCCAGCACGCGATCCGGTACCGGGCGGACGGGCTCATCGTCTCCACGCCCACGGGCTCCACCGCCTACAATCTCTCCGCGGGCGGCCCGATCCTGTTCCCGGTGATGGACGCGATCGTGCTGACGCCGGTCTGCTCGCACACGCTCACGAATCGGCCGATCGTGCTGCCGGCCGCTCTGAAGGTGGAAGTCACGCTGCTCGCGGACCAGCAGGTGATGGCCACGCTCGACGGTCAGGTCGGCATCGACCTGCTCGAGAACGACCTGGTGGAGATCAAACAGGCGGCGCCGCGCATCCGGCTCGCGCGCTTCCCCCACAAGGACTTCTTCTCGGTCCTCCGCACGAAGCTCAAGTGGGGCGAGCGCTGAGCCGTATCGGACGCGATACCGCTTGAGCGCCGAGCCCGGCGTGCCCTAGCATGCCGGGGATGCTGCGCGAGCTGCGCATCCGCAACTTCGCGGTGGTGGAAACGGCCACCGTGCCCTTCGAGCGCGGCCTCAACGTCCTCACCGGCGAGACGGGCGCCGGCAAGTCGATCCTCCTCGATGCGCTCCTGCTCCTGCGCGGCGTCCGCGCCCAGGGCGACGTGATCCGGACCGACAGCGAGACGGCGACGGTCGAAGCCGTGTTCGAGGTCAGCAAGGGAAGCACGGCGGTCTCGGTGATAGACGAAGCCGGGCTCGCCCTCGAAGACGGAGTCCTCGTGGTGCGCCGCGAGCTCGCGCGCAGCGGGCGTCACCGCGCCTTCGTGAACGACTCGCCGGTGACGGTCGGACTGCTGGAACGACTGGGCGATCATCTCGTCGAGGTCCACGGCCAGCACGAGCATCAGCGCCTCCTCGAGTCAGCCCGCCAGCTCGATGTCCTCGATCGCTTCGCGGGGGCGGAAGAGCAGCGGGATCGCGTGGCGGAGCTGTATGCGAAGTACCGGGAGGCGTCGGCGGCGGTGGAGCGAACGCGCGGCGCCGAGCGCGACCGCGCGCAGCGCGAAGATCTCCTCCGCTTCCAGGTGTCCGAGCTCGACGCCGCGCGGTTGCGCGAAGGCGAGGAGGAGGAGCTGCGCGCGGAGCGACGTCGCCTCCAGCACGCGGAGCGGTTCACCACGGGCCTCGCGGAGGTGGCGGCGCTGCTCGACGAGGACGACGCTTCCGCGCGCAGCCGGGTCGATCGCGCGGCCCGGATCCTGTCGGACCTCGCGCGTCTCGACCCGCCGTTCGCGGCCGCCGCCGATCCGCTGCAAACGGCCCGCGTCCACCTCGAGGAATCTCTGAGCATCGCCCGCCGGTTGCGCGAAGAGATCACGTGCGAGCCGGGCCGGCTCGAAGCCATCGACGAGCGCCTCGACGCGCTCACGCGCCTCAGGCGCAAGTACGGCGACAGCGAGGCGGCGATGCTGAAGGTTCGCGACGAGGCGGCGGCCGAGCTACGTCGGCTGGAGCGCCATGACGAGGTGCTGGCGGCGGAGGAACGTGTCCAGGCGGAGCTTGCGGCCGAGCTTCAGGCGGCGGCGCTCGCCCTCAGCGAGCGGCGCGAGGCGGCGGCGGCGCGCCTGGGGCCGCGCGTGCAACGCGAGCTGCGCGCGCTCGGCATGGAACGCGCCGTGTTCGTGGCCACCACCGAGCGCGGCGAGCCGGCGACCGTCTCCGCGCGCGGGCTCGACCGGGTGGAGTTCCGGCTCGCCGCCAACGCCGGCGACCGCCCCGCGCCGCTCGCGCGCGTGGCCTCCGGCGGGGAGCTGTCCCGAACGATGCTCGCGGTCACCGCCGTGCTCGCCGCCCGCGACGGCGTGCCGACCCTGGTCTTCGACGAGGTCGATGCCGGCATCGGCGGCGGCATCGCCGGCGTGGTGGGCGACAAGCTCGCCGCGGCCGCGGAAGGGCGGCAGGTCCTCTGCGTCACGCACCTGGCGCCGATCGCCGCCCGCGCTCACCATCATCTGCGCGTGAGCAAGAGCGTGCGGGCGGGGCGCACGCGCGCGGCCGTGGCCCCGCTCGGCGGTCCCGAGCGCGTGGCGGAGATCGGCCGGATGCTCGGCGGCGATCCGCCGAGCGACGCCGCCCTTCGTCACGCCCGTCAGCTGCTGGCGGCGGCGCGACCGCCTCGAGGGTGAGCGGCCGGTGACGAGAGCGGCCTGTATAATGAGGCGGACATGATCGACGCCGTCCTCAAGAAGATCTTCGGGACCAAGCACGAGCGCGACATCAAGCGGATGACTCCGTCCGTGCACGCCATCAACGCGCTCGAGCCGTCCATCCAGGCGCTGAGCGACGACGCGTTGCGGGCGAAGACGGACGAGCTCCGGAAGCGGCTCGCCGACGGGACCGAGCTCGACGATCTTCTCGAGGAAGCGTTCGCGGTGTGCCGCGAGACGGCGCGCCGCCGCCTCGGGATGCGCCACTTCGACGTCCAGCTCATCGGCGGCATGGTCCTCCACGAAGGCACCATCGCGGAGATGGCGACGGGCGAGGGCAAGACGCTGGTGGCGACGCTGCCCGCCTATCTCAACGCGCTCACCGGGAAGGGCGTCCACATCGTCACCGTGAACGACTACCTGGCCAAGCGCGACGCGCAGTGGATGGGGCCCATCTACGACGCGCTCGGTTTCTCCGTGGGCGTGATCCAGCACGAGGCGTCGTTCCTCTACGACCCGGACTACGTGACGCCGGACATCCGCATGACCGCGCTCCGGCCGTGCACGCGCCGCGAAGCCTACCTGGCCGACGTGACGTACGGCACCAACAACGAGTTCGGGTTCGACTACCTGCGCGACAACATGCGGTTCGCGCTGGACGAGCTGGTGCAGCGCGAGCTGCACTACGCGATCGTGGACGAGGTGGACTCGATCCTCATCGACGAGGCGCGCACACCGCTGATCATCTCCGGTCCCGCCGAGGAATCGACCGAGCTCTACCACCGCATCGATCGGATCATCCCCAAGCTGAAGCGGGCGGCCACGATCGTCGAGGGCAAGCTCTCCGAGGTGGAAGCGGAAAAGGTCGGCGACTACATCGTCGACGAGAAATCCAAGGCGGTGGCGCTGACGGAGCAGGGGGTGGCGAGCTGCGAGCGCCTGCTCGCCATCGACAACCTCTATGATCCCCAGCACATCACCATCCTCCATCACGTGAACCAGGCGCTCCGCGCCCACACGCTCTACCGCCGCGACGTCGAGTACGTGGTGAAGGACGGCCAGATCATCATCGTGGACGAGTTCACGGGCCGCCTCATGCCGGGGCGGCGGTGGTCGGACGGGCTCCATCAAGCGGTGGAGGCGAAGGAGGGCGTGCGCATCGAGCGCGAGAACCAGACCCTCGCCACCATCACCTTCCAGAACTACTTCCGGATGTACGCGAAGCTGGCGGGGATGACCGGCACCGCGGAGACGGAGGCGGAGGAGTTCGCGAAGATCTACAAGCTCGGCGTCACCGTCATCCCCACCAACCGCCGTCTCGTTCGTATCAACGAGCCGGACGTCGTGTACAAGACCGAGCGCGAGAAGTTCAACGCGGTCGTGGACGACATCATCACCCGCAACCAGACGGGCCAGCCCGTGCTCGTGGGCACGGTCTCCATCGAGAAGTCGGAGCAGCTCTCCAAGCTCCTCAAGAAGCGCGGCATCAAGCACGAGGTCCTCAACGCCAAGTACCACGAGCGCGAGGCGGAGATCGTGGCTCAGGCCGGCCGCGAGAGCGTGGTGACGATCGCCACCAACATGGCCGGGCGCGGCACCGACATCCTCCTCGGCGGCAATCCCGACTTCCTCTCCAAGGAGATCTTGCGCAAGCACGGGCTCGATCCCGCCCTCGCCCCCGCGGAGGCGCGGGCGTCCGCCCTCGCGGAAGCGAAGCAGACGACCGAACCCGAGCACGAGCGGGTGGTACAGCGCGGAGGCCTCCACATCGTCGGTACCGAGCGCCACGAGGCACGTCGCGTGGACAACCAGCTCCGCGGGCGCTCCGGCCGCCAGGGCGATCCGGGATCCTCGCGCTTCTACCTCTCCCTCGAGGACGATCTCCTCCGCATCTTCGGATCGCAGCGGATCCAGAAGATCATGGAGCGGCTCGGCATGGAGGAGGGCGAGCCCATCGAGCACAAGCTCGTCACCCGCGCCATCGCCACCGCCCAGAAGCGGGTGGAGACCCACAACTACGAGATCCGGAAGCATCTCCTCGAGTACGACGACGTCATGAACAAGCAGCGCGAGATCATCTACGGCATGCGCCGTCAGATCCTCGACGGCGAGAGCCAGGCGGAGACGATCGCGGAGTGGATCGAGGATCTGACGACGGTGACCCTCGATAGCCACGCCGCTCCCGGCACCCACGCCGAGGACTGGGACTCGGTCGCCCTCGGCGAGGCGCTCTTCCAGTTCTTCGATCTGCGCATCCCGCCCGCGCGGTTCATGGACGTCGCCTCGCGTGACGGGCTCGAAGAGCTGGTGGTGCCGGCCGTCAAGGAGCGGTACGCCGAGCGCGAGCGCGAGCTCGGCCCGGAGCTGCTCCGCGCGCTCGAGCGTCACGAGATGCTGATCGTCATCGACCACCAGTGGAAGGACCACCTGCTGTCGATCGACCACCTGAAGGAAGGCATCGGACTGCGCGGCTACGGCCAGCGCGACCCGCTCACCGAGTACAAGAAGGAAGCGTTCGACCTCTTCCAGGACATGGTGGAGCGGGTGAAGGCGGCCGTGGTGGAGCGCCTCTTCAAGGTGCAGCTCGTGCGCGAAGGCGCGCCCGTCCAGGTTCCGACCATCACCGCGCGCGCGCTGCCGATGACCGAATCACGCGGAGAGTCGCCGATCGAGAATCGCCGCAACGCCGCCGCCGCCCCCGCCTCGACACCGCGCACCGCCACCGGCGAGAAGATCGGCCGCAACGATCCCTGCCCCTGCGGCTCCGGGAAGAAGTACAAGAAGTGCTGCTACCTGAAGCAGGGAGGGTGACGCCCTCCGCTCGTCACGCCGACCGCGCGTCGCCCTCGTCGAAATCGCGTCCGTCGCCCAGATCACGTCCCAGCCGATCCAGATCCGAGACCATCGCGCGCAACTCGCGGGCTTGCGTGATCTCGAAGGCGAGGTCGAGCTGGCGGCGCGCGGTTTCGAGTTCCTCAATTGTGAGAACGCGCTTGTCGACGAGGACCATGGCCAGCGCGTGAACCTCGGTGGCGAGCCGCTCCAGCAGCCCGGCATAGCGGCGTCCCAGGCTGTTCACCACTTCCGTGATGAACTGCTCCTGATCCGGCGTGAACTCGCTCACGTTTGCCTCGACACGGTTCGTGCCTGTCTCGAAACCCCTCTGTGCGTGCGAAGCGCATGCCACTGAGACGGCGCCGGCACCGCGGTCGGCTCCACATCTAGCGCCGCGCGCGCGCGAGCGCCACCACTTGTAGGGCCTTTTTTCTTGGGGGCGTCACAGGCCCCGTGCTAGAAACTCCCATGCGTCTCGACTCCATCACGCTGCACGGCTTCAAGTCCTTCGCCGAGAAGACGGTCGTCAGAGTTCTTCCCGGGATCACCGGCATCGTCGGTCCCAACGGCTGCGGCAAATCGAACATCAGCGAAGCGGTGAAATGGGCACTCGGCGAGCAGAGCGCGAAGTCGCTGCGCGGACAGCGCATGGAAGACCTGATCTTCCACGGCTCCGCATCGCGCAAAGCGGTCGGCCTCGCCGAGGTGGAGCTCCTCTTCAGCAACGACGGGACGCTCTCCGTGCCCTGGAGCGAGATCGCGGTGAGCCGGCGGCTCTATCGCACGGGCGAGAGCGAGTACCTCCTGAACAAGGCCGAGTCCCGACTGCGGGACATCCTCGACCTTTTTGCTGGCACCGGCGCGAATCCCCGAGCGTATTCGGTGATGGATCAGGACAAGCTCAACCATGTGCTCACCGCGAAGCCGCACGAGCGGCGCATCTTCATCGAGGAAGCGGCGGGGAGCGCGCGCTACAAGCAGCAGCGGACCGAGACGCAGGGCAAGCTCGACG
>Ga0075421_100010941_pt1 | contig 11229 bp, 10 predicted proteins | sample SoiMetdeltSBSDD5_FD_75292 | JGI IMG/M metagenome (GOLD analysis project Ga0075421, IMG submission 75292) | Bulk soil microbial communities from a Populus tree surrounding site in Tennessee, USA - Soil MetaG P. deltoides SBSDD5 | ecosystem: Environmental > Terrestrial > Soil > Tree plantation...
TCGCTCTTCTTCATGGTCCTGAGCCTGGTCACCGGCGTCGCCTACTTCACCTTCGCCGTGACCGGCCTCTCGCTGTCGATCGGCCTCGCCATTCTGATTTTCGGTGTGCCGGTGTTCATCGCCTTCATCGGCATCGCGCGCGTGATCTCGCTGGGGGAAGGCCGTTTGCTCGAAGCGGTGAGCGGCGAGCGCATGCCGAGGCGGCCCATCCATCCTGGACGGTCGGGCACCTTGTGGGAACAGATCCGCGCCATGCTGCGCGACGCGCGGACCTGGACGACGCTCGCCTATCTGCTGCTGATGCTGCCGATCGGCATCGTCTACTTTGTCACGGCGGTCACCGGCGTCTCCGTCGGCGTGAGCTTTCTTCTCGTGCCGCTCGTCGGCGTCGCGCAGCGCCTGGACTGGTGGCTGCCATGGGGCGATGAGCGCATCCTGTTCAGTCCGCGGTGGCTCGACACGCCCGTCGGCTGGATCTTCTGCCTTGTCTTCGGCGCCGCTGTGCTGACGACGCTGTTACACGTCGCGCGCGGCGTCGTCGGGCTGCACGCACGCGCCGCCAAGGTCCTGCTCGTGACGTGACTGCGCTAGGGGGCGAGCCACTTCTCGATCAGGATTTCGTCGATGTACTGACCATCAATCTTCGCCTGACGCTTGGCGTTGCCGATGACGAGGAATCCCTGGCCGAGATACGTCTGCAGCGCCGCCGGGTTGTCGGCGCGGACGAACGTGAAGATCTTCTCGTAACCCTTCTGGCGCGCGGCGTCGAACGTCGCGGCGAACAATCGGCGTGCGATCCCCTGGCGCCTCAGATCGAGATCGACGTACGTCCCGAGCGTCGCGACGTGATCGAACGCGTGCGTGTAGGACGCGTACGGCTCGAGCACCTGGAATCCGACGATCCTGTGATCGGATTGGCGGACGGCGACTTTCCAGATGCCGCGTTCCGGAAAATCGATCACGTAGTCCCGTTCGGCCTCGATGCTGACCGGAGTATCGAGCGCCGTGTAGCGGCGCGTCTCGATGATGGGGTTCAACACCCGGACGATGCCTTCGGCGTCGTCCGGCTCGACGTCGCGGATTGAAAGCTCCATCCGCCGGTCAGCTGCGCCGGCCGACGTACCCGGTGGGACCGCGCCTGAACCCGGCGAGCTCGAAGAACCGCTCGTTGCCCGGCTGGGCGCCGAGGAACAGCACACCACCAGGCGTCGCCTCGAGGGCGCGCTTCAGCAGCTCGCGTCCGATGCCTTGCTTGCGGAACTCGGGATCGACCATCACTTCGGGCACCGTGCTGAAGAAGTAGCCATCGGTCAGCACGCGCACTGATCCCACCAGCCGGTCGCCGCTCCAGGCGCCGACGTTGATCGTCGATTTCAACGCATCGGCAGTCTTCTGCGTGTCGTAGTCGCGCTGCCAGATGCGCCTGGCGAGCGCGATGAACGCCTCGACAGACAGCGCCGCATCACCGTTTCGATACTCGACCGACATTCCCTCTTCCTTCCCTCTCGTCCAGCGCCGCGAGCAGCCGCTTCGGCGCTACCAGACGATACGATCCTTCGAGACGATCCGCTACTTCCGACCAGTTCGGCCGGCGATCGAGATAGATCCCGAACCAGCCCGACGTGCCGACATACGGCGGCACGAAATACCGATCCGGCCACCGCGCCACGACCATTTCTTGTGTCATGTGCACGGCCTTGCACCACACCGCGTCGCGCCCGGCGCCGTGATGATTCGCTGCGCTGGCGAACATCGCGAACATGCGCTTGTGGACCCAGAAGGTGGGCTCGCCGTGCGAGATCTTCTCCCAGGCCTCCGGGAGTGCGAGGCTGATCTCACGCAGACGATCGAGTGCGTGCCCCGCCGACGCCCGGCGAAGGCGCGCGCGCGGGCGCGCGGCGCTAGTCAATCTTGACGCGCCTCCGGAACTGCTGGTTCTCGTTGCAAACGAACTCGATCATGTCAGAGTCCACCTGAATCTGCTGATTGACCCGCACCGTGAAGGGCTTCGTGTACGCCTTGGGATCGTCGATGGTCACGTCGATCTCCAGGCGACCAAAGCTCGGACGGCGGTACCGCTCGCTAATCACCGCCTGATCGGTCAGCGGACTGCCGCGCACGTCGAGCCAGCCATCGTCGCGAAGGTTATTGGTCTGCGTGACGAGCGTGTCGCCTTCCCAGCGGCCGACCGTATAGCCGTACCACCACGGCTGCGGTCCGCCTTGCGGCGGCAGCGGCCGGCCGTCGGTGTGAATGAAGCGCTGCCCATAGTTCGCTTCATAGAGGATCGTGACGAGCGCCGGCTGCTGAATCATCAGCCGCGGCTGCCCGTGCATGTGGAACTGCAGGTGCCCCATCGGCAGACAGAGCGCGTCGGGGTTGTCTTTGCTGTTGGCGTCGTTCCGCTGCTTCTTCAATTCCGCCGCCCATGGCTGGAACGGCAGTCCTCCGGGAAATCCCGCCCCGACGTCGAAGAAGGTCGCCAGTGGCGGCGTGCCTGGCGGCGGGGGCGGAGGCACCGCGTTCGCGCCCCGAGCCCCACCTGGAGGTCTACCCCATTGCCCGGACAGATCGGGCCTGCCATCCGGCGTGCGCGGGGTCGGTGCGTCGAGATCGACGGCGCCGTTGGCAAGACGCGGCACATTCGGCGTGGTGTGCTTTGGCCACTGCGCCGACAGGCTCGATGACCATGCCACGACAAGCGCGATGACAGCTGCGCCGCAGGTGAATCTCATGCTGGTCTCCGCTGGAAACGATGAAAATATCACGGGCGACGCATGCGTCGCCCTTACTGTTGACTGAGGAACGCCACGATGATCGCCGCGATGACCGCGGCGACGACGGCGAAGAAGATCTTCCATGCGCTGTATGGACGATTGCCGGCGATCCGGCCGGTGTAGCCGTTGACGATCACCTGATACGCCTTGGCTCCGTAGTTGTACGACAGGAGCCAGATCGGCACGAGGACGTGCTTGAACGTGCGGCCGGTGTAGCTGGGATTGATGACCAGATTGCGTTGTGTATCGCCGGGGACCTGCTGTGCGCACAACGCCTGAAGTTTGCCGTACATCTGCTCCTGCGATCGCTGCGCCGCATCGAGCAGCACGAGCTGGTAATGCTCGACGACGTGACCGCTGAGAAACGCCGTGTCGTAGGCGACGATCTCCTGCGTCGGAAACGGCTCGACCTGCCGCAGCAGATCGATCGGCAACCCCTGCGTCCCCGGCACCGGCTCATCGTCGAAGAAATGATCGACGACGCCTGACGCCGGTTCCCAGCGAATCCGACGTTCAGGGCGCATGACGGTCCGGCCCTTCGCGTCGCGCCCTGGCACCATCACGGTGTAGTAGTAGCCGGCGTCGGCGGTCCATGGGCAATGAACCTGTGCATCGAAGGTCCAGTACGGAATGTACAGGCTGCGAATCGTGTCGACGAGCGCGGCGATCGCGAGGCGCCCAGGCGCGAACCAGCGGCTGCGCCACCACTGCCGGATGTCGTCGCGCACGCGGCCGGCGTCGATCTTGAACGGCAGGACGCCCTGCGGGCGGATCGGCGCTTTGATCTCCTGGTAGTCGACGAGCGCGGGAGAGCCGCAGAACTCGCAGTTCTGCCCGACGCGCGCCGGATCGAACACCATCACCGCCTTGCACGACTGGCACTGCACGCTGCGCCGCTCGGTCTGCCAGCCGCGTTCTTCGTCCGGCAGCTCGCGCAGCGCCTTGACGAGATCGAGCTCGACGACCTTCCCGAGCTCGCGATCGATGTGATACGGAGACTCGGTCCCGCAGAACGGGCAGATCAGCTTCTGCCTGGTGGGATTCCATTCGGCCTGGGCACCGCAGGCCGGGCACTCGTGTTTTTCTAGTGCCGTGACTGGAGAAGACATCGAGGCCTACGACATGTAGGCCTTGAGAGCCTCGCGCGAGATTCGCCACGACGAGCCGATCTTCTTGCCCTTCAGATCGCCGGACTCGAGCACCGTCATGACGTCGGCCTCCGCCACGCCGAGTGCCTGCGCCGCTTCGGCGGGGCTGAGCAGCTCGGGCAGTCCGCCGCCGGCCGGCGCGCCGGCGCCGGCGGCAACACCAGTGGGCACGGGCGGGACGACAACCGTTGGCGTCGCATGGCCGCTCATGAAACCGTCGCGCATCATCTGCTGTGCGATTCCGAAGCCGACGGCGAGCTCCGCCGCGGTGCCGGCCGCGCCGGCTCCGCCGGCCCCGCCCTCGAGGCCCTTGCCCATCTGGTACTTCACGAACTCGTTCAGGTTGCCGATCGCCGCCATGCTCGATCGCTTGTCGATCGCCTGCTCCACTTCCGGCGGCACCGATACGTTCTCGACGATGAAGCTGGCGATCTCGATGCCGTATTTCGCGACGATCGCCGGGTTGATGAGCGGCAGCAGCGCGTCGCCGAGCTCGGTGTAGCGCGAGGCGACGTCGAGCACCGGGATCTTCGCCGTCGCAATCGCGTCGGTGAAGATGCTGACGATGCGCGAGCGCATCGTGTCGGCGAACTCGTCGAGACGGAAGTTGTGATCCGATCCGGCCACTTCACGCAGAAACGTCTTCGGCTCGACGATCTTGAAGTCGTAGGTCCCGAACGCGCGCACGCGGACGATGCCGAAGTCGCTGTCGCGCAGCATCACGGGATTCGACGTCCCCCACTTGTTGCCGGTGAACAGCCGAGTGACGACGAAGTACACGTCGGCTTTGAACGGCGAGTTGAAGCCGTAGGGCCAGGACTTGATCCTGGTGAGGACCGGGATGTTGTCGGTGGTCAGCGTGTGCTTGCCCGGTTTGAAGGTGTCGCCGAATTCGCCGACATAGACGAACTGCGCCACCTGTGACTCGCGCACGATCAGCTGCGCACCGTTCTTGATCGCCTTGTCCTCATCGGGGAATCGCCACGACAGCGTGTCGCGCGAGTCATCGGTCCACTCGATGATCTCGAGCAGCTCCCCTTTGATGAAGTCCATGATGCCCATCGGTTCGTTCGCTCCTGTGTCTGGGCCGCCTAAAGGCGGCCCCTACTTTCTGGGCCGCCTGAAGGCGGCCCCTACGTCACGGGTTCAGCGTCGCGGCCACGCACGCAAAGTTCGACGACTCATTGGTGCTGCCCGTTCCATTCCACTTCGCCACCTGGCCAAACGGACACAGCGGCCGGGTGCGGTCGGTCGTGCCATTCGTGACGTGCCACGCTTCGATGCGTTTCGGCGCCACGCCGGTCTTGACCCACTCCTCGATCGCGCCCATCCGGTCGAAGTTATCGGTACCGGGACCACCCTGGCAGTGATTCACTCCGGGCAACATGTACAGCTGTATCGACGTGCCGACGCCGGCGCCGCCCTGCGAGGCGACGACCTTCTGGAAGAAGTCGATGGTGTTGTACGGCGTGACCTGCGGATCCGACCATCCGTGATAGAGGAGCAGCTTGCCGCCGCGCGCGAAGAACGCCCGCATGTTGGGATCGGTCGAGCCCAGCGCATCGTCGGGATCCGCTGCCAGCGCGAGATCGAGATCGGTCGACGGATTGAACTTCAGCGGATCCCAATTGCGATCCTTCGTGATCACGTACTTATAGGCGTCGGCGGCGTACATGATCGGCTCGGCGCTGCCGATGACGTTCCACCCCAGCTCGGATCCGCGCGCGAGACCAGGCAGCACGCTGGCCCGCGTCGTGGGATTGGACGCCCCTGAGTACATCTTCCGCGCCGACTCGACCTGCCCGGGTGTCAGACACGCTGACTGGTCCTGGCCAGAGGCGGCCGAGCACGCCAGGGTGCCCGGATCGAACGTGCAGGCGCCGGGGTTCTCGATCACACCGTCGGCGACACCATCCCGCGCATCGCACGCGGCCAGCGCCGCACGATTGATGAACGGATACTTCGACGGAGGAATCACGGTCGCCGGCGTCGCATTGACGGCGCGGTTGATCGCCATGCGTCCGGCATGGAGATGAATCCAATTCACCGCAGGCGCTCCCGCGATCACAGCGTCGTAGCTTGACGGATAGCGGACCGCTTCGGCGATGCCCTGACGGCCACCCTGCGAACAGCCGTTCCAGACCGAGAGCGTGGGCCGCGTACCGTAGAAGGCGTCGATCACGGCCTTCGCCTTCAGCGTCATCTCGTGCACCGATCGATACGCGAAGTCGACCACCTTCTCCGGATGCCCGAGCGCGAAGGCACCGCTATTGCCAACGTGGCCGGTATCGGTGCTGGCGGTCGCGTATCCGGCGGACACGGCACCGGCCAGCGCGGCGTAGGAGATGCTCCCCGCCCAGCCGCCATTGCCAACCGCCTGGAACTTGCCGTTCCATCGCGACGACGCGGGCAGCCACACTTCGATCTTGATGTCCGAGTCGCTCGATGGCGTCAACGTCGCCGCGACACGACAGAACGCGGGGAGCGCGGCGTAGGCACGCGACTGCGGCGGCGTGCCGCCTTGTCGTGCTGCGCTTGCTTGTGCGGCGCCTGGAGGCGTGAAGGCGCCGGCCGCCACCTCCTGCGCGATAGTGACCTTCGCGTTGTCGAGCGTCAGTCGTGCGAGCGACTCACACGTCGCCGCGTACGCCGAGGCGGGAAGACAGAGACCGACGACGAGGACGCCTGGAAGAACCGCGCCTGCGGCGCGCGACATCACCTGCTTCATGTGTCACCTCGAGAACCACCGAGCCACGAGACTGAGCCCCGCCGCAACCAGATCGGGGGCCGTGGACGAAGCCACCGAGAACCAGACGTCGTCGTCGCGGAAGCCGGCAAACGTACGCTCCGTCTGCCGCCGCACCCGCTCGAGCTCGATCGGCAGCGAGGGATCGAGCGGCTGGTGCGCCCGATCTTCCGCCTTCTGGAGCTGAGCGACAAGTCTTTCCGCTTGTTTCAGATCGAGCATCGACAGCGGCGTGCCGCAATGGGCACACGCGGCCCCGCTGGTGAGATCGACCGGGGCACCGCAGTTGGCGCAGTTGACGCTCTGGACGTTTCGCCGCAACTCCTCGATCTGATGCGGCGTCAGCGGACGGATGAAGTCCTTTTCGCGCAGAAAGTCGAAAAACGTGGTGAGACGTCCGTGTGAATGCGGGCAGCTCAGATACTCGAACCTGGTCGTCCGCTGGAGGTCGTGCGTGCGGCGCAGGCGCGACTTGCAGCGCGGACATTTGGCGAGGTCGGCCGGCGATCGCTCCGGCCGGGCGATCTTCTCACCGATGATGCGGAACAGCTTCAGCGTCGCGCCCGGCGTGAGCGTCGCGCTCTCGTACACGTCGAACCAGAAGGACTGACAGACATGGCAGATATCGATCGAGACACGGCGTCCCAGATGGGCGTCGAACGTCGCTTCCTCCATGGGCGCGGTGCAGCGCGGACAGTCCACGGCGTGTCATTCTGCCTGGGGACACGGAGAAAAACCAATCGCAGAGGTCGCTGGGGGGCAGAGGGCCGCAGCGGCTGACTTCGCGAGATCGCGAGGGGAAGTCACCAGCCGCAACGCGTGGCCCGCGCTGCGCGCGGCATGGATCGAGCGGCAGCAGGCCGCCGGCCACGCGTCGCGGCCTCGGCGGCGCTCTGCTCCTCAGCCGATCTCCGCGATTGGTTTGCTCGGCGCGCTCCGCCTGCTCCGCGCCCCGAAATGCATCGAATGTGACAGAATTCGCGCCATGCGAAGTGGTTTCTTCCTTGCGGCGATCCTTTCAGTTGCGGCATCGGCCTGGGCGCAAAACGCTCCCGATGGCGCGGCGGTGTTTCAGAAGGCGTGCGCGTCGTGCCACGCGAATCCGGGTCCCGACTCGCGCGCGCCGACGCGCGAGGTGCTCCGCACTGTTGCACCGGAAGCGATCCTCACCGCGTTGACCGTCGGCAACATGTTCCGCCAGGGTTCCGAGATCACCGACGCCGAACGCCGCGCGGTCGCGGCGTTTCTCGCCGGACGTCCGGTGGGCACGGCGCCGCCGCCGTCGATCGTCGGACACTGCCAGGTGCAGCCGGCACCGCTGCAGGCATCGGCTCTCAACAGCGGCTGGAACGGGTGGGGTGCCGACGCCGCGAACACGCGCTTTCAACCGGCAGCGAAGGCTGGTCTCGACGCGGGTTCAGTGCCGCGACTGAAGCTGAAATGGGCCTACGGCTTCGCCGGCGTCAACTCGGCGCGATCGCAGCCCGCGGTCCTCGGCGGGCGCGTCTTCGTCGCCAGCGACAACGGCGATGTCGTCGCGCTCGACGCGAAGCGCGGGTGTCAGTACTGGAGCTATCACGCGCAGGCGGGCATCCGCACGGCGGTCAGCGTCGGTCCGTACAAGACGGCGACCACGAACGGCTTCGCGGTGTACTTCTCGGACGGCGCGGCAATCGCCTACGCCGTCGATGCCAACACCGGCCGCGAGATCTGGCGGCGCAAACTCGACGACCATACCTACGCACGCGCTACCGGTTCGCTGACGGTGCACCAGGGCCGCGTCTACGTGCCGATCGCGGGCGTGGGCGAAGAGGGTCAGGGCGGCATCGCTCGCTACGAGTGCTGCACATTCCGCGGCAGCGTGTCGGCGCTCGATGCCTCGACGGGAGCAGTGATCTGGAAGTCGTACACGATCACAGAAGAGCCGAAGCCAAGACACAAGAACGCGTCAGGCGTGCAGACGTGGGGTCCCGCGGGCGGCGGCGTGTGGGGCGCACCGACGATCGATCCCGCACGTCGTCTCGTGTACGTCACGACGGGCAACAACTACTCTGCACCCGCAACCACGACGACCGACGCAGTCATCGCGATGGACATGGACACGGGCAGGCACCGTTGGGTGTATCAGCCGACCCCGAATGACGTGTGGACCGGCGGCTGCAAACAGGAGAATCCCGCCGACTCGAACTGCCCCGAGAAGCTCGGGCCCGATCACGACTTTTCGATCGCGCCGCTGCTGACGAAGGCATCGAACGGGCGCGACCTGGTGATCGTGCAGCAGAAATCCGGGATGGCGTACGCCGTCGATCCCGACAAGGGCACGCTGGTGTGGCAATACAAGACGAGTGACGGCAGCGGGATGGGCGGCCAGTGGGGCATCGCCGCGGACGATCGTCAGGTCTACTTCGGCGTCAACGGACCGCGCACTGCACAGGGCGGCATGCGCGCGACGACGATCGCTGACGGGAAGGAAGTGTGGTCGAAGCCGGCACCGGACAAACTGTGCGGCACCGCGCGTGGCTGCAGTTCCGCTCAGGGCGCCGCGCTCACGGCAATCCCCGGCGTCGTGTTTTCCGGATCGCAGGACGGAGGCGTGCGCGCCTACTCGGCCGCTGACGGATCGATCGTGTGGCAATTCGATACGAACAAGGAATTCGAGACCGTCAACGGTGTCACGGCGAACGGTGGAGCGATCGATGGACCAGGCCCGGTCGTCGCCGACGGAATGCTCTACGTGACCTCTGGTTACGTGAGCTTGATTGGTCGTCCAGGCAATGTGCTGCTGGCGTTTGGAGTCGACTAGACAGGAGGATCTTCTCGATGCGTGCAATCCTTCTCACCCTCTTCCTCGTCATCGCGTCAGGCGTGATTGGTCTCGACGCATCGACAGGACCCATCCCGCTGAACTGCAATCGCGCGTGTCTCGAAGGGGTGATGGATCAGTTCCTCGCCGCCATGGTGGCGCACGATCCGAAACGGGCGCCGTTGTCGAAGGACGTGAAGTACACCGAGAACAACCAGGTGATCGACGTCGGCGACGGGTTCTGGAAGACAGCCCAGGGCGTCGGCCGCTACAAGCACTACTTCGCCGATCCGGAATTCGGGCAGGTCGCGTTCATGGGGACGATGATGGAAGCGGGGGCGCCGCTGCTCTACAGCCTTCGTCTTCGCATCGAGCTTGGCCGCATCACTGAGGCCGAGGCGATCCTCTTCAAGCCCGGCGGCGGCGGACCCAACAACATCGCGGCGATGGAGAAGGATGGCAAGGTCGAGGACATGTGGCTCAAGTCCATTCCCCCGGCGCAGCGGCTATCGCGCCAGGAGATGATCGCGGTCGCCGACGGCTATTTCACCGGCTTGCAGAAGAACGACGGCAAGGGCATCAACGGCACCGGCACCTATCCGTTCACCGATGACTGTCATCGCATCGAGAACGGCGCGCCGACGACCAACGTGCCGAAGCCCGCCGACGCGAAGCCGGACGCGATCAGTCCGTTCTGGTACGACTGCCTGACGCAGTTCAAGAAGGGACTCTATTACGTGGTGCAGAACATCCACCAGCGGCGGTATCCGCTGGTCGACGCCGAGCGCGGCGTGGTGTGGGCGCACGTGGTGTTCGATCAGGGCACGGTGAACTCGGGTGTGCTGTCGGACGGCACCAAGCATAGCTATCCGGGCTTCAATCGTCCCAGCAGCATTCTGGTGAGCGAAGCGTTCCTCATCGAGAACGCCAAGATCCGCCGGGTGGAAATGATCGGACCGTCCGCCGTCTATCACATGAACTCGCCGTGGGGCGGGTTGAGTGGAGACTGATCCGGGCCAGGCCTGAATACCAGGAGGTCTGAGGCAAGGGTAACGTTCATGCGCGTGAGGGCGGCCACCCGCTGGGCGGCCCCACGGCGCACGCCGCGGTAGGTTCCCCGTAGCAGATTGAGCAGTGCCTCGCGATCGAGCTCCAGCGTCTCGCGCACGACCGAGCGATCGACGAGGTGAAACAGCGGCGCGTGCTCCTCGAGTACCACGCCGGCGCGATCGCGCTCCTGGCGTTGTCCCTGGATCATCTCGCGCAGTTCGATCAGGTCGTCCGCAGCCGGCACGGCCACGAGCAGCACGCCAGTCTGCGCGAGTACACGGACGACTTCGGCCGGATTGCGACGGGCGTGCAATGACAGCACCAGATCCACGCTCCGATCCAACAGCGGCAGCCGTCGATCGGCATTAGCCACCACCCAGGTTCGATCGGGAAAATGCCGCGCCGCGCGTTCGACGGCCGCGGTGGACAAGTCGATGCCGACGCCCGTTCCCGCACGTGAGGTCAACGCGGCAAGCGCGTCGCCAGACCCGCAACCGAGATCCACGATGGTAGGGGCCGCCGTGAGGCGGTCCGCCATCGTAGGGGCCGCCGTGAGGCGGTCCGCCATCGTAGGGGCCGTCTTGAGGCGGCCCAGATCAAGGGTTGCCGCGCGGTTGGCAATGGCGTCGATGAGCGTGCGGCCGACGCCTGCCGCTAGCAGCGAGGCGCGAGCCTCCACCGCCGCGCGAGAATCCCCCGCCTCCC
>Ga0075421_100010944_pt1 | contig 11228 bp, 8 predicted proteins | sample SoiMetdeltSBSDD5_FD_75292 | JGI IMG/M metagenome (GOLD analysis project Ga0075421, IMG submission 75292) | Bulk soil microbial communities from a Populus tree surrounding site in Tennessee, USA - Soil MetaG P. deltoides SBSDD5 | ecosystem: Environmental > Terrestrial > Soil > Tree plantation...
GGGCGGTGTACCTGCCCCGCGCCGTGCGCGTACTCGGCCTCAGCGCAGTCGCGCCGCGGCTCCTGGACCGGCTGCTAGCCACGGTCCGCGGCGGCTCGGCGGCGCCGCGGCGGGACTAGCGCCGCTCGACCAGGCTCGAGACCAGCGCCTCGTAGAAGCCCTCGCCCATCCGCCCCTCGGTCACCGTCACGTTCCCGCGCCCGCCGATCGCCTCGCGCAGCCCAGGATCCCGCTCGGGGCCGTTGGCGACGACGTAGAAGCGGCCGACCGCGGCGGCCACCTCGAGGTCCTCGACCGAGTCCCCGATCCCGATGCACTCCTCCGGCGAGTAGCCGCGCGCCCGCATGTGGGCGGCGACCGCGTTCGCCTTGCTCACCGCGGCGGGCACCAGGTGGTAGGCGTGGGTCACCTCGATCCCGGGCATCGAGCGGCTGATCGCGCCGTTGTCGAGCAGCCGCAGGTCGTCATCGCCCCGCTCCCCCAGCAGCCGGTTCGCCTCCCCGACGTCCACCTTGCCCCGGAAGAGGTGGGAGAGGACGCGGCCGCTGTGCCAGGGCGAGTGGTACTCGAGCCGGCCGGGGAAGCGCTCGAAGAGGCGCTGCGGGATGCCCCGGCGCTCGATCTGCTCGTAGATCGTGCCGCTCTCGTCCGGGACGAGATCGCCGGTGAGCAGGGTCGGCTCGCCGTCGAGCACGAAGGCGCAGCCGGCCTCGTAGATGTAGGAGGACTGGCCCATCAGCCGCGCGTCCTCGTGCACCTGGGCCTCGCGGCGGCCGGACATGATCACCACCTCGACCCCGGCGCGATGCGCCGCCTCGAGGCCCCGCGCCTGCAGCAGCGAGAAGCCGCCCTCGCTGTCCGCGAAGAGGGAGCCGCCGCGGCCGAGCAGCGTCCCGTCGAGGTCGGTGTACACACATCGGAGCGGCAAGGGGGCCGCTACGGTAGCCCAGTTCCGATGCCCCGCGCCGCCGCCTGGAGACTCTCCGACCGCACGCTCGACCTGAGCGCGCCGCTGGCGGCGGGGATCGTCAACGTGACCGCGGATTCGATGTGGGCGGGCGCGCGCAGCGGCACCCCCGAGCGCGCGGTCGAGGACGGCCGGGCGCTGGCCGCGGCGGGGTTCGACATGCTCGACGTGGGAGCGGTGGCGGCGCGCAGCGGGCCGCCGGTGCCCGCCGCGGACGAGGCGGCGGCCCTGCTGCCCGCGCTCACCGGTCTCGCCGCCACCGGCCTGCCCCTCTCCGCAGACACGACGAGCCCCGAGGTCGCCCGCGCGGCGCTCGAGACCGGTGCGGTCGCGGTCAACGACATCGGCGGCGGCGAGGAGGAGATGCTGGCGCTGGTCGCCGAGACGGGCTGCGGCTACGTGCTCATGCACGTCGAGGGGCCGCCCCGGGAGCAGCGGCCGGCGCGGGACTACGGGGACGTGGTCGCCTACCTGGGGGAGTGGTTCGCCGAGCGCCTCGAGGCGGCCGGCGCGGCCGGGGTGGATCCGGAGCAGATCGCGATCGACCCCGGGCTCGACTTCGACCTGACGGTGGAGCAGGACCTGGAGATCCTGCGACGTCTCGGGGAGCTGCACGCGCTGGGGCGGCCGCTCTACGTATCGCTCTCGCGCAAGGACTTCCTCGGCGCCGTGCTGGCCGGCTCCTGGGAGGAGCGCGTCGGGGCGGAGGAGCGCCAGTGGGGCACGGTGGCCGCTGCCTCGCTCGCGGTCGCGGCCGGCGCGCAGCTGCTGCGCCTGCACGACCGGAGCGCCCTGCAGGCGGTTCGCGTCGCCGGGCGGATCGCCGCCGCGGGGAGCCCGGCCTAGATGGCGACCGCGGCGCGGAGCCTGCTCGGCGAGACCTGGGCGATTCCTCTCGACCCGGCCCGCCGGGATGGCCGCATCGTCGGGGAGTCGGCGGAGGCGCAGCGGCGGGCGCGCCGCGTCGCCCTGCCCTCCTCCCTCGACCCCGGCTTCGCCGAGGCGCTGCGCGGGTCTGGAGTCGAACGGCTCTACTCCCACCAGCGAGCCGCGCTCGAGGCGGCCGCGGGCTCTGACCTGATCATCACCAGCGGCACCGCGTCGGGGAAGTCGCTCGCCTTCAACCTGCCGGTCCTGGATGGCATCGCCCGCGATCCGAAGCGGCGCGCGCTCTACCTCTACCCGACCAAGGCTCTGGCCCAGGACCAGGCGCGGAAGCTCGCGCAGCTGCGCCCCCCGGGCCTGCGCGAGGCGATCTACGACGGCGACACGCCGCGCGAGGAGCGCCCGGCGATCCGCCGGCGCAACAACCTGGTGCTCACCAACCCGGACATGCTCCACGTCGGCGTTCTGCCCCACCACCGCCAGTGGGGCGACTTCCTCAGCAACCTCGGCTGGGTCGTCGTCGACGAGGCCCACACCTACCGGGGAGTGTTCGGCTCCCACGTGGCGAACGTGCTGCGGCGGTTGCGGCGGGCGGCCCGCGCCTACGGAGCGGAGCCGCGCTTCATCCTCGCCTCGGCGACGATCGCCAACCCCGAGGAGCTGGCCGAGCGGCTGGTCGGCACCAGCTTCGAGCTGATCGACGACGACGGCGCGCCGCGCGCCGGCCGCGAGATCGCGATGTGGAACCCGCCGCTGACCGACGAGGCCTCGGGCGCCCGCCGCTCCCCACTCGGGGAGGCGGCGGACCTGCTCGCCGACCTCGTATCCCAGGGAGTGCGCACGATCTGCTTCCTGCGCAGCCGCCGCGGGATCGAGCTGATCCAGCGCTTCGCGCGTGACAACCTCGCGGCGCGGGGCAAGCCGGAGCTGGCGGAGCGGATCGCCCCCTACCGCGCCGGCTACACGCCGCAGCAGAGGCGCGAGATCGAGGCCCGGCTGGCCGCCGGAGAGCTGCTCGCCGTGGTCGCCACCGACGCGCTCGAGCTCGGCATCGACATCGGCGAGCTGGATGCCGCGATCTGCGTCACCTTCCCCGGCACCGTCGCCAGCCTGCGGCAGATGTGGGGGCGGGCCGGCCGCCGCCGCCGCGGGCTCGCCGTCTACGTCGCCGGGCAGGACGCGCTCGACCAGTTCTTCTGCCGGCATCCGGAGGAGTTCCTCGACCGCCCTGTCGAGGCCGCGATCCTCGACCACTCCTCCGAGCAGATCGCGGCGCAGCACCTGGTCGCCGCCGCCTACGAGCTGCCGCTTTCAGAGGAGGACGAGGAGGTGTTCGGCCCGGGCTGGCGCGAACGGGCCGAGCGCCTGGTGGCCGCCGGGGAGCTGCGCCGCGCCGGCGGCAGGCTGCTGCCGCGGCGAACCGGCTTCGTCGCCTCCGGCATCTCCCTGCGCTCCGCCTCTGCCGATTCGATCGCCGTGATCGAGCGCGACTCGGGGGAGATGCTTGGGCTGGTCGAGGCGGAACGCGCATTCACGACGATCCACCCCGGCGCGGTCTACCTGCACCTGGGCCGCTCCTACGAGGTCGAGCGGCTCGACCTGGCCGCCCGCCGCGCCGTCGTCAGCCGCTTCGAGGGTGACTGGTACACGCGCCCGAAGAAGGAGACCGAGCTCTACATCGAGCGGACATTGGAGGGCCGCGAGATTGGCGACGGGGTCCGGCTCTTCTTCGGCGAGGTCTCGGTGACCGAGCAGGTGATCGCCTATCAGCGGGTCTCGATCGCAGAGCAGGAGCCGATCGACATCGTCGCGCTCGAGCTACCCGAGCAGAACTTCGCCACCCAGGCGCTCTGGTACGTGATCCCGCCGGCGATGTCAGGAGCGCTGCCGCCCGACGTCCTGCTCGGCGCGCTGCATGCGACCGAGCACGGCCAGATCGCGGTGCTCCCGCTGATCGCGATGTGCGACCGCTGGGACATCGGCGGCCTCTCCACCAACGTCCACTTCCAGACGGGCGAGGCGACGATCTTCATCTACGACGGGCACCCGGGCGGGGTGGGGATCACGCAGCGCGGCTACGAGGAGTTCGATCGGCTGCTCGGCGACGCCGGGCGGCTGATCGGCGAATGCCCCTGCGCGTCCGGCTGTCCCTCCTGCGTGCAGAGCCCGAAGTGCGGCAACCTCAACGACCCGCTGCACAAGCAGGGGGCGCTGGAGCTGATCGGGATGGTCTCGGGCTCCGGTGGGTGAGCGGCCCCTCCAGGTATCCGTGATCGGGTCCGGGGGCTGCGAGCCGGGCTCGAGCGCCTGGACCGATGCGGAGGAGGTCGGCAGGCTGCTGGCCGAGGCCGGCGCGGTCCTCGTCTGCGGCGGCGGAGGCGGCGTGATGGAGGCCGCCTCCGGCGCGGCGGCGCGGGCCGGAGGCGTCGTGATCGGGATCGTTCCCAGCGACGATCCCGCACACGCCAACCCGCACTGCACCCACGTGGTCGCGACCGGGATCGGACACGCCCGCAATCTCGCCGTCGTCGCCTCGGGAGCCGCGGTGATCGCGATCGGCGGCGAGTGGGGCACCCTCTCTGAGATCGCCTTCGCCCGCCGCCTGGGGCGGACCGTGGCGGCGCTCGGCAGCTGGCGCCCGCAGGGCACGGGACCGATGGCGGACGCGCCGGGGGTCGAGGAGGCGGGCGACGCGGCCGAGGCGGTACGGATCGCTCTCGGGGCCGCGCGCTAGCCGCCGGTTCGGGCGACCACGAGAAGCTCGTCGGAGTTGATCGAGGCCTCTCCCCGCAGCGGCGCGAGCTGCTCCAGCGCGAGGCCGAATGGTGCTCTGGACGAGCTTCGCGAGGCGCCGGCAGGCCTCACCTGCCCAGGGGTGATCGTGAAGCTCATGGGCCGCTCTCCCACCGGCAGCGCCACGCCGTTCGCGACGGCGCCGGGATCGACCTCGGCGACGAGGTAGAGCCGCAGCCCCGCTCCGGCAGGGGCGAGGGAGAGCGCCGCATGCCCGAGGGAGCGGGTCCACGCCCCCGTCCCGGAGGCGAGCGCCGCCATCCCGGGGTCGGCCCCGAGCAGGCCGCCGACGTCGGCATAGGCCTGGACCTCGCCCGGCTCCGGGAGCTTGCGGATCAGGTCGTTGACGGGCCCCTCGTCCAGCTGGGCGTCGTCGTCGCCGTCCCGCAGTGCGATCGCGGCGCGCAGCGTGCGCGGGCTGCGGGCCAGCACCACGACGCCGTCCCGAACCGCGAGCGCGGCGCCGTGGCCGGCGTAGAGCTGCGCATCGTCCTTCTGGCCGGCCGGAGCCAGGCCGCCCTGCGCGGCGATTCGCTGCACCGCCGCCGCCGTCTGGTCGGGCTTGTCGGTGACCACGACCATCACCGTCTGGTCTGCGGCGGGTCCCGGCTCCAGGCCGAGCGCGATCTGCGAGGCGGCGATCCCGTCATCGGGGTCGTCGTCGGTGAGAAGCGGCCGCAGCGGCGCCAGGCGGAGGCCGGCGGCAAAGCCGAGCGCGCGGCGAGTGAAGGAGCCGAGTGCGTCGATGCGGGTGATGCCGCGCTGGGCCTCGGCCAGCTGGTCGGAGTCAGAGCCGCCGGGATCGGCGAGCGCCAGGAAGGGGGTATCGACGGCGAAGAACCGGATCGCCTCCGTGCGCGCGTCGACCGAGCGCTTCGCCTCCGAGGCACCGCAGCCCTGGAGCGCCAGGCAGAGCAGCCCGCTGGCCGCGAGGAGGACGGCTGTCGCCCGCATCCCCGGGACCGTACCGCCCGCGCTCAGCGCCGCGGCCAGAGTTCCTGCAGGGCGAGGATCGCGAAGGCGTGCGACCAGCCCAGGGGGGTGGTCGAGCGGGCGATGCCGCTGTGCGCGCCGACCCGCTCCGGCAGCGTGCCTGCAGGGGTGGCCGCACGCCGCAGGTCAGCGAGCAGACGCAGGGCGCCGCGGCGCTCGCCGAGCGCCGCCAGCGCCCAGGCGCTCCAGGCCGTCGGCGCGGTCCAGGGGTCGCTCCCGTTCCAGTCCTGCGCCGGAAGGATCCCGAGGCCGCGATCCGCGGCGAGCAGCGGCCGCAGCGAGGCCTCGGCCGCCTGGTAGATCGACGGGCGGGGGAAGGGGCGGATCGCCCAGGCGGCGGCGGCGTCGGCGCCGGAGCCCGGGTCACCGGACCGGCGCGCGAGTCTCCCCGCGGCACCGAACTCGCGGCGCAGGGCGGCGGCGGGCTCGCCGGCGGCGATCGCGTTGGCGATGTAGTCACCGCTCCCCCCTTCGCGCTCGCCGTAGTCGCCGCTCCCGCGCCAGGGCACGGTCGCCGCCGGCGGCGGGAGGCCGGTGGCGCGCGCGGCGAGGCGGGCCCAACCGGCGGCGTCCCCCTGCGCGCCGCGGCCGTCGCCGACCGGGCTGCCGTCCCCGTGGAAGCGGGCCCCGGCGGCGAGGTCGAGCGAGAGCAGGAACCGCGCGGCGCGGCGGGCAAGGCCGCGGTAGCCGGCACGCCGCAGCGCCAGCGCCGCCGTCGCCGCGTCGCGGGGCCAGACGAAGGCCCAGCCGTCGCGGGCCCCGGCCGCGGCAGCGCCGCTTCGCCGGTCGGTGAGCGCCCTCAGCACGAGCAGCGACCGCCGGTACATCGCCCGCGCCCAGCCGGGCGCCGCGGGGCCTAGCGGGAGCGCGCGGGCGAGCCAGCGGCGGTCGGCCGCCGCCACCGCCCCGATCTCGCGTCCGACCTCACCGGCCGGCCTGGCGCGGCAGCCGCCGCCGGAGCAGGAGACGCCGGCCTGAAGGACACCCGAGCCCCGCCATGCGAGCGCCGTGGTGTCCGCGCTGCGGAAGTCGGCAGAGAGCAGCAGGCGGGCCTCGCCGCTCACCGGTCGGACGACGATGCGCCGCAGCAGGTTCGCGCCGTCGAGGCCTGCCGCGTCCACGATGAGCATCCGGGCGCCGGCGACAGCGGCGCGTGTGACGACAACGTTCGTCCCCGGCAGGTAGCCCTGTCGCACCCAGCGCGCCTCCCACAGAGGTCGTGGGCGCCCGCCGGCACCCGCCCGGATCACGATCCCGGTCGAGGCAGGCACGGACCCCGCCGCCTGCCGAGCGGCGGAGTTCTCGATCGGCCCCTTGCCGGCGGGGCCGGGGAGGCGCAGGTCCACCACGCTGCCGTAGGCGTCGATCGCGGCGGTGAGGGCGCCGCTCCCCGCGACGGCGGTGCCGAGGAACGGCGCCGGCTCACCCGGCAGCGCTGGCGGCGTGCGCGGGTCGGCCGAGGAGCCCCCGGAGACGAGCAGCGCCGCGCCCGCGAGCGCGCCAAGGAGACCGAGCGTAGGCTTGCGGCGGAGCACGCCGCCAAGCTAGCCGCTGGCAGCCTCCGTGCCGCCCGGCGCTCGCTAGCCTGTCGATGCCCCGGCCGGCTGCGCCGGGACCCGGCGAGGTAGCTCAGTTGGTAGAGCACACGACTGAAAATCGTGGTGTCGCCAGTTCGATTCTGGCCCTCGCCATCAAAGGTGGCATCTACACACCTTTTGTGAGGCACGCCACGTAAGCGCACGCTCGCGTGCATCACGCTAGGGGAGGCATGCCCTGCGCGTTGCTGAAGAACCGTGACCTGCGCGTGATCGCCTCCGCGGTCGGTCTCTCGGCGATGGGCGATTGGCTGGCGCTGGCGCCGCTGGGCCTGATGCTGGCGGCCGACACCGGCTCCGGCTTCGCGCTCGCCGGCCTGATGGCCTCCCTATGGGCGCCTTCCGTCCTCCTCGCGGGTCCCGCCGGGCGGATCGCGGACCGGTTCGAGGCGAGGACGCTGCTGATCCTGGTCTCCCTTGCGCAGGCGCTCGTCGCCGCGGCGCTCGCCTTCGTCGACGGCACCGCCGCGATCCTCGCCCTGACCACGCTGCTCGGCACCGGCTTCGCCGTCGCGCAGCCGGCCGAGTTCGCCCTCGTTCCCGTGATCTGCGGCGAGCGCAGAGGCACGGCGAGGGATTCCTGCCTCAGCTCGGCCAACGGCCTCGTCGAGTTCGCCCGCTACGCCGGGTTCACCGCCGGCCCCGCGCTCGGCGGTCTTCTGGCCGCTGCGGGGAGCGCGAAGCTGGCGCTGCTCGCGAACGCCGCGACGTTCCTGGCGGTCTCCCTGCTCGGGCTGCGGCTCCGGGCGCGCAGGCCGGGCTCGCGCCGGGCGGCGATGCCGTCACCAGGCCGGCCACGGGAGCGAAGTGGGTTTCGCGCCCTCTTCGCCGACCGCGAGCTCGCGCTGGTCATGGCGGTCGCCTTCTTCTCGCTTCTCTTCATGACCTCGAACTGGGCTGCGATGCCGTTCTTCACGAGCGACGACCTGAACGCCGGCAATTTCGGCTACGGGGCGCTGCTGAGCTGCTGGACCCTGGGCATGGCGGTCGGCGCGCTGGGCGCCGCGCCGCGGGTCGCGGCGGGCGCGGTAGTCACCGCGATCCTCGGCGCCACCGCGGTTCAGGGGAGCGGCCTGGCAGCGCCCGCCGTCTTCCTCTCACTGCCGCTGGGGTTTGCGGCCTTCTTCGCCGGCGGCTTCGGGCACGGTCTCAAGAACACGCTGGCGCGCACGATGATCCACCTGCGCGTCCCGGAGGGGGAGCGGGGCCGCGCCTTCGCCTCCTACAACGCGCTGCGCAACGGGGCCGAGCTGGTGGCGCTGCTGGGCGGGGCGCTGCTGGTCTCCGCCGCCGGCGCCCGGTGGACCGTCCTCCTCGCCGGCGCGCTCTCCGCCGCCGTCCCGGTGATTGCGCTCGCTCTGCGCCGCCGGCCGCTCCCCTCGCTGCGTCCCGCGCCGGCTCAGGCCTGACGCTCCCTTACCTGCGTTACGGTGGCGCCCGTGATCGAGGCCGGACTCTGGGGCCTGCTCGGGGCGTCCTCGCTCCTGCTCGGGGCGGTGATCGGCGTAAAGAGCCGGATGCCCCTCTGGCTGATCGGCGGGATCATGGCGTTCGGCGCGGGCACCCTCGTGAGCGCCGTTGCCTTCGAGCTGACCGACAGCGCCTTCCAGCTCGGGGGCGCCGACGTGGTCGCGATCGGCCTCGCCGCCGGCGCGCTCACCTACTTCGCGGGGGCGCTGGCGATCGGGCGGCGCGGCGGCCACGACCGGATGCGCGCGACCGGCCGCGCCGACGCCGACAGCGCGAGCGCGCTGCTGCTCGGGGCGGTGCTCGACGGCATCCCGGAGTCGGCGGTGATCGGAATCAGCCTGATCGGAGGCGGCGGGGTGGGCTTCCCGATCCTCGCCGCCGTCTTCCTCTCCAACCTGCCGGAGTCGATCTCCTCCTCGCGCGGCATGCACCAGCAGGGGGTCTCCGTGCGGCACGTGCTTTCGATCTGGGCGCTCGTCTGCCTGGTCTCGGGGCTCGCCGCTTCGGCCGGATACGGCTTCCTCAACGATGCCTCCGACAACGTCGTCGGCCTGCTTCAGGCCTTCGCCGGCGGCGCCGTGCTGACCATGCTCACGGACACCATGATCCCCGAGGCCTACAACCTGCAGCCGCGCACCAGCCCCCTCGCCCGCAGCGCGGTCGGCCTCGCGACGGTGCTCGGCTTCGCCGTCGCCTACCTGCTCTCGACCCTGGACTGAGCGCGGGGCCGGGCCCCGCCACACTCAGCGCACCACGGGGCGCAGGGCGCGTGCAGCTCCGGTCGTCTCGTGCGTTCGCACGGTGATCCGCGCGCGGATCCCGCCGGTTCCCTGGAAGAGGCCGACGGCCCCGGGAGTGAGCGGCAGGGCCAGCGTCTTCGTCTGTCCCCCCTTTGCCCGGAAGCTCCCCTGGGCGAGCAGGAAGCGCCCGCCGCGGCCCTTCGCCGGCGCGCCCTTGACGCGGACCGAGCCCTTCGTGCAGGCCTGCCAGGCGCCCGGGCAGATGACGCGCAGCCGCAACCGCCCGTTCGCCGTCAGCTTCAGCGGGCCGCCGGCAAGGTGGGCACGGATCTTCGCCAGCCCGAGGAAGTCACGGGCGAGCCTGTAGCCCTGCGGCACGAACTTCGGCTTCGGCGCCCGGATCAGGCCGTTCCTGGCCCCGGGCTTCTCCCGGACGGGCAGCCGCAGCTCCAGGTTCTTCACCCTGACCGCCTGCTGGTTGTCGGAGGGCCGCCCGTAGCCGCCGAGGCCGCCGCTGCCGGCATCCTTGGCGAGCAGCTCCAGTTTCACCACGTGCCCTGCCTGAACCTGCCAGGCCGCCGGGTGCAGCTGGAACACCTGCCGCGTCGGTCCCCCGCTAGCCGGCCGCCAGAGGCCGCGCGCCACCAGCGTCTCGAGGCCGGTTGCGGGATCGACGTCGAGCAGCCGCGCCGCCACCTGCGAGGTCTTGCCGGGCAGCGTGAAGTCGGCGATCACCGTCGGAGAGCCGAGCAGCAGATAGCCGCCCTTCGGTGCCTTCTTCGTGCGGTAGTTGACGGTGCCGGCCTCGTTCGCCGCGCTCGCGGTGGCGCAGGCCCCGCCGCCGGTGACCGGGTCGAAGACGTTGGCGATCGCGGGGTCTCCGGAGCCGGCCGCGATCGTCCTGTCCTCCGTCTGGGAGAGGCGGATCTCACCGCGCGAGAGCTTTGCCCAGTTGGGCGCCGAGATCGGACCGCCGGAGGGAGCGCCGGCCGGGCAGGTCTCGGTCATCGCGGTGACGCCGAGCTTCGGCTGCTTGCCGGTGCCCTTGACGTAGTGGTCGAACCAGGCGTCCTGGCGGCGCTGCAGCGCCGCCAGGGCGTCCGGCTTCGTCTGGCTCCGGGGATGGCCGCGGATCTCGGCGGCGAAGAGGGAGATGTCCGCGCTCGGGTACTGGTCCCGGGTGCGGTTGTAGAAGCGCACCATCTCGTCCACCGGGAAGAGGTCGTCGGTGAAGCTGTTGGCGAGCAGCATCGGCGCCGGCTTGACGCTGTGGTCGATGTAGAAGGCGGAGTGGTGGCCGGTGATCTCGTCCAGCACCGCCTGCGCGGCGGGGTCGCCGTCGTAGGGCTCACCGGCCAGGAGCCGGGTCCGCCAGCCGGTTATGTCGGCGCTGGGGTCAGCTCCCGCGGGAGCGTAGAAGCCGGGAGCGGCGAGGCCGGAGACGTAGAGCCCGTTGACCAGCGACTCCTTCATCACCCCGAACCGCCCCCTGTAGGGGGCCGAGGCGACGTAGTCCAGCGTGCTCCCGTTCGGCGTCAGCGAGTAGGCCAGGTCGGACCAGGTGATGAACGGCGCCGCCGCGGCGATCTCCATCGCCTTGCCGCCAGGGCTCTTCCAGGGAACGAGGCTGTCGTCGGGGAGCATCATGCGGTTCTTCAGCGCCGCAAGCGCAATCGACACGCCGCCCCCGTAGGAGCCTCCGATCGCGCCGATCTTCTTCGGCGCAACCAGCCCCTCGTCGGCGAGCATGCCGGCGAAATCCTGGGCGTCACGGACCTCGTAGCG
>Ga0075421_100010946_pt1 | contig 11228 bp, 8 predicted proteins | sample SoiMetdeltSBSDD5_FD_75292 | JGI IMG/M metagenome (GOLD analysis project Ga0075421, IMG submission 75292) | Bulk soil microbial communities from a Populus tree surrounding site in Tennessee, USA - Soil MetaG P. deltoides SBSDD5 | ecosystem: Environmental > Terrestrial > Soil > Tree plantation...
TTTGATTGTGCGACCCAAACAGAAGGAGGCCCCCGAGGGAAGCTATGAGATTCGGATTGAGATCCTGCGCGCCGCGACAGATGATGACCGCGATTTGTGGCAAGCGCGCAAGCTTGTCGCAGAAGGCATCGGATTGTATGGCGCAGGCAAGTATGATGAAGCGCGCCCCTTGTATGAACACGCGATCGAAATTCGCGAAAGAGCGTTAGGGGCGAATCATCTCGAAGTCGCGCAAGTTCTCAACAATCTGGCGACCGTCTACCACGCCAAAGGTGAGTATGCGAAGGCAGGGCCACTCTTTCGGCGCGCATTGGATATTAAGGAAAAAGCGCTGGGGCCCGAACACCCAGATGTCGCTGGCGCACTTAACAATCTTGCAATCTTCTATATCCACAGCAGCGATTATTCGAAAGCAGAATCGCTGTTCGAGCGTGCGCTCGCATTAAAGGTGAAAGCGCTGGGGCCCGATCATCCCGATGTCGCGATGGCTTCCAACAACCTTGCGCTCGTTTATCATGAAAGAGGGGACGATCTGAAGGCGGAGCCGCTCTTTCGGCGGGCGCTGTCCATCTGGGAAAAGGCGCTAGGGCCGGAACACCCAAGAGTTTCCTACGCTCTCCTCAGTCTCGCCAAGCTCTACCAGGATAAACGCGATTATGCGGAAGCCGAGCCGCTATTGCGACGCGCACTGACGATTGACGAGAAGGCGCTGGGGCCCGATCATCCCGATGTCGCGTTTACTCTTAACAATCTCGCCGCGCTTCACTACGACAAAGGCGAATACGCGAAGGCTGAACTACTGTCGCAGCGGGCGCTAATCCTCCGAGAGAAGGCCTTGGGGCCGGAAAGCCTCGACGTCGCCCAATCTCTCTGCAGTCTCGCCCGCGTCTGCCGTGCCCGAGGTGATTATGCAAAATCGGAGTCACTATTTCTGCGCGCGCTGCGGATCCGGGAGAACGCGCTAGGGCCTGAACATCCGGATGTCGCGTGGTCGCTTAATTACCTGGCCTGGCTTTACGCTGGTAAAGGCGATATCGCCGAGGCCATCACATTTCTGTCTCGCGCCAATGTTGTCAGAGAACGTAATCTCACGCTCACGCTCAATCTCGACGCCGGCTCCGAACGACAGAAGCTCGCTTACCTTGCGCTGTTCTCAGAAGAGACCGATTTCACGCTCTCGCTGCATAGCCAAATCGCTCCGGCTAATCCACAGGCCCTCAGTTTAGCGTTCACAACCCTGTTGCGCCGTAAAGGACGCGGGCTGGATGCAATGACCGATACAATCGCTACATTACGCCGCCACTCCAGGCCGCAAGATCAGGGGGTCTTCGATCAACTCACTGAAGCCCGCTCACAGTTAGCCGCACGCATACTCAAAGAATCCGGCGCGGCCTCCTCTGATAGCTATGAAAACCTTTTCAAACCGCTCGAAGAAAAAGTTGAGCGGTTAGAAGCGGAACTGAGCGTTCGCAGCGACAAGTTTCGCGCGCAAACGCAGCCAGTCACGCTCGCCGCCGTCCAGGCGGCTCTCCCCGCAGACGGCGCGCTGATCGAATTTGCCGTCTACACTCCGCGGGAGCCGCAAACCGAGAAGAGCAAGCCGCCGCGCTACATCGCCTATGCGCTCGCGGCGCAAGGTCGGCCGAAGTGGGCGGACCTGGGCGAAGCCGCCGCGATCGATCACGCAGTCGGCGCCTGGCGCAAAGCTCTGCGCAATCCAAACCGGATGGACGTCAAAAGACTCGCGCGGACCGTGGATGACAAGGTGATGCGGCCCTTGCGGCCATTGTTAGGCAAAACGCGCCGTCTGCTGATTGCGCCCGACGGTTCGCTCAACCTCATCCCTTTCGCCGCACTCGTGGATGAACATAATCGATATCTGATCGAGCGCTACACCATCAGCTACTTGACGAGCGGACGTGATCTTCTGCGGCTGCAAATACATCAGCCGAGCGAGAACGCTCCGCTGTTAGTGGCTAATCCCGCCTTCGGCAGAGCTTCGACCGTCGTCGCACAACAGAAATCCGCAGACTTGCAGCCCGACGATCAAGCGCGGACACAAGGCGATCCGGCCCAAATCTACTTTCAACCGCTGCCGAGCACAGGGCGTGAAGCGTTGGCGATCAAAGTCGTGCTGCCGGAAGCGTCGCTGCTGCTGCGAGAACAAGCTACCGAATCGGCGGTCAAGCATGCCAAGTCGCCGCGCGTTTTGCACATCGCTACGCACGGCTTCTTCTTCAGTGATCAGGAGGCCCCGCCGGCGGAGACGCGGGGCGGCTTTGGCGATGACCCGCTGCGCGCCTCAGACCCGAGATTCAGCAAATGGGCGGCCAGGATTGAAAACCCATTGCTTCGCTCGGGACTCGCGCTCACCGGAGCCAATCAAGGCAAGAGCGGGGATGAGGACGGCTTGTTAACAGCGTTGGAAGTGGCGGGATTGGATTTGTGGGGAACAAAGCTGGCGGTCCTTTCAGCTTGTGATACAGGGGTGGGAGATGTGAGGAACGGCGAAGGCGTGCAGGGTTTGCGGCGCGCGCTGGTCTTAGCCGGATCGGAGAGCCAGGTGATGAGCCTGTGGCCGGCGCTGGACAGCACGACAAGTGATTTGATGGTTCCTTATTACAAGGCGCTGCGGCAAGGAGAAGGGCGGAGCGATGGGTTGAGACGAGCGCAGTTACAGATGCTGCGGAGCAAGGAGAGCCAGCATCCATTTTACTGGGCGGCCTTCATTCAATCGGGAGAATGGGCCAACCTCGACGGCCAACGGTAAGCCCTCTTGCAATTGATTAAGTTGTCAATCACCCCGCTACCTTACACGGTCGCGGGACTTCTGAAAATCAGCTCTTAAAGTGAGCAAGCCGTAAGGAAGTGAGTGTGAAAATGTTGCTTCACATAATGTTCGGCTTTTCATTGGCGCTTTTTTGGCCATCCGCAGGCTGTCACAGCGCCAGTTATTCGGGCCAGGCCGTAATTACTCAGAACATTCCTCAGGATTTGATGATCACCCTTGAAAGGGCTGGGGATGGTTTTAGTCGCCCGAGGTACAAACTGATAATTACCGCTGACGGAGTGGTTGTATTTGAAGGGCGTCGTTGGGTTAAGCAAGAAGGGGCGACTATGAAGAGCGCCATTTCCCAGGAGCGACTCAAACAGTTAATAGCGGAGTTTGACAGAGTGAAATTCTTCTCTTTGAAAGATGACTATTGGAAGGATCGCAGTGTGTGCGATGAAGTCTATTCTGATGCCGAGTCTGTTTTCACCTCTATCAGGATTAATGGGGAATCGAAGACGATACGTCACTACCACGGATGTAAAGGGCCTAAGGTACCCAAAGAGCTCACTGAGCTGGAAAACAAAATAGATGAGATTGCGAATACAGCGCAGTGGCTTCCTGATAAGAAGGAGCGATGAGAAGGCTCAGTCGTCTGATCGCGTGGTAATTGAATAATGATCAACAGAGTTTATCGCCCATTGCGTATTGCACATTGCGCGTTGTCCCGCAAGGAGGTATTTCTCCAATCGTTCTTCCTGCGAATAAATGCGCAATGGCCAATGGAATCCGATTTCCACAGGAGCTTTCATGTCGTGTTGAGACGCCCTGAAACAATGAAAAGCGCAGTTCGTAGTTCCGCCTTTGGGCGGAAGCGTTCGGCGTCACGGAATGGATCTGCATCCGACCCTTCCGCCTAAAGGCGGAACTACAAACCGATTTTCTGAGGAGACAGACAATGTATTTGAAAAAGATGGCATTCAGCCTTTTTCTTCTCTATTCATTTGCAGTGACGGCCATGGCTCAGAATCAAACTATCGAATACGGCAGCGCCGATGAATTGAAGGATATAGAGAAGGTATTCGTAGACACGAAAGCGGATATGGCCGTCCGAGACAGAATAATCGCGGAGATTCGCAAGAATCTGCGCTCAGTTAAACGCGACCTGAAAATCGTCTCGAAACCTGAAGATTCAGACATTCATCTGCGGTTTTACAACGAAACGCAGACCGTGACTAATGGGAATCCGAATAGTGGAACTGTGAATAGTGGATCCTATCCGGGAGTGGTGATTGTGAAGATTCCGGTTGGAATGGTCATGAAGATTCTCGGCGAAGACCGTGTGCGGCTTTTGATGAGCTATGACATCGACCGGCGCACGCACGGGATCAGAATCAATTGGAGTTGGCGTAAACCAGAGGCCGAATTTGCCAGAGAATTCGTAAAAGCGGTGGCCGGCAGATGAAAGATAAGTATCGCTCGTTGGCGGTTCATTGCGGTCTCGTATTGTTCATCGATCTGCCGTCCATCCATTCTGTCGTTCCAAAAGAGCCACACCCAAACGAGGCGCTCCGACAGGGAAAAGGGCGAAGCGATGGGCTGAGACAGGCGCAGTTAGGAATGCTGCGGAGCAAGGACCGTCAGCATCCGTTTTACTGGGGGGCATTTATTCAATCTGGGGGAATGGGCCAATCTTGACGGCCAACGGTCAGGAGATACGGCGCCGCATCGCGGCCAATCCCTAGAGCCTGTTATTAACTTTTTCGCCATATTTTAAGCGGGTTAGCAGTATCAACTGCGCCTTTGAGCGTATTTTAAAAGCTCTTCTCTAAACCCCGCGGAGCGGGCGTCAGAGTAAAGCCTTGTCTTTACCCAAATCTTTTGCGTTCCCAGGGCGCCGCTTCTTCGTCGCGGAGCGACGGTTGAGATTAGGCCGGCGTTTTAACGCCGGAGCCGAGTGTGGGAGAAATCTCCAGTCGCGGAGCGACGGTTGAAGGCGCGAAGAAAAGAAGGTCGAATCTAGCGACGAACTCACAACAAGGTCAACCGTCGCTCCGCGACTGAATAATAATTCCCCATCTAACCGGCGTTAAAACGCCAATGAGGTTAAGCTAGGCATTTGGCGCGATTAGTGGCGTGGACTTTAGTCCGCGCTGACGGCGGGCGCGCGGACTAAAGTCCACGCCACTAATCGCTAACTTAACCTCATTGGCGTTTTAACGCCGGCCTAATCTCAACCGTCGCTCCGCGACGAAGAATAAATCCGCACGGTGAAACGCCATCGCCGCCTCGCGTTGAAATCTGGGTAATGACAAGACAGTAAAGCCTGGGGTGGAGCCGAAGGCGGAACCCCCGGATTTACTGCCGCCCGTTTCACAGGCTTGATGGCTCTCCAAAGCTGACTGACGGTAAAAGATTGTCCGAAAGATAATGAAATAGTGTCGACACTCGCCACACTTTATTATTGAGGAAAGGGTTTCTCGATTAAAGATATTTCCAGTGTTTAACACAGAGATCATCTCGTTCTCAACTATACCTGAAGAGCAGGGCAAATCACTGATTTGCCCTGCTCTCTTTTCATTACAGGAGATGTGAAGATGAAACGATTATTTGTGAAGGCGCCATACACAACAATGGCGATTGCCCTCGGCATACTAACTATCGTCATCGCCGCGCTTGGATTCGTGTTATCTCCCTCATCGGCGGCGACGACTCCGAGTTTGCCCGTCGCCTTGCCGGCGTGTGGTAATGATCCAAACGCCAACACCCGCGCATTGCAACAAGCGATTAACAACGCCGGACCTGGTTCCACGCTGGCGCTTCCTGCTGGAGTCTGCGTTGTCGCCAAATGCGATTATGCCACGGGAGCGATTTGCTACGGCGTCGCGGGCCGGCACAGCAGCGCCCTTTATATAGGCGCTAAATCGGATCTGACTCTGGTAGGCGCGGCCGACGGCACGAGCGTTCTGAAACTCGATCCGAATCCGCCACGCGACAGCGCCGGCCGTCATGGTTATTGTGGCGACACCCACCTTCTCTCGATTCATGGGTCGTCGGGGATCGCGTTGCGCGGCTTCACTATAGACGGTTCGGACGGCGAATTGCCCGAAGATGCGAATCAGTGTGGCGCCGGGAAAAAGATCGCGGAGCACATGCATGGCGTTTACGTGCGGAATTCATCTGAAGTCACCATCGATCGGATGAATATCACTAAAGCGCATGGCGATGGCATAAACCTGATCGCGAACCCCGGTGAGACGAGCATTCCTCGCACGGAGCGCGTTTCTATAACCGGCGCCAAATTCCTCGACAACGATCGCTCCGGACTCTCGTTTCAGCGTAACGTCGGGTATGTCGCCGTCAAGGGGAACTATTTCAAAAATAGCGGGGACGATCAGGACTTGGATATGGAGGCCACGGGAAACGATCAGAATCTAGGCCCTTATGAAGTGGAGATCGACAACAATCTGTTCGAGCGGATCAAACCAAAGTTGGCTGTCACTCTGGGGTCTTCTGGCGTGCGGCGGTCGACCGGGATTCGCTTCACCAATAACACCATCCGACCGGTCTCGGCGACGAACGAGGGCGGCGGTTGCATTTTTGTCTATGGTGCGAACAACACAACAATTGCGAATAACACGGTCATTGGCGCACAGACTTGCGTCGCATTGGAGGCCCAGAAAGTTACTGGTTTGGAGATCAAAAACAATCGATTCGAAAGCTACACTAACAGGAAGGACGCAGATGATAACTTTGTTCCCAAGCCGGTGATTCGCATTTCAGAGCGTGTCGTTAACCAAGGCGATGAGACCTGCGGGGGGCCTACCATGCCGCCCTGCCCATATTTTATCCATTATCCTGAACAGGTGACGATTACAGGAAATAACATCATTCAGAATGTTCAATATTCGTCCGGGGTCGAGCTGAACAATGTCGACCAACTCGTGGCCGCAAACAATAACATCTCACATACGCGCAAAATATCCCCCGTCGGTAACTTCGATCCTAATGATCCCATTCTTCGCCCTATGGGGATCGACCTATTTTTCGGGGTTCAAAACCCGACTCATGGCTTTTTCTTGAATGAAAAAACGGTGTTTCAATCGTGGTCAATCACCGGGAATAGGTTGAGCCAGTTCGCCGATAGCATCGGAATGGCCCCGCGGAAGGCGACTATGAGTTTGTCCAGCGCAACCGTCAACGGCAATGTGTTCAATACCGCGCAGATTTCGCCGCGAGGAATATGGATCAAGGGAGCGCCTACGGCGCCGGAAAGGGGCTTCATAAATAGCCTCACGGTGAACGGTAATATGTTCGGCTGCGGTTTCTGCGGCTTTATATGTACGCCTGGATCGCCTCCATTGCCCTTTGCCTTTGTGCGACCATCAGGCCAGGCGTATGCGGGTAACATTGGGACGAATGTAGCCTGCCAATAAATATGACTGATCCCAAGGTCTTATCAAAAAATGCCGACCACATCCCGGTTATCTGGCTCGAGCCAGATAACCATTCGGCGCCTGCTCATTTGGTGATCTGGATGGATGGCCTGACCGGTAATAAAGAGCGCATGCAGCCACATTTGGCGACTTTGGCGGCCTCAGGTTTTGTCGCTGTAAGCTTTGACGCCTTTCAGCATGGAGAGCGAGGCGCCGAGCTTCCGGAAGAATTCATTTCTCGTATCGCCGGTAATTATCGGCGACATTATTAGCCAATTCACGGTCAAACGATCTTAGACGCTACAAGAATTATTGACTGGGCTACAGCCAGCCTTAAGGTCTTCTCCGATGTGCTAATGGGAGGAATCTCAATGGTAGGCGATGTGGCGATTGCAACCTCGGGGATAGATCGACGTATCCAGAGTGTCGCGGCAATGCTTGCGACGCCGGACTGGCTGAGACCGGGCATGAAAGACTTCGCCAATCCGTCCATTGAGTTCGCTCAAGGGGAAGCAGACAGTTATGCGAAGTTCTTTTATGACAGGTTCAACCCACTGACACATTTGGAATCTTTCTCCCATTTACCGGAGATCACCTTTGAGTGTGGCGCGCAAGACACCCTGGTTCCCCCTGACGGCGCCTTACGATTTCAAAAAGCATTGAACAGTATGTACGGCCAGGACGCGCGCCGGCTGAGAGCGAATTTGCATGAGAACGCAGGGCATGATCCGACGATTCCGAAAATGTGGCAAAACTGTTTAGACTGGTTTACCGACTATAGAGAAAAGTCAGGTTTGAGAAAGGGCGACAAACAAATGGACGATTGACGCCGAATTTCCTGTCCGACATTATTCTGTTTCCTCTTGTTTCCTCAAACCCTATCCTAGGCGAACCCTACCTCCGTGAGATCGTTCAGCAGGCGCGGCCGCATAAACCGGCGCCGCAATCTTCAAAATCAGCGGCCAAAATGCTTCCCGCAAAGTTTTCCAAAAGATAATGAGATAGTTTCGAATCTAGCTCCACTTTGTTATTGAGAAAAGAAATTCTCGACTATGCTCCCCTAAACAATCCTTCAAGCTAGGGCCGGTTGTTACTGAAATGGCTGTGACAATCGGCGTCGAATAACAAATCTCTCGCAGGCGCTACGCAAAGGCGCGGAGAGAAACTAACATTCCGAGAAAGGAAGTAAACCTTGAAAATCCACAACATGATCAAGACAAAGATGCGCAAATACCACAAGATCCTCTCAATCGCGCTGGCATCATTGCTGTTGGCGTCGTCCTTTCCGGTCAACGGAGGAACGTCGTTAGCCAAGTCGACTTCCGCGATATTGGCTGCAGGATCAGATTTCGTCTACGTAGTCGGCTCGGGGAGCGGGGGCGATCACTTCGGTGATGAGTCTGGCTCAATGGGCGGCGTGTTTCGAGGCCCGGAAAGAACCTACAACTTCACCTTGCCTGGTGTTAACCCGAGCCAAGACGGGCAGGTGATACTTTCGACCTTCGCCGTAGATTTCAGTTGTAATAGGTTCGAGATCAATGGTACGCAGATACCTGTATTCCGCGCTCATAACGACGAGAGAATTTGGGAGGCCGAAACATTTAGGATTCCGGCTAACGTGTTGAGGGCTGGTACCAACGCCAACAGGTTAACCATCAGGGCAGTCAACGGGTCCTGCGGTCAGGGTGGGAATTTGGATGACTTCATTGTCGCCAACGTAGTCGTCCACTACCACACACAATAAAGTCTCTTTGCCGCGAGGAAAAAAAGGAAAGAGTTTGAAGCGTATCACGCTGTGTTCTGACGCTTCACCCTTTCCTTTTCTCCCGAGGATGCTGGAAGGGGAGCGACTATTCTATAACCTGTCTACAACCTGGAGGAACGAATAGATGAAACATTTTCTAAACATCGTCTTTTTCTTGAGCATGATTCTGGTAACCGCCATCACTGCCCAAGCGCAGGCCACGGCGGAACAAGCGGTAAATCCCTCGGCCGCGCTTGTGCAACAGCTCGCCGCCGAGGTGGTAGGGCTTAAGCTGGAGGTCACGGAATTGAAGCTCGAACTGCAGCAAGCAAAAGTCGCGAAGCTGGAAAAGGATCTGCGGCAGTTGCAAACAGACAAAAGAAAACTCGCGACCCGCCAAGCCGAGCTTCGGAGCGAAATCGCCACGATCGATCAGCATCTCAACTTGCCACTGGAGGCTGAAGAGCGGGTCGAATTGGAATCCACGAAAACCACGTTGGTAGAAAAGGCGCCGGAAAAACTGCGCGTTGAAGAGCAGCGCCTCGGCCAGCAGGAGTCCGAAGTGTACGGGCAATTGCTGCAAGAGCAGGGACACATGCAAGAACTGAAGGATAGGCTCGAAAAACTGCAGAACAAGGGAAGGAGGTAAACAAATGATTCCTCGAAAAGCCCAATATCTGTTCTCGGCCATTTTCTTCTGCCTGCTGGCGCTCGCGCCGGCCATCGCGCGAGCCGACGCTGAAGGCATAGTGCGATATGGCGTCACGCCGGCGGATTTGCAGGCGGACTTTTTCGATGGCTACGGCCAGAGCGGTTATATCCCGGTGCGGTTGACTGGCTACCGGTCGGGAAATTCCGTTCTGTACTTTACTCGTTGGATACTGAACACCGGCAATAAACAGTGGTTTGGCTATTTCGGTAAAACGCTTGCTGAGTTCGACCAGATTCATAATACGCTGAGGGCTCAAGGCTACTACGCCGTAGACGTCAGCGGATACGACACGCCGAGCGGGATTCGCTATGCCGTGATCTACCACAAGAACGCGGCTGGCGCGAGCTGGGCGCTCTACAGGCATACGTCGCGCGCCGGAATGCAGAACCTCGTGGACACCATCGGCCAGCAGGGCTGGGTTCCGCATCGGGTCGAAGCGTATGAATCGTCCGACGACTCATTTTACGCGTCGATCTGGTACTACCAGCCGGGCGTCGGCTACCGCATGCATAACAAGATGACGAGCCAGCAGTATAACGATTATCTGAACAGTTACAAACTAGACGGCTACGTGCCGGTTCATCTTGACGCGCACACGGTTAATGGAGTCGTTTATTACTCAGGCGTCTGGAAGCGGGTCAATGTCGCCTGGGCTGTCCGCACGAACCGCGACTGGCGCAAGTTCCAGCGCTATTACAACAACTACTGGGCCGCCGGTTATAACATTGACAATTTTCTCGCGGCGGAGACGCCCGACGGCGTTCGCTACGGCGGGATATGGTTCTTCGACGGCGCGCCGCCGGTCAACGACAACTCGCCACTGAGTTTGAAGATTCGCAAGGAGATTGAATCCGCTCCGGCCCGTGGCGGCGCGGCGGTAATCAACCTGACAAACGGACAGCAGGTGATGCTCCACGCCGACCAGGAATTCGCCGTCGCCAGCACGAGCAAAATCGGCATTCTTTACGCGTTGTTACGCGAGGTTGATCTCGGTAACGAATCGTGGACGGCGACGATCAATTCCGGCGCGCAGTTCGGCTCAAACCAAGGTTCCGCCTCGGCCCCTAATCCCGTGATAGCCAACGCCAACTACACGATAGCGCAACTGGCCGGGCTGATGATCCGTTACAGCAACAACTGGGCGGCCAACCGGTTAATCCAGCGCTTTGGCGCCGCGACGATCAACAATCACCTGAACACGCTGGGGTTGACCACGACGCGTATTAATCGGTATATGACCGGACCAGGCGCGCCGAGCCTGCATGGTAACAGCAGCGCGAACCAGGATCGCGATGAGGGCTGGGAAAACATCTCCACTCCGCGCGAGATGGTCACGCTGCTGCAAAGAGTGTTACGAAACAACGTGCTGAGTAACACGTCGGAGACTAGATTCTGGAGCACGATGGCGCTTGACGGGGACAACGACGGTGTGAACGAGAAGAGCTACATCGCTTCACAAGTCGCGCCTATGTTCAGTCCGGCGATCACCGTCTGGAACAAGGGCGGCAGTCTGACCGGCGCGCCGCGGTACGTCCGCGCCGACGCGGGACGCTTCCGGTTCCCCGA
>Ga0075421_100010948_pt1 | contig 11227 bp, 10 predicted proteins | sample SoiMetdeltSBSDD5_FD_75292 | JGI IMG/M metagenome (GOLD analysis project Ga0075421, IMG submission 75292) | Bulk soil microbial communities from a Populus tree surrounding site in Tennessee, USA - Soil MetaG P. deltoides SBSDD5 | ecosystem: Environmental > Terrestrial > Soil > Tree plantation...
GAAAGCGCCAGCCCGGCCGGTACGCCGGACTGACGCGGTAGTGCCGCCGAGGGAATCGGACCCTCGCATCGCCCATGCTCGACTGCCGTGACCGTACTCGGTTCACCGTCTGTCAGCGGGTTTGACCGCCAGCGCATCCAGGGACGGCTCGATATGACGAGTTTGAGACATATCCGTGCAGGTCAGTTCCAAACCCGCAGGCAAGCCTATCCGATCACCAACCGCGTTTGCCGCCGATTGCGAGGTTCGTTAGCGGTACGTGACCAATAGGTCGCAAAGGGTGCGAGAGGGGGGACTTGAACCCCCACGCCCGAAGGCACCGGATCCTAAGTCCGACGCGTCTGCCAATTCCGCCACTCTCGCCCGGGCCACCCCATGGTAAGCGGCCGGGCCGGGTGACCGCGCGCGGCGGCCGAGCTGCGGCCGGCCGCGATTGCGGCTAGAGACCGAGGTCGCGGCGCAGCTTCGCGACGTGACCGGTGGCCTTGACGTTGTACTGCGCCTGTTCGATCTTACCGCCCGCGTCGATCACGAACGTGGAGCGGATCACGCCGGTGACGGTCTTGCCGTACAGCTGCTTCTCGCCGTAGGCGCCGTACGCAGTCAGCACCTCGCGATCCGGATCGGACAGCAGCGGAAACGTCAGGCCATCCCGGTCCCGGAACTTCGCGAGCTTGGCCGGCCGGTCCGGCGAGATGCCGAGCACGGTGAGCCCGGCCGCGGCCAGCGACGACAGGTTGTCCCGGAAGTCGCACGCCTGCTTCGTGCAGCCCGGCGTCATCGCGGCCGGGTAGAAGTACACGATCACGCGCCCGCCCTTATAGTCGGACAGCGACCGTTCGGTGCCGTCCGCGTCGGGCAGCGTGAACTCGGGTGCCGTATCGCCGGGCCGGAGCCGTACCGACGGCGCCGCCGGATCCTTCTGGGCCACCGGAATCTCCTTTTGGGCCGTCGGAATCTCCTTGCGTGCCCGCCGCGTGGGAGCATCGCGGGCGGCACTCAGTAAACCGCATCGCACCGACCGGACCGCGGGCTAGCGCGACCGCGGCCGGAGGCGGATCATTTGGCCGTATCGAAGGTCCCAGGCAGGAGTGGCTGGCCACGTGAGCGACGGGCACTACGAGGTCCTCGGACCAGCGCCGGACGCGCAGCGACCTCGCCGCCGGCTGAGTTGGCTCCGGAACCACCGCTTGCTCGTACTGCTGGTCGCGATCCTGGCCGTGGTCATCGGGCGTGAGATCGTGTCCCGCGACAGCGACGGACCGGGTACGCAGGCCGGGCCGCTCACCGCGGTGATCCGGGGGGTGAGCTGGGACCCGCCGTCGGCGTTCCCGCGCCTGGTCGAGGTCGAGCTCACGAACATCGGCGGGAGCGCGGTGGCCGCGACTCGGCTGCAGATGCACGGCGACGGGATGGGACCGGGCGATGTCGAGCAGTTCAACCGCGAGCTCGACCAGGGCGACCGGGCGTTGGTCAAGTTCGGCGTCGGCGACCCGTACTGCGTGACCGTCGCGGTCGCCCGGCTGGATGGGGTGGTGTTCGACGGCGCCGGTGTCGCGAGCACCGTGGAGCTGACCGTCGCGGACCCGGACGGGTTGCTCGAGCGGGTCAACAACCTGGCCTGCTTCGGCGGTGCGCAGCAGGTCACCGCGGAGATCGACGCGGACGCGCTGCTCGCCCGGCCGGTGCCGCGCCAGGCGGCCGACCTACGGATCCCGGTCACGGTCAGTAATGGGGGCACGTTGCCGATCTTGGTGACCGATCTGATCGTCAACGACCACGGCAGCAGCCAGGTGGCCACCGAGATTCGGGCGAACCAGTCCGCGGACGTCCAGGCCACGCTCACCACGCTGTGCACGCCGACCGAGCGGATCGAGACGCTGGCGCTGCTCGGTGAGGACTTCGGCGGCCGGTTCATCCAGTCGGAGCTGAGCATCGATGATCGGGTTCAGGCGTACCTGGACGACGCGGTCGATCGCTGTCCCAACCCGCCGGTCGGCGTGAGCCCGACCAAGCGGTAGCGTTCGTTCATTGTGAGCAGTTCCCCGAAGCCGTCCGTCAGCGGCCCACCACAGATCGACGAGAAGCTGCCCATCCGCATGCTGCACGACCGGATGCTGGTGCACGTCGACGGCGAGGTCGGCGAGCGCCGATCCTCGGCCGGGATCGTGATCCCGGCCACCGCGGCCATGGGCCGCCGGCTGGTCTGGGCGCAGGTGGTCGCGGTCGGGCAGAACGTCCGGACCGTCGAGCCCGGCGACCGGGTGCTGTTCGATCCCGAAGATCGCGCCGAGGTCGAGGTACGGGGGGCGGAGTACATCCTGCTCCGGGAGCGGGACGTGCACGCGGTGGCATCGGAGCGGATCGACGACGCCGGCACCGGGCTCTATCTGTAGCCGTCCCGGCGCGCCCTACCTGTAGCCGTCCCGGCGCGCCCTACCTGTAGCGGTCCCGGCGCGCCCTATCTGTAGCGGTCCCGGCGCGCCCTATCTGTAGCGGTCCCGGCGCGCCCTATCTGTAGCGGTCCCGGCGCACCCTATGTGTAGCCGTCCCGGCGCGCCCTGGCGCGATACCCCGAACCGCGTAGGCCGCACACGGCGAAGTGCGGGCGGTAGGTCAAACCTGGCGGACCGGCTGGATTGCGGCCAAGCTCCCAGGTAGGGCACCGGAGCGCGGGCCGCGCATGCTCTCGCCGCGGTGCCGGACGTCCAGGCACCTCGGGCCGCGGGAGACCGGATGGGCACGGCATCGCCGGCGATCCTGACCGCCGTGCTGGCACACCCGGGGCCGTTTGCCCACCCCGAGCACGGCGTCACGCAGCCTTCCGGGCACCTCCTGGTGATCATGCTCGGCGCGGTCGCGATGGTCGCAGCCACGCTCGTCGGCGGCTGGCTGGCGTTGCGCGCCGAGCCGTGGCAGGTCACGGTGTTCGCGGTGGCCGCCGGGTTCCTGCTCGCGTCCGTGCTCAGCCACGTCCTGTCGGACCTGCGCGCGGCCGGGCTGGTTACCGCGCCTGCGCTCGTGGTGGTGGCCGCGGCCGCATACGGGCTGCTGTCCCAGGTGTACCGGGCCGGGCACCGAGGGAGCCGGCTGGTCGGGCCGGTCGGCGCGGCCGCGTTCCTCGGACACCGTTTCGTCGAGGGACTGGTGGTCGGTGTTGGGCTGACCCTGGACGGCCGGCTGGCCGCGGCCGCGGTGATCGCAGTGGTCGCGCACTCCGCCGGAGAGGGCGCGGCGGTCGTGTCCTACCTGCGGGTGGTCAGCGCGGACGGCGGCGTCGCCGGGCGCTGGCTGCTGGCGACCGCGCTCGCCCCGGTGGCCGGTGCGATCGCGGGCACCGCGCTCACCCTGCCGGCGGTGCAGGCCAGGGCCGCGGTAGCGGTGCTGGCCGGGCTGTTCCTGTTCGTCGCGCACGTCACGGTCAACGCCGCACTGCGGTACGCCAGCCCGGTCCGGGTGGCGAGCCTGGCCTGCGTCGGCGCGGTCGCGTTCGCCGCGACCAACGTGCTGGCCTGAGCCAGTTCCCGGCGCACGTCTGAACCGGCCCGCCGCGGGGCCGCACCTACCATGCAGGGATGGCGAACCGGTTGCAGCTGACCACGATCGACGGGATCAGCCTGGACGGCTGCCGGTGGGTGCCGGACGGTGGAGCCGAGCCCGGATCAGGGCCAGCCGGCCCGCTCGCGATCGTGATCGCGCACGGCCTGGCGGGCTCGTGGCGGCGCCCCGCGACGATCCGGATCGCCGAAGAGCTCCGCCGGCACGGCGCGGTGTACGCGTTCGACTTCCGCGGCCACGGCCGGTCGAGCGGCCGGTCCACGGTCGGCGACCTGGAGGTTCTCGACCTCGACGCGGTGGTCCGGCAGGCGCGCGCGGACGGCTGGGACCGGGTCGCGACCGTCGGCTTCTCGATGGGCGGCTCGATCGTGCTGCGGCACGCCGGGCTGCACCGGGGGGTTGACGCCGCGGTCTCGGTCAGCGGTCCGGGCCGCTGGTTCTACCGCGACACGTGGCCGATGCGCCGCGCGCACTTCGTCATCGAGCGTCGGCTCGGCCGGGCGGTCGCCCGGGCGGTGCTACGAACCCGGATCTCGGCCCGGCGGTGGGATCCGATCCCGGTGTCGCCGACCGAGGCGGCCGCCAAGATCGCGCCGACTCCGCTGCTGGTCGTCCACGGCGACCGCGATCCGTTCTTCCCGGTCGACCACGCGCAGGACATCTACGCCGCCGCGGGCGAGCCGAAGGAGCTCTGGATCGAGCCCGGATTCGGCCACGCCGAGGGGGCGATCGAGCCAGCGCTGGTCGGCCGGATCGGTGGCTGGGTCGCGGTGGCGGCTGCCACCGCGACCCGCTAGGCCACCGGGGGTGGACGCGATGGCCGACGCGGGACGGCTGCTGCCGTACGGGGACCGGGCGGTGCTGTTCGAGCTGCCGGACCTGGCCGCGGTGGTCGCGCTGCATCGCGTGCTCCGCGCCGACCTGCCCGCCGGCGTCATCGACCTGGTGCCGGCCGCCCGGACCGTGCTGGTGCGGTTCGAGCCGCGAACCGTGTCGCTCGCCCGGGTGGCCGCGTGGCTGCAGGAGCACGCGGCCGCCGCCGCCGGCACCGCACCCGATCCGGAGCCGGCGAGCGTACTGGTCGAGATCCCGGTCCGCTACGACGGCGTCGACCTGGCCGACGTCGCCGAGCTCACCGGGCTGACCGTCGACGAGGTGGTCCGCCGGCACGCGGCCGCGACCTACACGGTGGCGTTCTGCGGTTTCGTACCGGGCTTCGGCTACCTGGCCGGCGGCGACCCGGCGCTGCGAGTGTCGCGCCTGGCCAGCCCGCGTATCCGGATCCCGGCGGGCTCGGTCGCGATCGCGGACGAGTACACCGGAATCTACCCGCGCGAGTCACCGGGCGGCTGGCGGCTGATCGGGCGTACCGGCGTCCGGCTGTGGGACCTCGACCGCGATCCGCCGGCGCTGCTCACGCCCGGTACCAGGGTCAGGTTTGTCTCCACTGGCGCATACGATGCGGAGCATGACGACAGCGCACAAGACGACGCCGATGAGCGAGGCGGACCTGCGCGCGGCGATCGCCCGTGAACTGCCCGGAGTCAGAGCCGACCTGGAGCGGTTGGTCCGGATCCCGAGCATCGCGTTCGACGGCTTCGACCATTCGCACGTGCGCGCCGCGGCCGAGGCGGTCGCCGAGCTGCTGCGCGGCGCCGGCCTGCCCGACGTCCAGATCGTCGAGGCCGGTGGCCAGCCGGCCGTGATCGGGCGCCGGCCGGCCCCGCCCGGCGCGCCGACCGTGATGCTGTACGCACACCACGACGTGCAGCCGATCGGCGACCGTAGCCAGTGGCGCAGCGAGCCGTTCGAACCGGTGGAGCGCGACGGCCGGCTGTACGGGCGCGGCGCGACCGACGACAAGGCCGGCGTGCTGGCGCACGTGGCGGCGCTGCGCGCGTTCGGCGACGCGCTGCCGGTCGGGATCGTCGTGTTCGTGGAGGGCGAGGAGGAGTTCGGCTCGGACTCGCTGGAGACGCTGCTGCGCGAGCACCGCGACGAGATCAGCTCGGACGTGATCGTGATCGCCGACTCCGGCAACTGGGACATCGGCGAGCCCGCGCTCACCACCTCGTTGCGCGGCATCGTCAACGGCTTCATCGAGGTCCGCACGCTCGACCACGCCGTGCACTCCGGGGTGTTCGGCGGCGCCGTGCCGGACGCGCTGACCACACTGTGCCGGCTGCTGGCGACGCTGCACGACGCGAACGGCGACGTCGCGATCGCCGGGCTGGTCCGCGGCACCGCGTCGGCACTGGACTATCCCGAGCTGCGGTTCCGGCACGAGGCCGGCATGCTCGACGGGGTCGAGCTGATCGGCACCGGCCGGATCGTCGAGCGGATCTGGGCCAAGCCGTCGATAACCGTGCTCGGAATCGACGCGCCACCCACCGGCGAGGCGCCGAACGCGCTGGTCCCGACTGCGAAGGCCAAGGTGAGCGTGCGGATCGCGCCCGGCGACGATCCGGTCAAGGCGTTCGACGCGCTGACCGCGCACGTGACCGCGCACGCCCCCTGGGGAGCCCGGGTCAGCGTCACGCTCGAGCACGACGGCGAGCCGTGCACGATCGAGGCCAGCGGGCCGGCGTACGAAGCGGCGCGGGCCGCGCTCACGACCGCGTGGGACGGGGCCGACCCGGTCGAGATCGGCGTGGGCGGGTCGATCCCGTTCATTGCGACGTTCCAGGAGATGTTCCCGGGCGCGACCATCTTGGTGACCGGCGTCGGCGACCCGGACGCCCGGCCGCACGGCCCGAACGAGAGCCTGCACCTGGGCGAGTTCGCACGGGTCTGCCTGGCCGAGGCGCTGCTGCTGGCCAACCTCGCCCCGGACGCCTGAGCTCCGGTGCTGTTCGTCGAACTGGCCGCCACGTCGGCCGCGGTCACCTCGATCTCCGGCCGCAAGGCGAAGATCGAACGGCTGGCCGAGACGCTGCGCCGGCTCCCGGAGCACGAGGTCGCGGCCGGCGCTGCGTACCTGTGCGGTGAGCTGCGGCAACGGCAGATCGGCGTTGGCTGGGCCAGCCTTCGAGAGGTGCCCACTCCGGCGGACACCGCGACGTTGTCCGTCACCGACGTCGACGCGATCCTGGAGCGGATCGGCGCGACCAGCGGCGCCGGATCGCAGGCCCGGCGCCGGGAGCTGCTGCACGACCTGTTCGGCCGGGCCACCCCGGCCGAACAGCAGATGTTGCGCGGGTTGCTCAGCGGGGAGCTGCGCCAGGGCGCGCAGGTCGGGCTGCTGGTCGACGCGATCGCGCGCGCCGCCGACGTGGAACTCGCGCTGGTTCGCCGCGCGTTGCTCCTGAGCGGTGACTTCAAGACAGTTGCCAGGTCGGCACTGTTCGGCGGCGCCGGTGAGCTGGCCGGGTTCGGCTTGCAGATCGGGCGCCCGCTGGCCCCGATGCTGGCTCAAAGCGCCGCCTCGGTCGCCGACGCGCTGGCCACCACCGGTGCGCCGGCGGTCGTCGATGCGAAGCTTGACGGCATCCGGATCCAGGTGCACCGGTCGCGCACCGACATCGGCGTGTACACCCGCAGCCTCGACGACGTCACCGCGCGCGTCCCCGAGGTCGTGGCGGCGGTCCGTGCGCTGCCACTGCAGGCCGCGGTACTCGACGGCGAGGCAATCGGCCTGGACGCCGGCGGCCGGCCGCGCCCGTTCCAGGAGACCTCGAGCCGGGCCGGCCGGCGCGATCCGGGCCAGATCGCCGATGTGGGCGACCACCTGGTGCCGTACTTCTTCGACCTGCTCCACCTGGATGGCGCCGACCTGCTCGACGAGCCGGGGCACCGCCGCTGGGCCACGCTCGAGGCGACGCTGCCGCCCGGACTGCTGGTGACACGCACTCAGGTGGACACCGTGCCGGCCGGCGAAGAGGCGTTCGCCGCGGCGCTTGCGGCCGGCCAGGAAGGCGTCGTCATCAAGGCTCCGGACGCGCCGTACGGCGTCGGCCGCCGCGGCGGTGCCTGGGTGAAGGTCAAGCCGCGGCACACGCTCGACCTGGTCGTGCTCGCCGCCGAGTGGGGGCACGGTCGCCGCCAGGGCTGGCTGTCCAACCTGCACCTCGGCGCGCGCGATCCGGCCACCGGCGGTTTCGTCATGCTCGGCAAGACCTTCAAGGGCCTCACCGACGAGCTGTTGCGCTGGCAGACTGAGCGTTTCCTCGAGATTGCGGTCGATCGTGGCGATTGGGTCGTGACGGTACGCCCGGAGTTGGTGGTCGAGATCGCCTTCGACGGCGTGCAGACCAGCACCCGCTATCCGGGTGGAGTCGCGCTGCGGTTCGCCCGGGTGCTGCGCTACCGGCCGGACAAGACCGTGGCCGAGGTGGATTCGATCGACACGATCTATGCGATCCAGAAGGGCGCGCCCGCGCCATAGCGCGGCCGACGAGCGGGGTAGGTGCAGGGTGAGCGCACCGGTGTTCACGACCGAACGGTTACTCGTACGTGATTGGGCCGAAGCCGACGTGCCGTTCGTGTTCGACATGTACTCGCGCTGGGAGGTGGCGCGCTGGCTCGGCGCGCAGCCACGCGCGCTGGCCACCGAGGACGAGGCGGCCGCGGCGATCCAGCGTTGGCGCAGCCGCAGCAGCGACCCGCCGTTCGGCGTGTGGGCCGTCACCGACCGGACATCCGGTGACGTCAAGGGCACCGTGCTGCTCGTGCCGCTGCCAGCCAGCCACGGTCCGAACGACGGCGCGGTCGAGATCGGCTGGCACCTGCACCCGTACGCATGGGGGCACGGCTACGCGTCCGAGGCCGGGATCGGTGCCGCGAGCCGCGGCTTCGAGTCCGGGCTCGACGAGGTGTACGCCGTGGTCCGGCCCGACAACGCCCCGTCGCTGGCGGTCTGCCGGCGGATCGGGATGACCCCGCTCGGCCGGACCAGCCGCTGGTACGGGGTTGAGCTGGAGGCATTTCACCTCGGCGCGCCACAGTCCGGTTAGCACCACCCCGAGCTACCGGTAACGATCCGGTAACGCCGGACACCGGTACCAAACCCCCACTTGATCGGTCACGAATCGCCTTCGGTTGCGCATTCCGACCGCATGAGGGGGCAATAACCGTGACCACATTCATCCGGCACCGTCCACGGCCATGGGTCGTCGGCGGTGCGCTTCTCGTCTCAGCCGCACTGGCGGCTGCCGCGGCATTGCCCGCGCTGGGACCGGACCGCGCGGGGGCCTCGAGCCACCGCGAGGCGCCGCGCATCCTCGGGCTGCCGCAGTTCGACAACACGGACGTGTATGCGTTCGTGAGTCCGGACAAGCCGGACACCACCACGCTGATCGCCAACTGGATCCCACTCGAGGAGCCGGCTGGCGGTCCGAACTTCTATCCGTTCGCCACCAACGGTCGCTACGAGATCAACATCGACAACAATGGCGACGCGCAGGCGGACATCACGTACCGATGGACGTTCAAGAACGCCAAGACCCCGGGTCCGCGGGACAGCTTCACCGGCAACGGCACGTTCCTGTACAACAACGGGCCGGTCGACTCGCTGAACGACCCGAACCTGCTGTTCCGGCAGACCTACACGCTGTCCAGGCTGGACAAGGGCTCCTGGTACACGCTGGCCACGGACGTGCCGGTGGCACCGTCGTTCGTCGGCAACGCGTCGATGCCGAACTACCAGGCATTGCGCGACCAGGCCGTGCAGAACTTCAGCCGGCGCGGCTGGACCGGCAAGACCTTCGCCGGCCAGGCCGACGAGACGTTCTTCCTGGACCTGCGGGTGTTCAACCTGCTGTACGGCGGCGACCTGTCCGAGGTCGGCAACGACACGCTGGCCGGGTACAACGTCAACTCGATCGCGATCCAGGTGCCCAGCAAGGACCTGGTCGCAGGCAGCGACCCGGTGATCGGCATCTGGAGCTCCACCAGCAAGCGCAACGCGTTCGGTGGATACTCCCAGGTTTCCCGGCTGGGCAGCCCGCTGGTCAACGAGGTGGTCATCCCATACCACCGCAAGGACCGGTTCAACGCGTCCAAGCCGTCCGGCGACGGACAGTTCGCCAACTTCGTCCTCAACCCCGAGCTGCCGAAGATCGTGGAAGCGATCTACGGCATCAAGGCCCCGGCCACGCCGCGCAACGATCTGGTTGCCGCGTTCCTGACCGGTGTGGACGGCCTGAACAAGCCGGCCAACGTGACCGCCTCGGAGATGCTGCGGCTGAACACCAAGCCGTTCCCGGGCCAGACGTTCAACCGGTTGGGTGTCATCGGCGGTGACAACAACGGCTTCCCGAACGGGCGCCGGCTCACCGATGACGTCGTGGACATCGCGCTGCAGGTGGTCGAGGGCGTGCTGCTTCCGGGTGCTCCGGACGCGGTGAAGGGCCTCGGCGATGGCGTGAACACCAACGACAAGGACTTCGGTGACACGTTCCCCTACGTCGCCCTGCCTGCCTCCGGGTCCGACCCGCGCGGCGCGGCGGCTTCGAATAGCAATGCCGGTGCCGGCGCCACCCCGATGACCGGTGGCGACGTGGCCGACGACAGCGACGACGCCCTGCCTGGGCTCGACACCGGGTCGGACGACTCCGGCGCGGCCGACGACTCTGACGAAGCGAGCGACCTGTTCGGCCTGGAGCCGACCGGTAGCACGTCGAGCTCAGAGGAGCCGGCGACCACCGCGGCCGTGCTCGGTGGGCTTGGCGGCATCGCACTGATGGCCGGCGCGTGGGCGATGTGGCGCCGCCGGTCGGTTGGGCGGCACGCCGCCCGCGGCACCGAGTCCGTCGTCTCCTCCGAGGGATAAGGGTGAATCGATGCCGCTCCTCCGCAAGCCACTGGCGATGGCTGGTACGGCGCTCGGTCTGGCGGTGCTGCTACTCGCGGCATCACTAGTCGGGAGCCGGCCCGGAGGAACCACGCAAGGGACCGTGGCACCGCAGCTGGCGGGCGGTGCCACGGCCCCCTTCGCCCTCGACACGGCCTCGGCGTCCACGCTGGCGGCCACCGTCACCGCCCTGCAGGAACACCTGCGGGCGCAGCCGAAGGACTCCCAGTCGTGGGCGACGCTGGGCCTGGCGTACGTCGAGCAGGCCCGGCTGAGCACCGACCCGGCCTTCTACCCCAAGGCCGAGGGCGCGCTGAACCGTTCGCTCGCCCTCGAACCGGACAACAACGACGCGGCCCTGCTCGGACTGTCGGCGCTGGCCGCCGGCCGGCACGAGTTCGCCGCGGCCGAGTCGTACGCCCGGCAGGCGCTGGCGGTCAACCCGGACAGCGCGGCCGGCTACGGCGCGCTCAGTGACGCGCTGACCGAGCTCGGCCAGTATCGCGAGGCGCTGACCGCGGCCCGGACCATGGAACGGCTGCGGCCCGGGCTGCCCAGCCTGGCCCGCCTGTCGTACCAGGCGGAGCTGCGCGGCGACCTGGCCGAGGCGCGCCGGCTGTTCACCGACGCGCTGCCGCAGGCGTCGGATCCGGCCGACGTTGCGTTCGTCCAGCACCAGCTCGGCGACCTGGCCTGGACCGCCGGCTCGCTCCGCTCCGCCGAAGCGCACTACCGTGCCGCGTTGCAGGCCGAACCCGGCCATGTGGCCGCGCTGTTCGGGCGCTCCCGGGTTGCGTACGCCCGCGGCGACACCGCGACCGCGCTCGAGCTCGCGGCCACCGTGGCCCAGCGGCGCCCGACGTTGGAGTACGTGGTCTG
>Ga0075421_100010949_pt1 | contig 11227 bp, 8 predicted proteins | sample SoiMetdeltSBSDD5_FD_75292 | JGI IMG/M metagenome (GOLD analysis project Ga0075421, IMG submission 75292) | Bulk soil microbial communities from a Populus tree surrounding site in Tennessee, USA - Soil MetaG P. deltoides SBSDD5 | ecosystem: Environmental > Terrestrial > Soil > Tree plantation...
GCGGCGGGCGGGCGGCAGCGACGACCAGCTCTTCACGCACGACAAGGCCAACCAGATCTCGACCGAGGGCGGCAGCGGCGTCTCCCACGACCAGGCCGGGAACTACACCGGCACCAGCAACGCCTACCGGTACACCTGGAACAACCAGTTCGGGGTGTACATCAAGGCGGGCTCACCGGCCGTCACGAACACCTGGCACTTCGATGCGCTGGGCAGGAAGGTCGAGTGGAACGACGGGACGCGCGAGCACCACTTCTACTACGACGGGCAGCAGATCGTGGAGCTAGCCGAGATCGTGTCGAGTGCCGAGGTCGGGCGGAAGCTGAACATCTGGGGCGACCGGATCGACGACCTCGTGCTGTACGAGAACCAGCTCCCGAACCCGGATGCGTACTACTTCGCGCACCAAGACCACCTCGGCTCGGTGGCGATCCTGGTCGAGCCGGACGGGGACATCAAGGAAGGCTACCGCTACGTCGAGTGGGGGCAGACGACCATCGTGGACGACACGTTCGCCAAGCTGACCACGACCGAGACCAGCCTGAAAAACAACGCGCGTTATACCGGGCGCGACCAGTACACGGTCCTCGGGGACACGACCGACACCTGGTACAACAACCGGGCGCGGGCGCTGCGGACGAAGTGGGGGAGGTTTGTGCAGAGAGATCCACTAGTATATGTCGATGGTTCGCATACCTACTCATATACCCAGTCCCGCCCACTGTATGCAACGGATCCAATGGGGGTCACATGGGTCGCGCCACCACCAATTGGATCTGATCGGAATGGCAACCCCATTTACCCGGGTGGTTGGGAACCCACGGAGCCTGCAGAACCTCAGCCCCCCCCGCCGCCCGACCCTCACGCGGATTGCGTGAAGAAGTGCATGGATGACATCAACCTGTGCTATGCACAGTCTATTATCGACTTCGCTGAGTGCAACGGCCCCGCGATTTCGGATGCCGCAAAGAATGCCTGGCCAACGTGGCTAGGCGGCCCATCCGGAACATCTAATGAGGCCGAAAAATGTCGCAAGGACGCTTACAACAAATGGAAAGAATGCTGTAGTACTTGGTGCACCGAACATGGAGACGAGTATAAGTAGAGTCGTTCTCGTGACCCTGTTTCTCTTTGTGCGCTCTCGACGGAAAATGCAAATGAAACTCGTCCTGCTGGTTGTTCTGTTGGCGCTCGTTGGCTTCGGGGTGATTGCCGTTATGCCCGCGGCCTACTTCAGAGAGATCATGCCGCCAAACGTGCTGGCGTTGTGTTGCCTAGCAGTTCTTGGTTGCCTGGCTGCTGTTGGCGGTTGGAGTGCTTGCGGGCATGCCGGAGTCTTGGCGGGATCGTTGGTGGGTGCCGTTGTTGTTGTGGCAAGCGCCATCGGCGGACCAGCAGCTCTCGCCGCATTGATCCCATCCCTTCAGGGTCCCCTATCCGATGTCACGTGGCACAGCGCTGGACTTGCGAGCGGATGGCTTGGTGGCTACGGACTGCTTCTTGGCTCTTGTGGGGCACTCGCTAAGGTGTGGCGCATGTCAGCTCAGAGGCGCGCTTGAGCTGTGGGTGTCCATCACGAAAAGGCAGCGCTGGCCCCATTCAAGGCAATCGATGCACGGTAGCGATCGCGCGCCGGTGTGCAAGTTGTCTCTCCTGAAAACCCAGCACGGGGCTCGATTCTTGAATCTCCTGCATGGTAGCGATCGCGAGCCGGCGTGCAAGGGCCTCTCCGCGCTGCGTCAGCGCGCGCGATTCTCGTGCACAGCGCCCTGTGGACAGACCCTCTCCATCGCGCGCTCCATGAGTCGTTCTCGCTCAGGCCGCGCGCTCGTACACGTGATGAAGGCCGCCGAGCACGGGCGTGGCCCGCACGTCGGCTGCCGGTTCCGGTTCGACCGCACGCGGGATGGGGGAGTTCCCATCCAAGGCGGTGTGGCAGCGGCTGGAATTGTAGTAGGCGACGTAACCGTTGCGTGAAGCCCACCTTTGTGTGTCCTGAAAAGGCAGCGCTGTCCGCGATCAAGGCAATCGATGCAGGGTAGCGATCGCGAGCCGATGCGCAAGTGCCTCCCCGGGCTGCGGCGTACAGCATCCGCGCTCTCGACTCACGTGTTCAGACGCCAGTGGGCGGACCGTCTCCGTGACGCGCACCACAAGTTACTCTCGCTCAGGCCGCGCGCTCGTAGGTGTGATGAAGGCCGCCGAGCACGGGCGTGGCCCGCACGTCGGCGGCCGGCTCCGGTTCGATGGCACGCGGGATGGGCGAATTCCCCTCCAGGGCCTGATGGCAGCGCGATGTGTTGTAGTAGCCGACGTACTCTTTCAGGATCGCGAGCAGGTGCCGCTCACCGAAGGGAATGACATGGTCCGTGCAGTCGCGGCGGACCGTGCCGATCACGCGCTCGGCGTAGCAGTTGAGCCACGGCGACTGCGGTGCGGTCAGCAGCTCGCGGATGCACATGGTCTTGAGCTGCCGCGTGAATTCCTCGCCCGAGAACGCCCCGTCCCGGTCGTGCAGCAGGAAGCGCGGCTCTTCGCCGCCGGGAAACGCCTCCCGCAATTGCCACGCAATCCACTCCGAGGTGGGGTTGGCGGTCACCGCGACGTGCCGGATCAGCCAGCGCTCGTGGTTCAGCACCACGAGCACGAAGAGGTTCCTGAACGTCGCGGTCGGCACCGTGAACAGATCGCACGCCGCCGTGACCCGCAGGTGGTTGCGCAGGAAGGTGACCCACCGCTGCCCGCCATCTCCGGCTGGTTGCCTCACCATGTACTTGTCCACGCTGGATTCAGCGACCTTGTGCCCGAGCCGCACGAGCTCGGCCGTGATGCGAGGCGCGCCCCACAGCGGGTTCTCCGTCGAGAGCCGCTTGATGAGGTACACGAGCTGCCACCCGATCGGCGGCCGCCCGACACGCTTCGGCCAGGACTGCCGCCGCCAGTAGTACCGCCAGCCGCGGCGATGCCAGCGGATCACCGTCTCGGGCTTCACGATCAGCAGGCAGCCCTTCCAGTCCCGCAGCGCCTTGCGCATCAGGATCCAGAAGACCCGGTCGCCGTCCAGGAGGTGCGGCCGCTGGTTTCTGCGCTTGAGCACGATGACCTGCTGCCGCAGGGCGAGGTTCTCGAGCAGCAACCGCTGCCGGTCGAGGACGAGCGCGCGGAGCATGAGCAGCAGCGTGGTCAGGGTTGGCATGGGGCGCGGGAGGGTAGCGGCCCGCGTCACCCTCCCGCCAGCTCACGCCGGCGGGCTACGGCGACACCCAGTCTTGCGCACCCGGTCGCGGAAGGGCGGCGCAGCACGGTCCCGCGAGAATCGTGGCCGCCTGCGGCACGTTCCGGCGCATGGACAGCTGTGCCCGATTACCGGTTCCGCCGTCCCTCGCCCTCAGGCCGCCCGCGCGTAGGTGTGGTGCAGTCCGCCCAGGACCGGCGTGCTGATCAGCTCGTCGGCGGGCGCGCTCGCCGGAGCCCGGGGCAAAGGCGCGTTGCGCTCGAGCGCCATGTGCGTGCGGCTGCTGTTGTAATACTCGACGTAGGAGCGGAGCAGCCGCTCCAGGTGCGCGGCGGACAGCGCCAGAAGGTGATCGGTGCACTCTCTCCGCAGCGTGCCGATCACGCGCTCGACGTAGATGTTCATCCACGGCTGCCGCGGCGCGGTCTTCCTGTCCTCGATGGCCAGTTCTTCCAGCGCCTGGAGAAACCCCGGGCACCGGAAGGTCTTCTCCCGGTCGTGGACAAGGTACTTGGGCCTGTCCTCCGGGAAGGCCGCCCGGATCTGCGCCGCAGTCCACTCGACCGACGGCCTGTCTGTCACGGCGACATGCCGGATGACCCGCCGGCCGTGGTCGAGCACGACGAAGGCGAAGAGCCGCTTGAGGCCCAGGCTCGGCACCACGAAGAAGTCGCAGGCGGCGGTGACGTTCATGTGGTTTCTGATGAAGGTCTTCCAGTGCTGCCCCGGAGTCGGGTTGAAGCTGCGGCCCATGTAGCGCCCGACGGTGCTCTTGCCGACCTTCCACCCGAGCAGCGCCAGCTCGTCCGTGATGCGGTGCGCGCCCCAGGTCGGGTTCTCGCGGGCGAGCTTGCGGATCAGGCAGTAGAGCTTCCTGGGGATCTCCGGGCGCCCGAGCTTGTGCCGGGACTTCCGGCGCCACAGGGCCACGAAGCCCGCGCGGTGCCAGCGCAGCACGGCCTGCGGGCTGGCCATGACGAGCACCTTGCGCCAGCTCGGCAGGGCGCGGAGCAGGACCATCCAGAAGGCCTTGTCGGCGCCACGGAAGTGGCGGCGCGGGACGCGGCGCTTGAGGACCAGGAGCTGGTGCCGCAGCGCGGCGTTCTCGAGGACGAGCTGCCGGCGCGTCCGGAACATCGCCCGCAGCAGGGCCAGGATGGATAGGATCGTCGGCATGTCGGGACGGCCGTGGTTAACGGACAGAGAGGCCTGCGGGGCGACGCGCAGGACGTCGCGGCCCGCGGTCGCTCTCCGTGGTGAACGGGGCGTGGACACATGGTCGACCGCCGATCCCGGTGACTTGACGGGCCAGGATCGAGGAGTTCGAATCCCAGGTGGTTACCAAACGGCGGTTCCGTGCGAACAGCCGCGCGTGTTCGCTAGGAACAACATTTTGGGGAACCACTGGTTCCTCGAGCCAGACCCGGACGAGATCTACTACGCGCACCAGGACCACCTCGGGTCGGTGGCGGCGCTCGTGGACGGAAGCGGGGCGATCGCGGAGGGCTACCGCTACGTCGAGTGGGGGCAGACGACCATCGTCGACTCATCCTTCACCAAGCTGACCACGACCGAGGGCGACACGAAGAACAACGTGCGCTACACGGGGCGCGACCAGTACACCGCGATCGGGGACACCGCCGACACCTGGTACAACAACCGGGCGCGGGCGCTGCGGACGAAGTGGGGGAGGTTCATCCAGCGAGATCCGCATGGGTATACAGACGGCTCGAACCTTGTGGTTTATGTGATGAGCTCGCCTCTGATCAGCACGGACCCGCTTGGCACGACGTGCACTCTCAACTTCTCGAATCCCACCCCACCCGAGGGAGGTACTAACTGCAACATTTATGATCAAGACAAACCCGGCGGAAAAGATGCAGGCGAAGGTACAGACTCTGAGTGTGGCAAGGGATATGCCAGTGCAGAGCTAGATACTGGTTTGCCCGGCGATGACGGTACACCCAGTTCCGACCCAAATGCTGATCCATGCGTGATCGCGCCGACGAAGGGGCAAGCAGTACCAGCTGGCGGTGCCGCGGCCATTGGCCCGGGCCCATCGCCGCCGCCAGTGACATTCAACCACATTAGTGGCCCACCTGAGACCGGTTCGATTGACGGGATGCCCTTTGTTATGGCAGCCGAGCTTAATGCTGATGCTGAACAGCGCGTCGGAATTCAGGCTGGCATGAAGGGTGGTGATTCGATCTACGTCGTTTTTTGCTGGGCTGCCTATGTTAAGGGCGACGATGGTTACGAGTTGAAGACAGTCTGTACTTCAGTTGAAGTGACGTGCGACTGTGAGTAACGCATGATTCACCAGCGTCGATGGCCTGTCTTCTCGGCAATGCCAGGATAGCTGGCAAATGCGTCTATCATTGATTCTCCGCATGTGCGTGATCATGTGGTCTTGGCTGATTGCATGCGATGAACCAGAGCAACACATCGCCGAATTACGTGTTGTGATAGTTCCGACTCGGGCGCCAGTCGATTCGATATGTGCCACACGCCGCAGTCGTGAGCCACAAGTAGTCTATGTTGCGTATCAGGACAGTGACGTAATTGCGCGATTGAGTCCACACCGGAGTGATAGCGGGTATGACCTCGTCGACACCTTGAAGCCGGATGTGGCCGAGGCCACCAGTGTCCGTAGGGTATGGAAGACGCGAGTAAGGCCTATGGAGTCCGGCGACGTAAATCATGACGGAATCATGGACATAGCCTATGTGAGTGCCTTCGACCAAGGCATTCGAATGGGGCTTGGTCGTGGCGGTGGCACGCTTATCGAAGGAGGCTATGTTCTGCTTGGTGAGGGAATTGAGACGCTTGACATAGCGGATGCGACGGGAGATGGGGTGGATGACATAATTGCAGTTAGCGGCGGCGCGTTCTACGGGTTGAGCGTCTGGTGTATGGTCGATGGAGAATGGAAACTGTCAAGGCGCATAGAACTCGGCGGCGATATTAGAGCATCTGGAACAGAGGTGATCGACACAAACGGAGATGGTCTTCAGGACATTCTGGTGGCAGACACACGCCGCGAAAGGACCATGGTATACGAGTGTCGAGTCGACGGTGCGTATGTTCCGCATGACCTTGGCCCCGGTGCTAGGTGGCCAATGGCTACAGTTGGGGCCGATATCGACCTTGATGGAAAAGCGGATGCACTCATTTCAAGCCTTGATCAGCCGCAGTTGGTTGCGTGGATTTCGTCCCGCGGGAGTTATGTGCATGGCGCGCTCAAATCTGGCTGGATCGCCTACGATATTGCAGTAGGTGATATTGATCGAGATGGATGCCAGGACATTATCAGGACACTTGGGGCTTCTAGGGAAGCGACGGGAATTGGGGTTATTTCGGCTGAGTCATTCTTGGACGGTAACGATGACACAAAGATTGATGGAGTAATTGAGGATCCGTGGAGCGTCGCTTGTGCGGACACTCGTGGTATGGGGACACTCGCAGTCGTCGTTAGCTCTTTTAGCCTACCGAGGCTAGCTGTTATTTGCTTCCCTTGAGCGTCGCGCGTTGGTTGTGGGTGTGGGTCACGAAAACGCAGTGTGGGTCCTGAGAAGGTAGCGCTGGCCGCGATCAAGGCAATCGATGCACGGTAGCGATCGCGAGCCGACGCGCAAGTCCCTCCTGGAGCCGCGTCGCGACCCGTCACTGTGCTCGACTCACGTTCCCTGTCCCTCCCGAAAAAGGAACGCTGGCGCCGATCAAGGCAATCCATGCACGGTAGCAATCGCGAGCCGTCGCGCAAGTCCCTCTCGAAGCCGCATCGCGGCGCATCAGGACGAGCGGAGCTCGTGCTCAGCGCCATGTGGACGGACCTTCTCCGTCACGCGCAGCACGATTCGATCTCGCTCAGGCCGCGCGCTCGTAAGTGTGATGAAGGCCGCCGAGCACGGGCGTGGCCCGCACGTCGGCGGCTGGCTCCGGTTCGACCGCACGCGGGATGGGCGAGTTCCCATCCATGGCGCTGTGGCAGCGGCCGCAATTGTAGTAGGCGACGAACTCTTTCAGGATCGCGAGGAGATGCCGCTCCCCGAAGGGAATGACGTGGTCCAGACACTCGCGCCGGATCGTGCCGATCACGCGCTCGACGTAGCAGTTCTCCCACGGCGACTGTGGCGTCGTCAGCAGCTCGCGGATGCACATCAGCTTCAGTTGTCGCGCGAACTCCTCGCCCGAGAAGGCTCCGTCCCTGTCGTGCAACAGGAACCGCGGCTCCTCGCCTCCGGGAAAAGCCTCCCGCAACTGCCCCGCGATCCACTCCGACGTCGGGTTGGCCGTTACGCCCACATGCCGGATCATCCGCCGCTCGTGACTCAGCACGACGAGGACGAAGAGGTTCCTGAAGGTCGCCGTCGGCGCGGTGAGCAGGTCGCACGCCGCCGTCACCCGCAGGTGGTTGCGCAGGAACGTCGCCCAACGTTGCCCGCCATCGCGGGACGGGTGTCGCACCATGTACTTGTCCACGCTCGACTCGGCGACCTTGTGGCCGAGCCGCACGAGCTCGGCCGTGATGCGCGGCGCGCCCCACAGTGGGTTCTCCGTCGAGAGCCGCTTGATGAGGTAGACCAGCGTCCACCCGATCGGCGGCCGCCCGACGCGCTTGGGCCAGGACCGCCGCCCCCAGTAGTACCGCCAGCCGCGGCGATGCCAGCGGATCTCGGTCTCCGGCTTCACGATCAGCAGGCAGTCCTTCCAGTCCCGCAGCGCCTTGCGCATGAGGATCCAGAAGACCCGGTCGCTGTCGCGCAGCTGTGGCCGCCCGACGCGGCGCTTGAGGACGATGACCTGCTGCCGCAGGGCCAGGTTCTCGAGCAGCAGCCGCTGCCGGTCGACGACGAGCGCGCGGAGCATGAGCAGCAGCGTGGTCAGGGTCGGCATGGGGCGCGGGAGGGTAGCCGAAGCACCCGCTGCCGCGGCAAGCCGGCGGTCCGCGCTAGTCTTCGTCTCGGAGCAGGCGCGGCACGTCCCGCCAACCGCTGACCACGCGAACGATCTCCAGGGGCCGCGTGTCGGGCCGGTACACGAGCAGGAAGGTGTGCACGGGCCAGAAGAGGACCGCGCGGGGCGTCAGGTCGCTGCGCGGGTGGCCCATCCGCGGCTGCTCTGCCAGAAGTCGCGCAGCTTGCAGGAGGTCAAGGTACACGCCCTCCGCTCGCGTAGGGCTGCTCGTCTGGGCGATGTAGTCGAGGATCTCGGCGAGATCGGCCTCGGCGAGGGCCGTGAGCCGGAAGGCCGTCACGCGCGGCGCTTGCGACGGGTTCCGAGGCGCTTCTTCAGCTTGGCGAAGGCACGCTCGCCGTCGACGAGCTGTCCGCGCTCCGCCTGGTCCAGCCCCGCGTCAATCTTGCGGCGGACCTCCTCGCGCCACGCCGTGAACTCGCGCCGGTCGTCCGACTCCTGTTGCATCAGCACCCGCAGCGCTTCGCGCACGACCTCGGCCGCAGTGCGGTAGCGGCCGGTCTTTACGCGCAGCTGGATGAAGCGGACCTGCTCGTCGGTGAGGGAGACGTTCATGGCCACCAAACTAGCCGGTTGGGCCAAGTATGTCCAGTTGTGGCCACGGCCGGCCGTCCTCCGCGAAGGCTCGGGCCTGTCGTGATCTGCGAGCCTGCTCGGCCTCGTCCAGCTTGGCCCCCAGGCGCGCCACGACGAGGCTGGATAGCGCGGTACGATGGGGGCCTTGTTTGGCCAATCCTCTCGCAGCCCGGAAGGAAGGGGGTCCCTTGTCGACTTCGGTTCTGGCCATCGCGTTGCTCGCCGGCTCCGTCTTGACGCCGCTCGCCGCGGCGCAGTCGATCAGCTTCGAGGACCTCGCCGGGGTGGCGCCCAACCTCGAGTTCGGCACGATCGCCACCGGCGGCTACGAGTTCGTGTCGAATCACGCCCACGTGATCAACTATTTCGGGTTTCCCATCTCGCCGACGGCCCAGAACGACTCGCTGGTCTATCTCGCCTCCGAGGGTGAAACTCTCGGCACCCCGATCACGATCCGCCGCGCAAACGGGCGCCCCTTTGCGCTGCCGTTCTTCGCCGCCGCCGAGTTGTGGATCAGCGCGCCACCGGGTTTCCCCAACGCCGCCTCGATCGAGCTGACGATCACGGACGTCGACGGGAGCGTGCACATCGAGACCTATCCGCTCGACGGGATCATCGATGGCGTCGGCGGGAGTCCGGATTTCCAGGCCATCGAGCGCCCCGCGTCGTACGCGCTGCTGTCGGTGGCCTTCGCAGGCGTGAGCCCCTCGTCGCTCACCAATTTCGCCTTCGCAATCGACGACATCGCCGTCCGGCCTGTCTGGGAGCAGATCGGCCTTGGCACGGCCGGCTCGACCGGAGTTCCGTCGCTGACCGGCATGGGCACGCTGGCCTCGGGTGGAGCCGGTGAGCTGCGCCTGCTATCGGCACCGCCCTCGTCGCCCGGGCTGCTGCTGGCCTCGCTCGCTTCATCGGCTCTCCCCTACAAGGGTGGCACGCTCCATGCCCTCCCCGCCTCGGCCGCGCTGCCCTTTGTGACAGACCCAGCCGGCAGCTTCACGCTCGCGTGGCAGCACGCTCTCGGGGCTTCGGCCTCGCCGCAGCTCGTCCTGCAGGCTGCGCTGCTCGAGCCCGGTGCCGTCGGGGGCGTGGCGCTGTCCGGCGCCATCGCGGCCGACTTCGTCGGACTCGTGCCCGGCACCGAGCTGATCGACACCGGGCCCCCGCTGCCCGGTGAGCCGCTGGCGCGACCATCCGGCCCGTGACCTCGCCAGCGCAATCGGCCTCCCCGCCTGGAGCACAATCGCTCACCGGACAACCCACGGAGACGGAAAGAGAGAGCTTCCGTCGGCGGACGAGTCTCGGTTCACCGGGATGATCAGGATGCGGAAGGCGCCGTGGTTAACGCCCGGAGAACACAGACGAGCATCCCCGGGTGCGCGGGCATCCTCGTTCGCTCTCCGTGGTGAACGGCCTGCACCGACATGCGCGAGAGTCGATCCCGCCGGCGCCGCGGGCCGGGATCGGCGAGTTCGAATCCCGAGTGCACCCCAACCGAGCGTTAGATGCGAACTCCGGAGAGAGTTCGCAACGAACGACATTTCGGGGAACCACTGCGACCGCACGGAGCGAGCGGCGGGTGGGGTGCGGATCGGGCGCGTATGGGGCCACCCGGTGGGCTGCCGCTGAAAGCGGCGCACTGTCCGCGAGATGCGTGCGCGGCGCGCGTAGGGCGTTGTGGGCGCACGTGTTGCGCGCGGGCGACGGAGAGCGCCGGCTGCGCGCGAGGGCTCGCCTGGACGCGCCGAATCGCTCTCCGGTTCTCCGAGCCTCTCCGCGTAGAGCGGGCTCGTGGTTAACGGCTAGAGAGCCTCGCGCGTCGGCCTCAGGATTCTCTGCCTCTCTGTGGTTAACGAAACGCGCGTTTGGTTAACGCGCGGAGAAACTTGCGCTGGGGCCTCGCGGCCTCTCCGTGGTTAACGCTCCGCGACTGTGCCGCGACGATCTCGGCGTTCGAGGAAAGCCTCATGAGCCACGACGTGATTGCGCGTGAAGCGCCCGGTGGCGCCGAGGGCCGCGCAAGCTCTCCTGGCGCGGCCGGGTAGTCGGCGTGCAGCCCAGGACTCGCCTGACGCGGTCCTACGACCAGCGCAGCCACAGCTGCCTCGGCTACGCGCTGCGGCTGGACGGCGAGCTGGCGGGCGCCAGCAGGGTCTTCAGCGTGGGCATCGGGAAGGCCGCGCAGGCGAAGCAGGCGTTCCGCATTGGCGACGTGGTCTCCAGCCTGGGCGTGCCCGTTGCGGACCCGCGCCAGGAGGCCGTGGATCTCTACCGCTCGAGCCGGCTGAAGCTGCTGGAGCGCGGTTCGCCCGGCCAGCCGGAGGGTCCTCCCTGGACTGGCTTGCCACCGACGCTGCCCGAGTACCGCGAGCGCGGCCACCGGCGCCTGGATGCCCAAACCTACGAGGCCAAGTGCACGGCCTGCCTCTGGGGCTGCCG
>Ga0075421_100010950_pt1 | contig 11226 bp, 8 predicted proteins | sample SoiMetdeltSBSDD5_FD_75292 | JGI IMG/M metagenome (GOLD analysis project Ga0075421, IMG submission 75292) | Bulk soil microbial communities from a Populus tree surrounding site in Tennessee, USA - Soil MetaG P. deltoides SBSDD5 | ecosystem: Environmental > Terrestrial > Soil > Tree plantation...
ATCAGAACCGGCGGCGGGCTATCCCTCTTCCCTGGGTTCCATGGTACCTTTAGGTCCCAGCAGGTAGAGAGCATGCGCATTCGCCCTGCCCGCCGCCTGGAGCTACGCGAAGATCGCTCCTCGTCTCCTCGCGCGCTTCATATGCGCTCTCGAATCTTTACCAGGCTCCGGTCTGTGGCGGAATCGATTGAGTCAAATACTGCTTCTCCCGACGCGACAAACCACGTTGCCGCGCACGGTCAGGCCTATTCCTGTCGGCCCTTGCGGCCCCTCAAAAGCCCTAACGCAGAGGCCGGCAATTCGCCCGCGCAAAAAAAAGTGCCACGCACTCCCGACTTCTCGGGGCGCGTGGCACGGCTTGTTCCTTTGCTGGGTGGCCCGGGTTAGTACATGCCTCCCATTCCACCGCCTCCCGGAGGCATAGGCGGCGCTTTCTCGTCCTCCTTGATTTCGCTCACCAGGGCTTCGGTCGTGAGCAGGAGCGCGGCAATTGAAGCCGCATTCTGGAGTGCGGTGCGAGTGACTTTCGTCGGATCAAGCACGCCGGCCGAGACCAGATCTTCATACGCCTCGCTCTCGGCATTGAAGCCGTAGTTTGCGTCTTTGCTCTGGCGGATCTTCTCCACGACCACAGCACCCTCGTGACCCGCATTGAAAGCGATCAGGCGGAGCGGTTCCTCGAGTGCGCGGCGGACGATGGCAACACCGACCGCTTCGTCGCCTGAGAGTTTCAGCTTGTCGAGCGCAGGGACGCATCGAAGCAGGGCAACGCCCCCACCGGGTACGATTCCTTCTTCGACGGCCGCACGCGTCGCGTGCATGGCGTCCTCGACACGAGCTTTTTTCTCTTTCAGTTCCGTCTCGGTGGCCGCGCCTACTTTGATTACAGCCACGCCCCCGACCAGCTTAGCCAGTCTCTCCTGGAGCTTTTCCCGATCGTAATCGGAAGTCGTCTCCTCGATCTGAACGCGAAGCTGCTTCACGCGACCCTCGATATCGCTATGCTTGCCGGCCCCCTCGATGATCGTGGTGTTATCCTTGTCGATCACCACTTTCTTCGCCCGGCCGAGATCCTCGAGTCTCACGCTTTCGAGCTTGATGCCCAGGTCCTCGGAGATGACTTTGCCGCCGGTCAAGATGGCGATATCTTCGAGCATCGCTTTGCGCCGGTCACCGAATCCAGGCGCCTTCACCGCGACGGCCGAGAGCGTACCGCGCAGCTTGTTCACCACCAGCGTCGCCAGGGCCTCTCCCTCGACATCCTCGGCGATGATCAAGAGGGGGCGTCCCCCCTTGGCAATCTGTTCGAGCAGTGGAAGAAGATCTTTCATGGAGCTGATCTTCTTTTCATGGAGAAGGATCAGGGCATCCGCGACCTCGGCTTCCATCCGCTCAGGGTCTGTGACGAAGTAAGGAGACAGGTAACCGCGATCGAACTGCATCCCCTCGACCACTTCGAGCGAGGTCTCGATCGACTTGGCCTCCTCAACGGTGATGACGCCGTCCTTTCCCACCTTCTTCATCGCTTCGGCAATGATCCCGCCGATGGTCTTGTCGTTATTGGCCGAGACCGAACCGACCTGCGAAATCATTTCACCTTTAACGGGTTTGGAAAGCTTCTTCAGCTCCTCGACCGCGGTTTCCACAGCCTTCTCGATTCCGCGCTTCAGAGCCATGGGGTTCGCTCCCGCTGCCACATTCTTCACGCCTTCGCGGATCATGGCCTGAGCTAGAACTGTGGCCGTCGTGGTGCCGTCGCCGGCCACGTCGGAGGTCTTGGAAGCCACCTCGCGGACCATCTGGGCTCCCATGTTTTCGACCCCTTCCTTCAATTCAATCTCTTTGGCCACCGTGACCCCATCCTTGGTGATAACCGGGGACCCGAATTTCTTGTCGAGCACTACGTTCCGCCCTTTGGGTCCGAGAGTTATCTTTACTGCGTCAGCAAGCTGATTCACGCCGCGAAGGATCGCCTGACGTGACTGCTCGCCGTGAATAATCTCTTTTGCCATAGTTTCATCACTCCTTTTTCAAATGTTGGGCTCTACTTGGACGAGCTCTTCTTGGTCGCAGCCGCCTCAAAAACCGCGAGGATTTCCTCTTCGCGCATGATCACGTAATCCTGTTCATCGATCTTGATCTCGGTTCCAGCGTACTTCCCGAACAGGACTCGGTCGCCGGCCTTGACATCAAGAGCCGTACGCTTGCCATCTTCCGTAGTTTTTCCAGGCCCTACCGCCACGACTTCACCCTCCATGGGTTTTTCCTTGGCGGTGTCGGGGATGATAATGCCCCCTTTCAGCACTTCTTTCTCCTCAACCCGCTTTACTATCACGCGGTCATGCAGAGGTCTTATTTGCATAGGCTATTCTCCTCCTATCACCTAAGTTGTTTTATTTCTTTATTTAGGCTATGGAATTAGCACTCACTAAAGACGAGTGCTAATATATAGGAGCGTTTCCACTCTTGTCAACGAAAAAGCTGCGGGTTACCGACTTCTTTGCTTGATTTTGTAGACTGCGATCTTTTTGGCGAGAGTGTTTCGATGCATTCCGAGGCGTTTGGCTGAGCGAACCAGGTTGCCATCATTACGATCGACCAATTCCGCGATGAAGCACTTTTCAAATTGCGCTACCGCCTCGGAGAACAGAATGCCTCGATCGATCATCTCGACGCAGATGGCTTCCAGGCGATCTTTTAATCGGGGCGGCGATTTTGTGGAGTCGCTCATATTACGCTCCTGTTACGATTCCACGTCTCCAATACCTTCCTGTACTCTTCATGAAATCGATCTCTTAATTCCTGCGGCACCACCAGCACTGCCGCCCGCGCGCCCGCGAGCAGGTAGGGAGCGAGTTGTGACTGGGCGACCAGGTTGTCGCGTACCGGAAACGCGATCAGGGCGAGGACAATGATCGAGGTTACGGCCCAGCCTCGAAGGAAGCCGAAGACTCCCCCCAGCAATCGATCAAACCATTCGAGTGAAGCCATCTTGACGAAGCGATTCGCAACGTAGGCGGCAATCGAACCCACCAGGATGATGCTCAAGAATATGACCAGGAAACCGAGCAGATTCGCCAAGGTTTGGGTACGGGTGTAATCGGCAAAGACGCGGGCCACCGTATGATAGGAATATGCCGCGAAGATGAATCCGCCCGCGAGCGCCACCAGGCTGATGATCTCGCGCGCGATTCCTTTTGTCAGAGCGAAGACGGTCGAGAAGACGATGATGACGACAAAGGTGTAGTCCAGCCAGGTCCACGAAGCAGGCATTTAGCTTCCCTCGGCCCGCTGCGAATGTCGGTTTGTTACCTGCGGGAAAACGGCTCCTTCGGGTGTCTTTGAAAAAAGGCATACCGGTGAAAACGCTTGCCGATTCATGAGCGGAAAAAGGTGATGAATCAATCCCCCATGGTCTGTCACAACCGCATTTCGCGACCGTGCAGCTGACTCAGCTAAATGGGGAACGCAAAGGGCGAGACATTCTACGCTTCGCAAAAAATTCTTTGCAAGCACATTCCTTCGATTGCGGATTGCGGATTTCGGATTGCAGATTGAACCACTGCGGCTAATTCTACGGCCGGATGCAACATAAGCTTTCTCAATCCGCAATCCGCAATCCGCAATCTGCAATTGCTTACGGCTCGACCACGGCCCGGGCGACACCCCAGCCGGCTACCGATTGGCGGGCGTAGCGCAGGTCGCGTAAGTAAACGACGCACGCCTCTCCGGACTTCTGCACGTCGACCGAAGGAAACCGCGCGAAGCGCGCCATGGCTGCTATCTCCTTTTGTGGCAGCGACTGCAGATAGCACGGGTCGTTGAGATTTTTTAAATAAGCCTGGAACTCGGGCGGGTGGTCGCGCCAGTCCCCGGAGTCCACCTCGGCAATGTAAAACTTTTCCGGTGTTTCCAGGATTACTCTCCAGCGATGCTGTCCAGGGCGGGCCGGCAGCACATCAATTTTTTCTACACGCTCCGGGATCAGTGCGGGTCCCAGCTCGCGAGCCGCCTCGACTACCTTCGAGCGGACCATCACCATGGCGGCGAGGTAGAGTGCAAAAGCCAGAAGAGCCATTCGCGGGGGGTGAAACCCGCGCTGCTGCAAAACGCGCCCGGCCCCCGACGCCAGGACCAGCACCGTAATCCAGAGCAGCGCTCTCGACCAGCTGACGCCCAAACCGACAACTCCCGCCATGACCAGTGCCAACCCGAACCAGACTATCGTGCGAAAACGGCTCGCGGCCACAAGCGCCAGCCCGCTCCAAAAGATCAGCCAGATCCAGGGGTCGACAATGCTGATCAGATCGCCATAGTACCGGCGACCGTTGAACGGGAGCCAGGGGCGCACGCCATAATCGTTCAAAAAATCGAGCAAGGGATGAGAGAGCAGCCCTATGAAACAAACATACAAGATGGGCAAAAACCTCGACGACTCGGCCCATGTTTTTTTGGTGCGCGTGATTCCATAGGCTGCGCCCGCCATGAGCAGCGACAGACCCATCAGACCGACGGCGGCGTGAGTGACTCCACGATGAAAATCAAGGTAGTGTTTTCCGATGAACGATCCGAGGATATCTATGTCGGGCAGATTGGCCGCGACCGCGAGAATAGGGGTTGCGAGCGCAGTCTTTTTTTCCAAGCCTGCCCTGCTGAGGGCGATGCCGGCGAGCGTATGCGACAGGTTCTCCACGGTTGGAGTTATATGCCAATCAAAGTAAAAAGTGCTGAGTAAAAAGTGCTGAGTCGGACTTTCCTCACAGCACTTTTACTTTCTACTCAGCACTTTCTACTCAAGAAATCACAGGAGCGGCCGGGGTATGGCCGCGGCAGCCCTGACCACAAAGATGCGAGCGCCGAAAAAAGATCACGCCAACGGTGAACCGGTCAAGAAGGAGTAGGCGTCGAGGTATTTCTCGGATGTCTGCTTTACCACCGCTTCGGGCAGCGGTGGTCCGGGGGGCTGCTTGTTGAAATTGATTGATTCGAGGTAATCACGCACAAATTGCTTGTCGAAAGACGGTTGGGGTCGCCCGGGGCGATAGTGCGCCCGAGGCCAGAAGCGCGAAGAATCCGGAGTCAAGACCTCGTCGCACAGAATGATCTTGCCGTCGTAAAGGCCGAACTCGAGCTTGGTATCGGCGATGATTATGCCTTTGTGAATGGCATAGTCAGCGGCCCGTCCGTAGATCTCGAGCGTGAGCTGCCTCAACCGCTCGGCGGTTTCTCGCCCTACAATCTTCACAACCTCCTCAAACGGAATATTCATATCGTGGCCCGACTCGGCCTTGGTCGCGGGGGTGAAGATCGGCTCCGGTAATGGATGGCTCTCGCGCAACCCCTGGGGGAGCGGAATTCCGCAAATCTCCCCGGTCTCACGGTACTCCTTCCAGCCTGAACCGGAGAGATACCCGCGCGCGACGCACTCCACCGGAAACATTTCCACCTTGAGCGCGAGCGTGCTTCTGAGGCGCAACAGCGAACGATATTTCTTCAGCCGATCAGGGAATTCGTCGACGTTCACGCTCACCATGTGGTTGGGCACAAGGTTCCGGAGCATGTCAAACCAAAACCTGGAGATCTGAGTCAGGACGGCGCCCTTCATCGGTATGGGCGTCGGAAGGACGACGTCGAAAGCCGATATGCGATCGGTTGCGATCATCAGGAGCTTGCCGTCCACTTCGTACACATCCCGGACTTTGCCCCTGCGGACCAGCGGGAATTCAGGCAGGTCGGTTTCGATACAGAGTCTAGGTTGATCTTCCACCAGGTTCATGCATCCTCCCTTTCGATTGCGGATTGCAGATTGCGGATTGAAGACAGCAGCCAGCTGTAAATCGCGATGAAGGTCTCACGTGATTATTAATGGGCACCCGTTGGCCACGGTTGTTCAATCCGCAATCCGCAAATCCGAAATTGAAACAATCTGCAATCTGAAATCGTCAGATTTGCTTGGGCCGGAAATCCACGCTGACTATCTTCGAGACACCGGGTTCCTCCATTGTCACACCGTAAAGCGTCTGGGCGATCTCCATCGTCCTTTTGTTATGCGTGATGATGATGAATTGAGTCTCATCGCTCAACTTCGACATAAGCTGCGTAAACCGATTTACGTTGGCATCATCGAGCGGAGCGTCGACCTCGTCCAGCACACAGAACGGGCTGGGGCGATACTTGAAGATTGCGATCAGCAGGGCGAGCGCAGTCAGGGCTTTCTCTCCCCCCGAAAGCAGCAACACGTTCTGCAAACGCTTCCCGGGCGGCTGAGCGATAATGTCTATTCCGCTTTCCAGCGTGTCCTCCTCGTCAAGAAGCCGGAGGTCGCACTGGCCGCCGTTGAATAGCGCCTGAAAAACCTCGACAAAGTTCTCCCGTATACTGGTGAACGCATCCTGGAATTGCTCGATTGAACGGCGGTTGATTTCCGCGATGGCTCTTTGAGTGTCGGAGATCGATTGCTCGATGTCGGCGCGCTGCCGGTTCAGAAACTGAAAACGCTCATCGAGTTCCTGGTATTCTTCAAGCGCGCGCATGTTGATGGCGCCAAAAGTCTCGATCCGTTGCCGGATCTGGTCGTAAAACTGAGACACTTCCAGGTAGTCGCGCTGCCAATCGTCCGCAGGAATGCCACCCAGGATCTCAGCCAGGGATGCATGGAACTCGTCCTGACAACTTCGTTCGAGGTGTTCGAGATCGCTCTCGAGACGTGTCTTCTCGATTTCGATCCGCCCCCGCTCTCCCATCGATTCCTCGCGCTCCCCGTGCAGCCGGCGCAGACGTTCCTCCAGCTCCGCCAGAGACTTTCGTTGGTTCGCGAGTTCTGTCTGGTTGCCGGCTAGCTCCGCTTCCCCTTCCTGAACCAGCCGCAACAACTGATCGATTCTGGTTTGCGTTTCCAGTTGCGCCCGTTCGAGCTCGCCAATCCGAACCTGAATTCCATCTTTCTCCGCGCGATTGACCTCCAGCCGGTTGCTGACCTCCTGGGACTCTCCCGACAGGCGGCGCAGGTCCGCTTCCGTGGTGTCTCGTCGTTCGTGCTTCACTGCCTGAGACGAGATCACGGTGGCCACGCTTCTGGCCACGATGGAACTCTCCGCCTTTGAGGACTCGAGGCGTAGACCGAGGTCCCGGAGCTGTTGCTCCCCGGAGCGGCTCCGCTCTTCAATCTCCTGAATGCTGCGCTGCGCCTCGCTCCCCTTTGATTCGAATTCCTGCTTCTCGGCGAGCATCTGGGATAACTCATCATCGGCTACGTCGTCCGTCTGATCAATTTTCGCGACCTCGGCTTCCACGCGCGCAATTTGATGATCGACAATCACTGCCTCTAACTCGAGCTTGCGGGCTTCGCCATCCAGAGATTTGAGAACCTCATGGGCGGCGGCTTGCTCGCCTTTGAGGCGCTCGAGTTCCGCGCGCGCCACTTGTATCTTGGCCTGGAGTGATTCCAGTTTTCCTTCCAGCTCGCGTTTCTCGCGCTTCAGGGCCAAAAATCCTGCCATCGACTTTCGTTCCCCGACCGCCGACAGAGTCCCGCGCGGAGAGTAGGCCTCTCCCGAGAGCGTCAGATAGTTGGTGTGCGGGTTGCTCTCGGCAACTCGGAAAGCGGTTCCAAGGTCCGAGACCATTACGGTGGAGGCGTAGTCGGGAAGCGTTCGTTCAAACGCTTGCTTTACATCTTCACGCATGCGCAGCAGCTCGTCCAGGAATCCGACGATTCCTTCGCCCTCCAGGTGGGCCCTGGAGCGCGCGCCATGCCCGTTTCCGTTGGATTGCACGCCGCGCAGCGTCATGAATGTGCATTTGCCTGCTCCGATTCGTTTCAGCCGTTCGACGCTCTCGACCGCCTCGTCGAGACCGTCCACCAGAATGTATTGCAGCGGACCGTTCAAGTAATCCTCGACGGCGGCTTCGTATCTGGGGTCGGTTTCCACATGATCGGCAAGAGTCTGGCGCGCAGGGGCCTTTTCGCCTTGCAGGCGGGTTGAAAGAAACTTCTGGACGCCTTCGGAGTAGTTGCTCCGGCGTCGTTCGACCTCCTCCAGCGAGGAGTGGCGATGCTGCATGAGACTCCACTCCTCCTGCTTCGCGGTAACCTCGGTCGAAACCTGCTCGAGCTTGGCCTGCAACTCTGCCAGAGCTGTCTCGCTCCGCCGCCGTCGCTCGGCAAGCTCTTCGCGGACGGAAAGGTTGCCGGTCGACTTCCGGCGAAAGTCCTCCAGTTGGGATAGGAACCGCGCACGTTCCTGGGCCGTGTTATGGCGCTCGAATTCCAGGCGGGCGGTTCCGGCCTGGAGGCGCTGGATATTCTCCTGGCACCGAGCCTGCAGGTTCCTTAAATCAGAGAGCTCCCCCGCACCATTCAAGAGGATCGAACGCAGCGCCTCGATTTTGCCTTCGGACTTGCGTATTGCCTGGACCAGCTCCTCGTCGCGCGCCTGCTCTCGATCCAGCACTTCGCGCTCAGTCGATATCTCCTCGAGAAGCCGCTGCCGGTAGACTTGCAACCGCTCCTGCTCGCGTTCGATCAATGCGCGTCGTTCCTCGATCGATATCGTTTCGCGCTCGAGATCCTTCAGCCGTTTTTCGAGGTCATCCTTCTGGACTTCCTGCTGCTGCTTCGCGCTTTGAGCGCGCTCCGCGTCAAGTTTCAGGTTGCCCAGATCTTCCCGGGAACGATTGGCAAGCTCTTCCTGACGCCGGCAGGCTTCCTGGCTTTGTGACCGGTCATTCTCGGCCCGGGCGAGATCTCGAAGGATGCTCTGTTCCCACTCGACCGCTTCCGAAAAACGACGCGTGCAAGCTTCCAGTTTTCCGGCCAGCTCTCTCTGCTCGAGGCCCAGCTTGAGCTTATGCACGCCACGCAACTCGTCGCGCAGACGGTTGTAGCGGCGGGCCTTGGCTGCCTGGCGCTTGAGCGAGTTCAGCTGGCGGGCTACTTCCCGGATGATGTCATGGACTCGCGCTAAATTCTGCTGAGCAAGCTCCAGCTTCGTCTCGGCAGAGTAGCGGCGGCTCTTGAACAGCGTAATGCGCGCCGCCTCTTCAATCAGGCTGCGGCGGTCCGCCGGCTTCGAGCTCAGGATCTGGCCGATTCTCCCTTGCTCCATCAGTGCGTAAGAATTGGGACCAAGCCCCGTCCCCTCGAAGAGGGCCAGGATATCCTTCAAACGGCACCGGCGGCCGTCGATGTAGTACTCGCTTTCCCCGGACCGATAGAGCCTCCGTCCGACTGTGAAGCCCTCGGGATTCAAATCCAATCCTTCGGGGACCCGGAGATTGTCCAGAAGTTTCAATGAGAGTATAACTTCGGCCATGCTGGTAGCTTTGCGGGCCTGTGTGCCGTTAAAGATGATTCCTTCCATCCGGTCAGTTCGCAGGCTCTTGGCGCTCTGTTCCCCAACAACCCAGCTGATCGCATCGGCAATGTTGCTTTTTCCACAGCCGTTGGGGCCCACGACTGCGGTTATCCCTTGGTGGAATGAAAGTTGGGTCCGGTCGCAGAACGACTTGAAACCGATCATCTCAAGTTTTTCTATTTGAGCCATGCGACCCTAGTGCTTCATCGTGTCTTGGCGGCTTTTGAGGTAATCAGCAGTTATTGAGCTTGCTTGAAGGTCCACGATTCCCTGACCAATGAAATTCGACCGTACTATAGCACAGCAAACGGACGGTAAGTGCAAAAAATCGTCGCAATGCCCCAAGATATCGTGGTGAGGATCATTAAGAACCCTAGATGTAGCGAGTACGTCTGCCAAACTCGGGGGAAGACCGAGTCGGTTTGGGGACACGACCAGGTTGCAGGTCGAGGCGGCATTGCCTGCCAACCTCTTAAGAATTCCGGTGAGTGTAAGCCTCCAGATCTTCAGGAGTGTTCAGGTTACGGAGGTCGGAGTCCTCGAACCGGCCGTCGGGTCCGTTGACGAGCTTCACCCGCAGCGATCCGTCTCGAAACAGGTCCGTCATCTTATTGATGCCTCTTCTGAGGTTGTGCTCGAGAGTGTTCAGGCAGGTTCGACGATAAATGCCGCAGAGCGGATGGAGGCGTCCGTCGGTCGTACGAGGAATTACGGCGTCGTGCCCCTGGCAGAGTTCGAGGAGACGCCTCAGCATGACATCATGAAGCGCCGGAAGGTCGCAGGCCAGCAGGAGCACCAGCGGACGATCGGTGGTCTTGAAGGCTGCGTGCAGGCCTGCGAGGGGGCCCTGTCCCGGATACAGATCGGGGAGCGCCGGCAATCCGAGGAAGTCGTAGACACCGGCATCGTTCGAGGAGACGAAAACCTGGTTGGTGAGGCGCAAAGCCTGCTCGGCGACCCGAGCTATCAGCGGACTGCTCTCCACCTGGATCAGAGCCTTGTTTCGACCCATTCGGCGGCTTTGCCCCCCGGCGAGAATTACGGCGCACAGGTCCGCGTTTCGAGCGTCCCCTGTATTCATGGCTTTCTTGGTGGTCCCGGCAGCATTAAACCACAAAGTGGCAGAGACGCGAAGACGCGGTGATGCTTGACCCTATCGCAGGGAGGGTCTTATACTTAAGCTTTTGCAACTCGCAGCTCTGTCATTCCTCGGAAAGGTTCTCAAACAATGATGCGAAAGAGGCTCCTGGTAGCATCTGCAACGGCGCTACTGTCGCTCTCGCCACTGCTGGCGCGAACTGAGTTTTTCAGCGTTCAAGATTTGCGTCCAGGCATGAAGGGAGTCGGGAAGACTTGCTATCAAGGTAGCCGCCCGGAAGAGTTTGCGGTGGAGATCCTGGGAGTTCTCCGCGGCATTAGTCCCGGTGCCGACGCCGTGCTGGCGCGCCTCAGCGGCGGGCCGCTAGAAAGAACAGGAGTCTTCGAAGGGATGAGCGGAAGCCCTGTTTTTATCGACGGCAAACTGCTCGGCGCGGTTGCCTTCTCTTTCCCCTTTGCGAAAGAGGCGGTGTGCGGAATCACTCCGATTACACAGATGGTAGATGCCTTTGCGGATCAGTCGGAAGGCGGCACTCTGGGCGGCAAGATCATTCTCAAAAAGAGTATGCTCTGGGATTATCAGTTGCAGTTGCCCGACACCGGAATCAAGAATCGCAGCATCCTGGTCAATCCTCTCGAAGCCCGTTTTCAGCCTACGCTGGCTCCTTTCGCCGGGCATGCCCTGGTCCCGATTTCTACCCCGGTAAGTATCGGAGGCTTCAGTCCGGAGGCGACGCAGACGTTTGCTCCGCAGCTCAAGGCATTGGGCTTG
>Ga0075421_100010951_pt1 | contig 11226 bp, 12 predicted proteins | sample SoiMetdeltSBSDD5_FD_75292 | JGI IMG/M metagenome (GOLD analysis project Ga0075421, IMG submission 75292) | Bulk soil microbial communities from a Populus tree surrounding site in Tennessee, USA - Soil MetaG P. deltoides SBSDD5 | ecosystem: Environmental > Terrestrial > Soil > Tree plantation...
GACTCCATCACCGTCTCGTAGGCCAGTCGCTCCTGCGCCTCACGCTCGCGATAGAGCGCCGCGCCCGTGAGCACGGCGGCCAGCACGGCCGCCGCGAGTCCGACTCGCACCCAGCCATGGAACACGCCCCACCACTCCGGCGCTTCGCGGGCAATGGCGATGCGCGTCATGATGCGCGATTCGAGGCTGTCCCAGTAAGACGCGTTGGATGCCGGCGACGCGTACAGGTCGCGAAGCACTCGCGTCACTTCCTCGTCCTCTCCCTCCCACTCGGGAGGAGTGTTCCGTCCGATCCTCATAATAGCTCACTCCGTACGGCACTCAGCGCCTGGCGCAGTCGGGCCCGCGCGTGGTGCAGATCCGACCGCGCGGTACCCTCGGGAATTCCGAGCAGCCGGCCGATCTCCGCATGCTTGTACCCCTCGACATCGTGCAACACGATCACCGCCCGCTGCCGTTCGTTCAGCGTGGACAGCGCGGCGGTCAACCTGCGTCGCAATTCGGCCGATTCGGCCGGGTCACGAAAAGGAGACGCAATCGTATCGGCCAGGGCATCCGCGTCGCGCACCTTCTTGCGCCGCGTGATGTCGAGTGCCGCGTTCGCGACGATCCGGTTCAGCCATGCACCGAACGCCTGGTCCGGCAGAAACCGGTCGAGCGCGCGGAACGCGTGGAGGAAGCCTTCCTGGACGGCATCCTCCGCGTCCTCGTGCGTCAACACGATCGCTCGGGCCACCGCGTACGCCCGCCGTTGATGCAGACGCACGAGCGCCGCGAACGACTCGGTGTCACCGCGCTGGGCGGCAACGACGAGTGCGTGTTCTCGCTCCCGCGCCGACGGTTCAGGCAGCGTGAGCACGGCGGATGGCGCAGCGAGCGGCAGAACAGCAGTCGTCACAGAGGCCAGTGATCGGGTCGCCTCTAAAACGCGCCGCTCTCGTGAAGCGTTGACCTGCCAACATCACCCTCCCGTTCCGATTCCGGCGAGCCCGAGCGACTCCGCACGGGCCTTCATGGCGTCGGTCACGAACTGGATATGCCAGTCGAGATCGACGCCGAGATCGGCCGCGCCGTTCACGACATCGTCGCGATTCACGCCGCGGGCAAATGCCTTGTCTTTCATTTTCTTGCGTACAGACCGCGCGTCCACCTCATGAACGCTCTTCGAGGGGCGCACCAGGGCGGTTGCCGTGATCAGGCCGGTCAGCTCGTCGACTGCAAACAGCGTTTTCGCCATCCGCGTGGCACGCGGGACACCCGAATAGGTGGCGTGCCCCAGGATTGCCTCGAGAACATCCTCCGGGTAGCCGTGCTCGCGAAGGACCCGAACGCCGGCGGCAGGATGCTCCTCTGTGGGCGAATGCTCGGCGTTCGGCCAGCGCTCGTAGTCGAAGTCGTGCATCAGCCCCGTAAGGCCCCAGCGATCGGTGTCCTCGCTGAAGTGGTTGGCATAGGCCCTCATCGCGGCCTCGACGGCGTACATGTGCTTTCGCAACGAGTCGCTGGCCGTGTACTCGTGCATGAGTGCCAGCGCGGCGTCACGGGGCGGGAGCGCGGAAGTCGTCATCGAACATGATGGGATGAAGGTCGGACGATGTGCCACTGGTAAGATGACGGTGGACGGCGGACGGGCCAAACCCCAAATCGATTGCCGCGTTCCTGCCGGTTTCTAGGCGTCGCCGCGACGAGCGGTCGCGAAAACGGCCTCGACGTGGCAGCGGCCGCGGACCGCGTCTGCCAAGGCAGGGGAGGGGCAGACAAGGTAGGACTTTCGTGCGGCCTTGAAGACGGGAACGTCGGGCAGGCTGTCGCCGATGTAGTCGAACTCCGAGTCGCCAAGGACCCCACGAATCGATTTCACCTTGCCGTCGCCCTTGGCGTTGTGTCCGCCGTCGCTCGCAACCACGGCGTCGAACAGTCCGAGATGGGCGGCGACCGCGTCGGCTACCTGACGGTTTGCCGCGGTCGCGAGGAGTACCCGTCGCCCGCCGGAGCGCTCGCGCCGCACGAACTCGATGACGTCGGCTCGATACGACAGTCGCGTCGGGTCGAGCGGCACGTGGTTGCTCACGAACTCCTTGAAGCGCGCGCGTCCCCTCACGGCCATGAACGGCAGCGCCGGCACCAGCCACGGCCGCCTCCGCGCCAGAGCGCGGAGCGAGACGTGGAGCGTGTTGCCGTCGATGAGCGTGCCATCCAGGTCCACGATGAGCGGGACGGGATCCGTTATCGCCGTCAGGTCGGTCATCGCCGTCAGCTGATGGCTGATGGCTGATGGCTGATGGCTCTCACTAATGGCGAAGCCATTAGTGAGATGGCCCCATGCTTCCCCGGCCGCGCCCGGTTTTCCAGAGTAGCAGCAGCGGCAGCGCCGCGAGCAGAATGATCCCGTTCAGCAGGTAAATCTTCGAGAAGGCGAGCACGCTCGCCTGGGCCGAGATCTGCCGGTCGAGAACGAAGAGCGCCTGTTGCTTCGCGACGATCGGGTTCACGCCGTGAGCCATGAGCCCGCGCGTGATCATGTCGAGCCGCGACGCGGTGGCTGCATCCCAGGCGCCGACGTGCTCGGTCAGGACCGCATGGCGTGTCGCGACGAACCGCGAGAGCAGCGTCGCCATGAGTGCTATGCCGAGCGACCCGCCGAGCTGTCGCGTTAGGTTGTACAGCCCTGTGCCCTGTGCGAGCTGCTTCACCGACAGCTCTGCCATGGAGGCATTGGTGAGCGGGACGAAAATGAGTCCCAGGCCGACGCCACGCAGCACCAGCGGCCAGAAGAGATCGCCCGTGCCGCTGTCGAGCGTGATGCGCGACATCTGCCACATCGCGACCATGAACAGCCCCGATCCGATGACGATGGTGTAGCGCGCGTCGAGCCGACGCGCGTTGCGACCGACGAAGGCCATCGTGAACGCCGACGCGAGCGCACCCGGAAGAATGACCTTGCCCGTCTGCCACGCTGTGAACCCGTGCAGCTGTTGCAGGAAGATCGGCAGCACGAAGACGCCGCCGTACAACGACAACCCCAGTGCGGCCGCGAACATCACGCCGGTCGCGAGCTGGCGGCTCTTGAGCACGTGGAAGTCGATGATCGGCTCGTCGGTCGTGAGCTCGCGCCAGATCAGGGCGATCGCGGAAATGGCCGCGATGACGGCGAGCGAGGTCACGAAACGCGAGTCGAACCAGTCGTACCGCTCGCCGCGCTCGAGCATCCACTGCAACGACCCGACGGTGATGGCGAGCAGGAGAATCCCCCACACGTCGATCTTCTCCGCTCGCTCCTGATGCTCGGCGTCACGGACGTAGGACGTGACCATGATCGCGGCGAGAATCCCGAGCGGGACGTTGATGTAGAAGATCCACGGCCAGTTGTAGTTGTCCGTGATCCATCCGCCTAACGTCGGGCCGATGGTCGGTCCGACCATCACGCCGACGCCGAACATCGCCTGCCCGATACCGGCCTCTTCCGGCGGGAACGACTCGAAGAGCGTGGCCTGCGCGGTGGAGAGCAGGGCACCGCCACCGAGTCCCTGGATGACGCGCCACAGCACGAGCCCGCCTAACGACGTCGCGGCGCCGCACATGAACGACGCCACCACGAACAGCATGATCGATCCGGTGAGGTAGCGGCGCCGGCCGAAGTACGCCGACAGCCACCCCGACATGGGAATGACGATGACGTTCGCGATGATGTAGCCGGTCGAGACCCACGAGATCTCGTCGATCGTGGCGCCGAGGTTCCCCATCATATGAGGAATCGCGACGTTCACGATCGATGTGTCGATGAGCTCGAGCACCGCCGCCAGCGTGACCGCGATGGCGATGAGGTACTTGTGCTTGTATTTGTCCTCGGGGTGCGCGACCGCGTGCGCCGCCTCTGATGGCGCTGGCACCCCCAGTCTGTCGGCGGTGGAGCCCGGGCTGACAGTCGTGCTCACTGCGCGATCACCGGGTGACGACGTGCGCTTCGACGGACATGCCCGGTCTGAGTGGTCTGCCTTCGCCACAGCCGTGCGTCACCTGAATCCGAACCGGCACACGCTGCACGACCTTGGTGAAGTTGCCGGTGGCATTGTCGGGCGGCAGCAGCGCGAACTTCGCCCCGGTCGCCGCGCCGATGCTCTCGACCTTTCCTTCCGCCTTGCAGCCGTTATAGGCGTCGACGTCGAACTCCGCGGCGCTGCCGACCTTCACTTCGGCGAGCTGTGTCTCCTTGAAGTTCGCCGTTACCCACACGCCGGTGTCGGCCACGATCGTCATCAGTGGCTGACCCGGCTGAACGAGCTGGCCGACCTCGACCTGCTTCCTCGACACGATACCGGACATTGGAGCGGTGACCGACGTGTACGAGAGCTGGAGGGCCGCGTTGTCGCGTGCCGACTGAGCCCCGCCGAGGCGTGCCTGAGCGAACCGTGCACCGGCTTCGGCGTTCACGATGCCGGCGCCGGCAGCGGTCGCCTGACGACGCACCGCCTCGACGTTGGCAGTCGCTGCATCGGCGGCTGCCTGTGCGCCGTCGAGCTGTTGCCGCGACACGATCTGCTTGTCCGCGAGGTCCTTGAGGCGCGTGAGATCCGACGCTGCTTTCTGGCGATTCGCCTCGGCTGCGGCGATCTGGGCGTCCACGACCTGACGCTGGCTCGCCGCGGTCTGCACCTGGGCCTCGGCCTGTCCGGTCACGCCGCGGCTGCCGGCGACCGACCGCGCCGCGGCCAGATCGGCATCCGCCTGCGCGAGCCTGACCTTGTACTCGGCGTCGTCGATGTGGACGACCTCGTCTCCCTCCTTCACGTGGACATTCTCATCCACCCGTACGGCGGTGACGTACCCGCCGACCTTCGCGAGCACCGGAACGATGTGTCCGTCGACCTGGGCGTTGTCGGTCGATTCATGCGACCGCCCGTATGACCATTTGCGAACGCCCCAGATGATGCCGGCGAGCCCGAGCAGCGCGACGATGGGCAGGAGGATGAGCTTGCGGCGCGATGGCTTGGGCGGCGCAGCGTCTGGTTCCACTCGAAGACCGGATTGACTGGATTGTGGTTCGATTGCGGTAGCCATGGATCGATTCGTTAGGCGATTTGGCTGTCATCCTGAGGCGTCAGCCGAAGGATCTTCAGCGTCCCGACCGAGAGACCTCTCTCGGGAGCCTGACGATCCCTCGCTGCGCTCGGGATGACACATATCATCTGAGCTCCCGGGCACTGCCCTGCGCGCGAGCGAGGGCGATGCGGGCAGTCTGGAATGCGGCCAGCGCGTCGACGACCTGCGTCCGCGCCCCGTTCAATGAGATCGATGCGGTGAATACGTCCGCGTTGCCGGCGACGCCCGCCCGGAAGCGCTCGCTCGCCTGCGATACTTCCTGCTCGGCGAGCCGGACTCGCTCCTGGGTTGCCGCGACCGCTTCGCGTGCGGAGGCGAGGTCGAGCAACGCGGTTCGCACTTCTACCGAGGCCTGCTCGCGAAGATCGCGCCGCCGGACGTCCACCTCGTGTTGCAGTGCAGTCTGCTCCTCCACGCGGCCTTCACGACGAAGTCCATCGAAGATCGGGAGCGAGAACTGCACGCCCCAGTTATACGTCGGAAGCAATGATGCGCCGTTCTTCCCGATGGTCCCATAGTCACCGAACGCGGAGACGGTCGGGAGCCGCTCGGCGCGCAGGGCGCTCGCTTGCTGGCCGACCGCGGTCCACTGTCGGTCGAGGCTTCGCAAATCCGCACGCGAGCGCAGCGCTTGGGCGATCGCCGTGTTGTCGTCAGGAATCGTCTCGTCCGTGGGCATGGCGGCGAGCGAGTCGGTAAGCGTTAGGCGCGTATCCAGCGGCAGGCCAAGCGTTCGCAGGAGCTCGAACCGGGTACGCCCGCGGTCGTTCCGGGCGAGGATCAGCTGAGCGCGAACCGCCGCAAGCTGCGACTGCGCGCGGGTGACATCGAGCCCAACGCCCACGCCCGCTTCCAACTGTTCGCGCGCGACGCGCAACAAGTCTTCGGCCAGCGACGAGTCGGCGATGCGGGCGCCCAGCTGTGCATCGGCCCGCGCGACCCGGACGTACGCCGTGGCCGCCAACCCGGCTGCCTGATCGGCGGCGGCCTCGACGTCGAAGTCGCTCGCCGCGGCAGCGGTCCGCGCGCTCTTGACCCGACCGAGAGCTCCGGCGTCGAACACCGACTGTGAGAAGTGCGCGCGAGTGTCGATCGTGTTGACCGGCCCCTGGAGCTCACCGTCAGGATCGAACACCGGCGGTTGGCCCGGCGGGGTGGGGAAGTCGATGCCGAACGTTGCGGTGTTCAGCGTGCGCCCATTCTCGAGCGCCGATGCCGAAAAGTTCGGCAGTATGTCGGCGCGACGCTGCGTGATGCGAGCGTCGGCCTGTTCCACGCGGTAACGCGCGGCGACGACTGTGGCGTTCTGCTTCGCGGCGAGCCGGGCCGCGTCGCCGAGCGACAGCGTGACGGACTCGGGAGTCTGCGCGGGCGCCGTCGCGAACGCGACAGGCATGAGCAAAGCCGGGAGCAGCAGGACGCGCGCGAGCCTCACTCGCACGTTCGAAGTCGGTACGTTGACGGTCATTGTGAGGGCGCGGACTCCGCGGTGTTTGGCACCGGAGTGGCGCGAATTGCGTGGAAGAAGAAGTCTGACAGCCCTTCGAACACCTGCTCGTCGGTGACATCGGTCAGCAGCTTGAATAGGTGTCGACGGGCGCACCACGTGGAGTGCGTGATCGTGGTGGACGCCATGAACCGAGCCGCAAGCACCGGATCGACTCGACGAAAGTCGCCGCGATCGATGCCGCGGCGGATCATTCCCGCGAGGAGCTCGTTTGCAGGCTTCACGACTTCACGGCCGTAGAACTCAGCGAGGTCAGGAAAGTTGTGGAGCTCGCTGGTGACGAGCTTCAGGATCGTCTGGAATTCAGGGGAGCGAACGAAGTTCCAGTGTGCACGGAGGTAGCGTTTGAGCTCGTCGACGGGGTCGCCGCCTTCGCCGGCTTCAGCGGCTGCCTGCCGGAGGCGGTCGATGACGATGGCGCGAACGACCTCGCGGAAGAGCTCTTCCTTGTTGGGGAAGTAGAGGTAGATCGTGCCTTTCGAGACGCCGGCGCGTCGCGCGATGTCGTCAAGCCGCGCGCCGGCGAGGCCGCGTTCGCCGAAAACGGCGAGAGCGGCCTCGAGGATCTGGCGGGGCCGCTCTTCGGGAAGACGCCGCCAGCGCGGTCCCGACCGGCGCGGCGCCCGTGGCGCTGGCGCGGTCGTGTTGGCGGTGGCGGTTCGATTGGTTCGGCTGGGCATTGCGCGGGACGCGACCAAGAAATAACTGACTGGTCGGTAACTTACTCGCGGCGATGGCGGTTCGCAACGGCACCTTACAAACCGCGGCTGCGTAGAGACTGTCTCAACCGGAGTGCTCGTCGAGATCCTGCATCCCATCTCCGTCTCCCGCTCTCCCTCCCATGCGATTCGCGAAATCGTTGATCCTCTCGATGGTGGCGACCGTGCCCACCACACTGATCGCTCAGACGCCCGAACGTCGCACGATTCCAGGCGATGACATCGCGGTTTACAACATCGCGGGTGTCATGCGTGTCGAAGGGGGAACCGGCTCGGAGGTGTCGGTGGAGGTGACCCGCGGCGGTGCGGATGCTTCCAAGCTCACGATAGCGACGGGACGCATCGGCGGCCGCGAGACGCTCCGCGTGATCTATCCCGACCGCCGTATCGTGTACCGGAAGGGCGACTTTCAACGCTGGCGGTCGCGGACGACGCTGCGCGTGAACGACGACGGAACCTTCAACGACCACCACGACGACGGACGGAGCGTGGACATCGTCGCCAGCGGAGACGGGCTCGAGGCATATGCCGATCTTCGCGTCGTCGTCCCCAAAGGCAAGCGGGTCTCCGTCTTCCTTGGCGTCGGCGAAGCGAAGATCGACAACGTCGACGGCGATCTCCGGGTCGACGTGAGCGCAGCGCCCGTAACGGCCACGCGTACGCGCGGGAAGCTCCTGCTCGACACCGGCTCCGGTGAAGTGAAGGTGACCGATGCCCAGGGCGAGATCGACCTCGACACCGGCTCGGGCAGTGTCGAGGTCATGAACGTGCGCGGAACCTACCTCAAGATGGACACAGGCTCCGGTCGCGTTCGTGGCTCCGACATCGCTGTCGAAGAGCTGGAGATGGACACGGGGTCGGGCGGCGTCAGGCTCGGCCAGGTGCAGTCGAAACGCATAAAGCTCGACAGCGGAAGCGGCTCGGTGGAGCTCGATCTGCGCTCGGACGTCGACGAGGTGCACATCGAGTCCGGATCGGGCGGCGTGACGCTCGGCATCCCGGAATCGTTAGGCGCGGCGATCCGCATCGACACGGGCAGCGGCGGCATCGACACCGACATCCCGATCCAGGTCAAGAAGGCCGAGCACAGTTTCCTGTCCGGTACGATCGGTGATGGGAAAGGCGAGATCTCGATCGAGACGGGATCAGGGGGCGTTAGGCTCAAAAGGTCGTGAAACAGCGACAGGTCATTGGTTACTGGGATTGGTTACAGGTAATCAGAACCCCCGGGATGCCTCCCGCTACGCGAGGAACATCCCGGGGGTCAATAACCAATTACCGATACCAGTAATCGTTACCTGTTTTGTTGCGCTATTTAGTCTGTTCCGCCTTCGCTTCCGCCTTGTGTCGGGCGAACTTGGCGTTCGTGAGCCTCACGATCGTGAACGACATCGCAAAGAGGAGAACGGCGGTCACGATCATGCCGATGAACGCGGCCTTCTTGTCTTCGGGGTAGAGGGACATCGTCGAGGTCGGGTTGTCGGTGGGTTCAGGAGACGCGAACCGAGTTCATCACATCGTCCTTCTGGATCGTCTTCACGACATCGATGCCCTGCGTGACCTTCCCGAACACCGTGTGCACGCCGTTCAGATGGCGCGTGTTGTTTTCGTCGAGCACGATGAAGAACTGACTGCCGCCGGTGTCCCTGCCCGCATGCGCCATCGATAGCGCCCCGACCTCGTGAATTCGAGGGTTGCCCTTCGTCTCGCACTTGATCGTGTAGCCGGGGCCGCCGGTCCCGATGCGACGGTCGCCCGCGGGCAGTTCCCGCGAGTTCGGGTCGCCGCCCTGCACGACGAAGTCGGGTATGACGCGATGGAACTTCACGCCGTCATAGTAGCCCTTGTTCGCGAGCGTCTCGAAGTTTTCCACCGTCTTCGGAGCGTCCTTGTCGTAGAGCTCGGCGACGATGGTGCCGCGGTTGGTTTCGAAAGTCGCTGTCTTCATGGCCGGGAAACTAATCGGGAATCGGCACGGCCGGGAAGCGGGAGACGGGTAACGGGAAGGGGCTAGCCGAAGACGCCCGCGGAAGGGCAGATCGCGGCCAGGGCGCACTCGCCGCACCGCGGCTTTTTCGCATCGCACACCCGGCGGCCGTGGAAGATCAGCAGGTGCGCGAGCATCGTCCACCGATCCTGCGGGAAGAGCTGCATCAGCTCCTGCTCCACCTTCACCGGATCCGTCTCTCTCGTTAGGCCCAGGCGACTCGCGAGGCGGCCAACGTGCGTGTCCACGACGACGCCCTCGTTGACATCGAACGCGTTCCCGAGGATGACGTTCGCCGTCTTCCGCCCGACGCCGGGAAGCGTCACGAGCTCGGCGAGGGTAGACGGGACGACGCCGCCGTGGCGGTGCATCAACGCTCCGGCCATCGCGATGATGCTCTTCGCCTTGTTTCGAAAGAACCCCGTGCTCTTGATGATCTCCTCGACGTCTTCCTGCTTCGCCCGCGCGAGCGACTCCACGGTCGGATAGCGTGAGAACAGCACCGGCGTCACCATGTTCACGCGCTTGTCCGTACATTGCGCGCTGAGAATCGTGGCGACGAGCAGCTGGAACGGCGTGGCGAAATCGAGCTCGCAGTGCGCGTCAGGGTACAGAGCAAGCAGCTGATCATAGAGCGCACCTGCCTCAGGCGCCGCACGCCGCGCGACCTTGCCGGCTCGCTTCGACTTTCGCGTCAGCGTGGCGTTCGCGGCCGTGCCCGGCGGTGGCGCGCCTCGGGCTTTTCGCCCTGTGCGCTGCACGGAGTTCTTCTTTCCGACCGCAACCTTCGGGCGCCGCTGGGAGAGCGGCTGCCGAGGGCCCTGCTGGTTTTTTGCCATTCGTTGTGGTGACCCTGCGAGATCAGAAAGGGATGTCGGTGTCCCGGTCCGAATCGGCGAGTCGTCGATCGCCTGACGCCACGCGCGTGCCAGGAAGCCGCTGGCGACGCGCGCTCGCGAACGCCAATACGTCGTCGGCCGAGCGTGCATTCAAGATATCATCGGCCTCCAGCCATCCCTTGCGCGCGATCCCCACGCCGACGGCCACGTTATCGAGGCCGCCGATGGAGTGGGCGTCCGGTCCGATCTCGATCGTGACCCCCTGTTCTTTCGCTTGACGAAGAAAGCGCCAGTCGAGATCGAGGCGACGCGGGTCGGCATTGAGCTCGATCGCCGCGCCGGTCTCGGCGGCCTTCTTGATGATCGCTGCCACATCCACGGCGTACGGATCCCGGGCGAGCAGCAGACGTCCGGTTGGATGCCCGAGGATCGTCAGACGCGGATTCTCGAGGGCGCTCGCGATACGAGCCGTCATCGCCTCTTCACTCATCTTGAACTGCGAGTGCACTGAACCGATCACGTAGTCGAACCGATCCAGCGTCTCCTCGTCGTAATCGAGCTCGCCATTGACGCGGATGTCTGCCTCGATGCCTTTCAGGACCCTGAAGCCGTCGAGCGTTGTGTTCAGCTCATCGATCTCGTCGTGCTGGCGGGCGATGGCTTCGCGACTGAGGCCGCCGGCGTAGAACGCGGACTGCGAGTGGTCGCTGATCCCGAGGTACGACCACCCTCGCGAGATCGCTGCCTGGGCCAGGTCGGCGATTGTCGCCACACCGTCGGAGTAGATCGAGTGACAATGCAGGATGCCGCGCACGTCGGCGGCGGTCACGAGCTTGGGCAGCGCGCCGGATGCCGCCGCGAGCTCACCGGAGCCTTCGCGTATCTCCGGTGGCACCAGCGGAATGTCGAGCAGCGCGTAGAGCGCGCTCTCGTCGGGAAGTGGCACGCGCTCGCCGCGCGCGTCAAGCACGCCATCGTCGTCGACGAGGAATCCGCGCGCGGTGAGCGCGTCCGACATCTGGCGGATGTGTGTCTCACTCCCTGTGGCACGCCAGAGGGCCAAAGCGAACTTTG
>Ga0075421_100010952_pt1 | contig 11226 bp, 13 predicted proteins | sample SoiMetdeltSBSDD5_FD_75292 | JGI IMG/M metagenome (GOLD analysis project Ga0075421, IMG submission 75292) | Bulk soil microbial communities from a Populus tree surrounding site in Tennessee, USA - Soil MetaG P. deltoides SBSDD5 | ecosystem: Environmental > Terrestrial > Soil > Tree plantation...
GGCCGCCACCGCTTCCGCCAGCTCGGAGCCGTTGCGCTTGGCCGTCCCCTTGACCATCACCGCCATGAGGAAGTTCGAGATGCCGGCCGTGTCCGCGGTCTCCCAGCGGGTCCCCATGCGCACCTGCAGCGAGAGCGCGACCACCGGCGCCACCGCGTTCTCGCGCACGATCACGGTGAGCCCGTTCGGCAGCCGTGTCTGGCGCACGGGCTCCGCCGTCTGCGCGCAGGCGGGTCCGGCACACAGGAGCAGCAAAGCGACGGCGAGCGCGCGCCTCACCTGGCGGCCTTCATCGGCAGGAAGCGCACGCGCACGTAGTTGTCCTCGCCGAGATAGCGGCGTGCGGCCTCGCGGATTTGCTCGACCGTGACCTGACGGAGCCGCGGCAGGTACTGGAGCTCGTCCCTCAGCGTCCACGTCGTCTCGCCCTGCCCGAGGATGCGCGCCAGGCCCTCCGCGGTCTCGATGTCGAACGCGTACGTGGACTCCGCCGTGATGAGCGCGCGCTGGCGCTCGGCCTCGGTCACGCCCTGCTCGCGCACTCTGCGGATGACGTCGAGCACGGCCGCCTCCGCCGCCGGCAGGTTCCCGGGTTCGAGCCGCGCGGTGATCGAGACGAGGCCCGAGAGCGCGCGCGGCACGTACACCGACTCGATGGCGGTGACGAGGCGCCTCTGCTCGCGCACCGACTGGTTGAGCCGGCTCGCCGGTCCGTCGCCGAGGATGTACGTGAGCAGGTCGACCGCATAGATATCCGTATCCGCCGTCGGCGCCGCCTGCCAGGCGAGGCCGAGATAGGCCTGCTGCTCGTCGCGGCGCAGCTCCACCGAGCGAATTTTTGTGACGGCAGGCGGCCTGGAGGTTTGCGGGCGCGCGGGCGCCGGCCCCTGGAGCCGGCCGAACGTGCGGTCGGCCAGCGCGCGCACCTGCGCCGGCGTCACCGCGCCGACGACCACGAGCACCATGTTCTGCGGGACGTAATGCTTGCGGTAGTACGCGGCCAGCTCGTCGCGCTCGAGCTTCTGCACGAGCTCACGCGTGCCCAGAATCGGGCGGCCATATGGATGCTCCGGGTAGACCTCCTCGGTCACGCGCCGCGTGAGAAAGCGCTCCGGGTCGTCCTCGGTGAGGCTCATCTCCTCGAAGACCACCTTCTTCTCGCTCTCGATCTCCGGCGGCGGGAAGGCGGCGTTCACGGCGATGTCGGCAAGCAGCTCGGCAGCGGCCACGATGGAGTCGGCGGGAACGACGACGTCGTAGTGCGTGTAGTCGTACGACGTGAACGCGTTGCTGGTGCCGCCCAGCCCCTCCAGCAGCTGGTCGATGGCGCCGGGCGGCCGCGTCGGGGTGCCCTTGAAGAGCATGTGCTCGAGATAGTGGGAGAGGCCCAGCTCGGCCGGCGCCTCGTCGCGTCCGCCCGCGCGCACCCAGAGCTGCAGCGCCACCAGGTCGCTTGCCCGGTGCTCCTGCACGATCAGCACGACGCCGTTGGGCAGCACCTGGCGCACGGGCTCCACCGCGGTCATCGACGGACCGGGGCCGGTCGAGAGACATCCGCCGAGCAGCAGGGCGAGCAGTAGCAGAGCGGTCGAGCGCATGCGCGGCGAGCTTATCAAATCCTTGCGGCGCCGCGCGAGCCGGCGTGCGGCGTCCCAGAGACGGACGCCGAGCAGGACGGCGAGGACCGCCGCGTACACCCACGGCTCGAACCGAACCTTCTTGGCGAGCCAGATGAAGTGCAGGCAGCCGAGCACGGCCGCCACGTAGGCCAGCCGGTGGAGCCGCCGCCAGGTGGCGCCGCCGAGGCGCTTGATCATGCCGGTGGTTGACGTCGCCGCCAGCGGTACCAGGAGCGTGAATGCCAGCATTCCGACGGTGATGTACGGGCGCTTGACGATGTCCGCGCCGAGCTGCGGCCAGTCGAAGAAATGGTCGAGCACCAGCCAGACGCTCAGGTGCAGGCACACGTAGAAGAACGCGAACAGGCCGAGCAGCCGCCGCAGCGTCAGCTGCCAGCCGATCCCGAGCAGGAGCCGCAGCGGCGTGAGGGCCAAGCTCCCCAGCAGCAGCGTCAGCGCCGTCTCGCCCAGCTCGTTGGTGACGTAGCTGATGGGGTTCGCCGTGAGGTCGTCCGTCCAGAAATGATAGAGAAGCGCCGCCAGCGGGGCGAGACAGACGAGCCAGACCGCGGTCTTGAGGACGACGCGCGCGCGCAGCCCCACCGCGCTAGTAGAGCTTTTTCAGGTCCATCCCGGTGTAGAGCGAGGCGACCTGGTCGTAGCCGTTGAACATCTGGGTCTTGCGCCGCCGGAACTCGCCGATGCGGCGCTCGGTGGCCTGACTCCAGCGCGGATGATCGACGGTTGGATTGACGTTGGAGTAGAAGCCGTACTCGCTCGGCTGCGCCTTGTTCCAGGCCGTCTTCGGCTCGGCCTCGGTCAAGCGAATCCGTACGATCGACTTCGCGCTCTTGAAGCCGTACTTCCACGGGATGACGACTCTGACCGGTGCTCCGTTCTGATGTGGAAGGACCTTGCCGTACATCCCGACCGTGAGCAGCGTGAGCGGATGCATCGCCTCGTCGAGCCGGAGGCCTTCCGTGTACGGCCAGTCGAGCCCGCCGCCGAAGCCGAACAGCCCCGGCTTCTGGGCGGGGAACTGCTCGGGATCCTTCAGCGTCGTGAACTCCACGTACTTCGCCTTGCTCGTCGGCTCCGCGCGGTTGAGCACGGCGGCGACGGGATAGCCGATCCACGGGATCACCATCGACCAGCCCTCGACGCACCGGAGCGAGTACACACGCTCCTCGAGCGCCGCCAGCTTGAGGATCTCGTCGATGTCCAGGCGCTGCGGCTTGGCCACCAGCCCGTCGACCACCACCGACCACGGCCGCGGGCGCAAACTGCCCGCGTGCGCCACCGGATCGCCCTTGTCGGTGCCGAACTCGTAGAAGTTGTTGTACGTCGTCGCGCTCTCGTACTTCGTGGGCGGGTCGGGATACTTGTAGGCGGGGTTCGGCGTGGCCTTGAGCGGCCCGGGCTCGGGCGGCGGCGCGGCGTCACCCTCGCTGGCGCAGGCGCCCAGCGCGAGGGCGCCGATGCCGACCATGAACGCGCGGCGGTTCAGGTAGATCGGCTCGGGCGTGATGTCGGAGTAGCGCAGCTTCATCTCTCCCCCTGTCGGTCCGCCTTCAGGAGCGCCTGTTCGTGAGCTCGACGAGCACACGCGCCGCGGAGCACACTCGTTTCTTGAAATGACTATCGCACGGGAGGCTGGCAAAGTCGTGGAAAGGCGGGCGTGATGCCGCGGCCGGATTTACATGGCGTGCATGGTCGTCTCTTGCAGGCGTTCCGCTACGGACTTTCTCATCGGCGCACAGACCGACGCCAGCGGTAACAACTCGCGATATCGGTCGGCATCGCCGTCGCCTTCCATGGTCGGCATGACCGACGGCCGGCCAAGCATACACGTCAACACACCTTCCAGTTTCTTGAGACCGACGTTACGAGGCCGAAATCGCAGCGCGGCATCGACGGCATAGTGGGCGGCCCTCACTACACCACGGCTCGCGAGCGGGCGCAACGATGGATGAAGCACGAAGGCTCGATGGACGCGGCTCGTGTCGAAGCCGATCTTCCGCTTGAAGCGATGCAGACCGGCGGCGTTGCTGACGGCCTGGATCGAGCTCAGCCCGTAGCTGACGACCCGGCATTTTCGCTCCGCAACGTAGTGGGACAACGCGACATACAGCAACGCGTCGTTGGGACGATACTGAAGCATCGAATCCATTGAGAAGCAGCAAAGCTCGACCCAGTCGTCGACATGCAGGACCGTGACGAACGCGGCGAGCTGATCGTCCTTCCATGCCCCGAGGTACGCTTTGCCGGGGCCCTCGACGCCACCGCGGCACGCGAAATAGCGCTGGAAGCCGCTCCGCGTCCCGTCGTCGAGCCCCGTTCGCCGGCGGGTGTCGCAGAACGCGCTACCTCCGTGAGCGACGAGTTCGGCCGGACTGATCACCCGGATGCTCAAGTCGCGCATGGCGCGGCGCACGTTTCGCCGCATCGCAGGCACGCGCGTTTCGAGCGCGTAGTCGTGGTCGGAGCACAGATAGAGCCAGGCGTTGGCAGCGTTCTGCTCGTCGGGCTCCACAACGTAGCTGGCCACCAGCGCGCCGGTGCGTCGGAGAGCGTGATCGACCTCCGCCGCGCTCGGTGCCCCGACGTAGAAGGTCGGGAACCGCCAGAGGACGCGGTCGCTGGCCCCGGCCCAGAATGTTCCCTCGCTTCCCGGGACCACCCGAAACCCTGCCCCCCGTAGACTTTCGGCGTACTCGTGCAGCGTCGGGCCAGCCGGCAAGGCGAGCGTCGGAGACGTCACGGCGTGCTCGTCACGCACCCGCCGGCCCGCGCACGACGCGTTGAGACGCCGGTCGCGGTCCGCGAACGAAGCGACAGTGCCAGTCCGATCGTGGCGACGAGCGCGCCGGCCCAGAACCCCTTCCCGATGTAATAGTGAAGTGGGCCCGTCACGACCTCCGGTCCAATCGCGTAGGCACCGGCACCTGTCACCGCCACGCGCACCGCATTCGCGAGCAGCGCGGTCGGGATGGAAAGCATGACGAGCACCAGCTGGCTAGAGGATGCCGTCAGCACGGTACGGGCCAGGGCGGCGGCGAACACGGACAGGATCAGCAGGAAGCGCAGTCCGGAGCATTCCTCCGCCACGATGAGCGTGAACCCCGGCAGACGCAGGAATATTCCATCCTGCACCACCGGAATGCCGAACGCGCTCAGGATGACGCCCGAGAATGCCGAAATAAAATGCTGTATCTCGAGGGCAATCGCGATCATCGCCTCCCGAGGCGGCGGCACCATCAGCAGCAACAATCCCAGGGGAAAAGCCGCCTCGCGTACCCCACGGCGCCCGAAGAACGACAGGAGCAATCCCGCGATCGCAGTCACGAATGAGACGACATACAGGGGAAGGTTCGCGACGCCATGGGCGATCCAACCGACGACCACCGCCAGAGCCGTGAGGCTGAGTCCAGCCGCACCGGCCCGGGCGGTGAGGCCGCGAAACCGATGACGTTCGATCCAGAGGACGACCGCCGCAAAAATCGGCACGAAGATCACATGGCCGGCGTAGGGGTTCGAGGCCGAGAGATAGGTCAACGTCGAGAAGAGCGGGAGGTACAGGAGGAGAACGACCAGAGCGACCGAACCTCGCGCCCAGGGATTCGCTCGTGTCGTCATGCGTGGACCAGCCGTCCGAGGAGTATCGGCCGACCGGTCCTGTGGCATGCGCATCGTCGCCGCGGCGTTACTTGCGACGCCGGATATACCACCCCGCTCCGGCGAGGAGCGCGAGGCCGGAACTGACCGCATAGAGTGTCGACGGCTCGGGAACCGAAGCACTGCCGCCACCGGAATACGAACCATTCGATGATTCGCCGTTCCGCCCCCTCCCGCCGCCCCACGCCATCGCGTAGACGTCAGCCGCGCTCAGCATCAACACACCGACCGTAGCGAGCATGATGAAGGTTGACCTCATGAACTCCTCCTTGATTCAAATAATGTGAAAGGCGACGTCATCGTCGCACCGAGAACTCTAAATTTCCCGAACGCGCGCGTCCATATCCGCAACGTTATAGATCGATCGACATCGCCGATATACAGATCGTTATATGTCCGTCGAAGCATCCGCCACCGAAGCGCAGCGCTCGTTTCTTTCAGTCTCCTTCGGCTGGGTTCGATTCGAGATCACGGCCACACGCATCTGACGCCGGATGTCAGATCGTGGCTCGTGGCGCCTGACCGCTACCGCAACGAGGAGGGCACTGCGAGTTACGAGACGGTCGAGTCCGATCCTTGCTGGACCGCTGCGCGACCGTATGAATCCTCGATCCGGACGACGTCCTCGAGATGGTTCGTCGAGACTTCGAACACCTCACAGTCCTCATCGAGGGCGATCATTCGATGCTTTCGCCCGACAGGGATGTGATATGCCTCACCGGCGGCGACACAGATCTCGCGGAGGATTCCCTGATCGTCCTCGAGAAGGAGGAGCATGCGGCCCGCGTGGAGTAGTATGGTCTCTTCCTTCCGCTCGTGATACTGCAACGAGAGCTTCTGTCCCTTCTTGATGTGGAGGACCTTGCCGGCATAGTCGGCCGTACGCGCCCACAGCAGCTCGTAGCCCCACGGCTTCTCGATCTTCTTCAGCGTCTGCATAGTTCCCCCTTTTGGCAGCCGCCGTCAGAAGCGTCGATCGTGCCAGATGGCTCATCCATGGGAGAGCCACGAGATCCTGACGTTTCCTCGGTGCGGAGTATGCTTCGGCGACCGGAAAGACGCCGCTGAGCGCGCAAGATTTGCACCTCGAACGGGCGACCGTGCGCGACTCGATGAGCGCTGCCGGGCGGGCTCGGCCGACGCCCCGCGGGAACGCCTGGGGGTGCCCCCTGAAGTGAGACGCGGAAACTAACTAAAGTCCTGGTTAAGCGCCGGCGCCAGATAGCTCAGGGCCGGCCGCGGTCCGAGTGATGGATCAACTGGCCGGGCGCGGGGCGCCGCGAGGCGCGGTCACCTCAGAAATTCGTCTTCACGATGTGCTGCACCGCCGAGTCGATGCAGTTCCGGATCGCGCGCTCCATCGGCGTCTTCGACCACCCGCCGAGGCCGAGCGGCAGCGGCATGCTGGAGAGGTTCGCGGTGAGGCCGACGCCGGTGGTCATCGCGCTGCCGTCCACGGTGGTGGCGTTGAGGATGCGGCCGGTCTTTGCGTCGATGATCCGCATGTTGATCGAGACGCACGCCTGCTTGACGCCGACCACGGCCAGCGTGCCGCCAGAGCACTCGGGCTCGAACGTGGTGACCGAGCCGCGGATCAGCAGCTGGGCGCCTTCGATCTCGCCCACCTGCGGGGCAGTCTCCTTCTTCACGCGACCGGAGCGGCCGAAGTCCTGCTCGGCCATGACGTCCTTCACGTGCTGACGCTCGAGGACGACGAAACGGTTCGAGTTGACGAGCGCGTCCGCGAGCATGTCCGACATGCCGTTTCCCACCGAGCCGGCTCTGTGGACCTTCACGTCGAACGGCATGACGGCGATGCGCTTCTTCGGGCCGTCGACGCGTTCATGCTGCGCTTGCTCCATGGTCTGGCCGGAGTTCCGGCTGGCGACGGTGGGGGAACATGCGGCCGCCATGACGGCGATGATGAGCACCGGGTAGATCATGGGGACCTCGCTTCGAGCGTCCGGACGCCGCCAACGGAGCATCCTCCAAGGGTGCACCGCGACACCATTGATTGTAGAGAGCCGACCCGCCTACCTCCAAAACCTGCGATGAACGGGTGCCAGCTTGTGCCGGGGCCCGGCCTCCTGTACTCTTGGAGGCGTCTGGTTCGGGTTACCGGCTCACCTTTCGAGTCCCTCCATCAGGCAGCGTCTCCGGGCGGCTCTTCCGCGGGTTCGAGACGTTTCATTCGTGCGGAAGCTTCTGAAGGAGGCGCCACCATGGCGCAGAAACTGTTCGTAGGCGGCATCGCGTTCAACACCACCGAGGAAGGCCTGAACACGTTCTTTTCTCAGGCCGGCGAGGTCGCCTCGGCCGCGATCGTGACGGATCGGGACACCGGACGCTCGCGCGGCTTCGGCTTCGTCGAGATGACGAGTGCGGAGGGCGCCCAGCGTGCCGTGGCGGATCTGAACGGACGCGACCTCGATGGTCGTTCGCTGAAGGTCGAGATCGCAAAGCCCAAGGCCGGCGGCTATGCCGGTCAGCCGGGCCGCGGGTCCTGGCGCTAAGCGGCGACGCTATGAACTAGACCACCTCGTCCGTGCGCGAGGTGGTCTCTCCGAACCGCCCCATCGAGTACGCCGGAAGGCCCTCGTAGACCTCGCCTAGCCGCCGGTCGATCTCGCGATTTGCGAGGGCGAAGAGGCTCCGGCCCGCGCGGTCGCCCTCGACCAGGAATGGGCCGAGGCGCTCGACCTCGAGCACCCACAGCGCCTGCGCGATGCCAAGCTCCTTGAGCCAGTGGACCTCGCGTACGCGCTTGATCCCCTGCCCGTAGGCGGCGCCCATGCCGTAGCCGACGGTCGTCAGGTAGACGGCGCCGTGCGGGACGAACCACTCGCGATAGGCGAGCTCGGTGAGGCCGGCCTTGCCCACGATGACCCGGGCGCCGGAGCGCTCGAACCAGCGGCTCATCGACTTACCGAACCGGAACGACGCGGTGGCCGTCACCGCCTCCACAACGTAGCTCCCGTCAGGGTGGACGGCGGCCGCGGGCGAGCAGTGGAAATTCACGTTGGTGGCGGCAGTCACCGATGCGGGTAGCGGTACGCCCTGGTCGACCACCTTCCGGTACACGCCCTCGCGCGCGGTGTAGAGCACGCCCGACAGGTAGACGACGTCGCCCAGCTCGAGCGACGCGGTGGCGGCCTCGCTCACCGGCGTGGTGAGGTGCACCTCGCGCATGCGGATGTCGTCGAGCCTCACTGGAGCGGGCTCCGCGAGCCCGGCTCGAGGCGCAGGTGGCCTGATCCACATGCGCGTGGCTTCACTCGATCCCCTCGCGCCGGTAGTAGTCGGTGAACCATTGCGGGTCCGCGCGGAAGTCGACGCGGCCGTCGTCGTGGATGCGCGCGGTGGCGCGGCGGGACGACAGGCAGAACGCGTGGATGCCGACCGGCATGCCGCCCGTGTGGGAGTAGGCGACCTCCACGTGGGTGGCCACCACCAGCGAGGTGCCGGCGAAGCCCATGGCGCCGATGCCGACGTGGTTGCCGAGCGCGGTCAGCTCGTCCTCGAGCGCGGCCACCGTGGGGTCGGGATGCCGGCTGCCGACCGTGCGCAGGCACGCGGCTTCCTTGCCGAGCCGCACGCACGTGTCCTTCGCGCCGCCGATGCCCACGCCCATGATGGCGGGCTGGCAGGCCAGCCCGCGCTTGCCGAACTGCACCAGCGTGTCGACAAAGAAGCGCTTGACGCCGCCGACGCCGTCGGCGGGGAACAGCATGCGGTAGTCGCTGCCAAAAAGGCCGCCCTTGTGAACGGTCGTGATGTCGATCCAGCGGGCGTCGGGCTCGAACGCGTACGTCACCTCCGGCGCGTGGGCGCCGACGTTGTTGTTGTGGTCCACCCGCGTCAGCGGGTGCACGCGGTTCGGGCGGAGCGGGATCGACGCGGTCGCCTCCGCGGTGGCCTTGCGCAGCGCGCGCTCGAGCGCGACGAAGCCGCCCTCGACCACCGCCTCGTTGCCCGCGCGCACGTAGTAGCGCGGCAGGCCCGTGTCGGCGCACATCGGCCGGCGGTCGGCGGTGGCGATGTCCCAGTTGCGCTCCATCTCGGTCAGCACGAAGCGGGCGATGCGGTTCTGCTCGCGCTCGCGGGCGGCCGCCACGCCCGCGCGATAGTCGCCCGGGATGTCGATGGCTGCGCGCGCCGTCAGCTCGCGCGCGGTGTCCTCGATGAGCTTGGCCGGGATCACGGCGTCACCGCCGGAACGCCCGGCCGATGTAATCCATGAAGCGCGCCTCGATCTCCGCGACCACCGCCTCGCCCACGTCGCGCGCGCTGCCCGGACGCTCGCCGCCGGGGAGCTTGCGCCACTGCTCGAGGTAGGCGTCGGAGGCCTCGAGGCCTTGCTGCATTGCGACCGAGTCGATCAGCGACTGGAAGCGCTCGCTCAGCTGGAGCGTCACCTGCCCGCCCTCGTCGGTCACCTCGACGGCGGCCGGGATCTCCTGCCAGGCCACGATCTCCCAGCGCGCCATGTCACGCGCCACCCATGAACTGGGCGAGCAGCGTCACCCGGTCGCCGGGCTTGAGCGGCGAGTCGAGCTCGTGCTCGATGCCGAGCACGGCGTCGTTGACAAGAATCTCGATGTGCTCGCCGAGGTTGCCGGCGTGCCAGAGGGCGGCGTCGAGCTCGGGAAAGCGAACGCTCAGGGTCTTGAGGACGGAGCGCACGGTGGACGACGGTGAGGCCGGCTCGTCGAACACGCGCCGCGTGGCGCCGTCACCGCCGATGAAACGGGTCGGCCAGCCGACGATCTCCACGGAAACCGCCGGCGGGGCGATGTCAGCGCTCGCTGCGCCGGGGCCGCGCGTCCTTCTCGTCCAGGAACGCGCCCTGCGTCCGCAGACGCTTGGCAAGCTCGCCGTAGGACGACGAGCGGATGATGCGGTCGAACTGCGAGCGATAGTTGCCGATGAGGCTGATGTTCTCGATGACGATGTCGTAGATCTGCCAGCGGTTGCCGGAGCGGTTGATCATCCGCGCTTCCACCGGCACCTCGGTCCCCTGCTTGGTGATCACCTTGGCGCGGACGACGGCGTGGTCGCCGTCGAGCTTCTCCTCGGTGAAGCGCAGCTTCTCGCCACCGAAGAGATCGATCTTGTTGATGTAGGTGCGCTCGAGCAGCTCCGCGAAGAGCTGGACGAACTCCTCGCGCTCCTGCGGCGAGCGCTGCTGCCAGTGCGGCCCCAGCGCGCGCCGCGCGGTCTCCTGCACGTCGAAGATGTCGATGGCGATCTTGCGAACGGCGGCGCGCCGCTCGGCCCGGCGGTCTTCCGCCTTCAGGGCCGGATCCTCGAGGACCTTCACCACGGCGTCGGTGTAATCGCGGACCGTGTCGGTCGGGACACCGGCAAAGGCGACCGACAGCCCGCCCAGGACGAGGGCCGCGACCACGGCTGCGAAGGCGAGCGTCTGCGTCATGTGCTCAAACTCCTCCCCGAAGAAGTATACCGTGCGCCAGGCGGACGGGTTCCGATACGGCCAGGGTGAGGGACGGATGCGCGCCTACCGGACGACGGTCTTGAGGTGGCCGAGGACTTCCTGCTCGAACTGCTCGAGGCTCTGACCGAACGTCTCACGAAAGTTCGCGTGACGGTCCTGCCGGCGCTCGAACGAACGGAAGTAGCTCACGACGCGGTGGAAACCGTCCCGGGCGATCAGATAGTCGGCCATCAGGAACGCGAGCTGATAGGTCGGCAGCGAGCCTTCCTTCAGATGCCGCACGGTGAAGCCGCGCGGATTGCCGAGGGTCTCCAGATCGAGCCGGGCGGCCACGAGCGAGGCATGGTTGCGGATGCCGGCCGTGGCCAGCGATCGTCGGTTGGCGATCGTGTCGAGCGACAGCCGCTCGAGAGCCAGGAAGGCGACGTACTCGGACATGCCCTCGGCGAGCCACTGCTCGGCGCGGCCCTCGCCGCC
>Ga0075421_100010953_pt1 | contig 11224 bp, 6 predicted proteins | sample SoiMetdeltSBSDD5_FD_75292 | JGI IMG/M metagenome (GOLD analysis project Ga0075421, IMG submission 75292) | Bulk soil microbial communities from a Populus tree surrounding site in Tennessee, USA - Soil MetaG P. deltoides SBSDD5 | ecosystem: Environmental > Terrestrial > Soil > Tree plantation...
TCGCGGCGTTCCAGAGCGTGGCGAAGAGTGCAGACCGCGCGTCTCTCACCTTCGAGGAGCTGCCGGAGGAACTGCGCACGAACCTGCAGGCGGTGATCGACGGCTCGAACGCGTCCGTCACGAGAATCGCTGCGGCCATCGACCAGCTGCGCGCGCTCGCCGCACCGCTCGACGAGTCCTCGAAGAATCTGCGCGACGCGAGCCTCGCCTGGCGCGAGGTGATCGGCTCGTGGGAGCAGCGCAACGCCGAGCCCGACACCGGTCCGCCCTTCGACGTGCGCGACTGGGGCAACGCGGCCGGCCAGATCGGCACTGCGGCCGTCGAGCTGCGCGGGCTCGCCGTAGACGCGGGAGAGCTGAAGCCGTCCGAGGCGCTGACCGCCGCGCTCGACCGCTCGGTCGATCGAATCTTCTGGCGCGGCGCGGCGTTGATCGGGCTGCTGTTCGTCGCGCTCGTCGCGTATCGCCTGATCAGCGCGCGCATCGCGCGGCCGGCCTGAGCTGCCTCCGAAGCGCCCGGCCCCGCGGGCGCCCCTGTGAACCCCTTCACTGTGAAGTTCTTCATACCGGAGCCGCGGCGACGCGCATAGTGTCGTCTGCGGAGGAATCGAACATGTCGTCTTCGATCCGCTCGCTGACCCTGTTCGCGTTGTTACCTCTTATGGTGTCTCCCGCGTGGAGTGCCGTGATCCACGTGACGGACCTGAATGACGCCACCGCAACGGGCACGACCTGCACCTTGCGCCAGGCCGTGCGCAGCGCGAACGAGAACGCGGCGATCGGGAGCTGCGAAGCCGGTCAGAACACGGGGACCGATCAGATCCACGTGCGGCCCGGCACGCACGTCGTGAACCTCACCGCGGGCGCTGAGGAGGACTCCGCGCTGACGGGCGATCTCGACCTGCTCCAGAACGTCGACGTCCGCGGCGTCTCGACCTCGATGTCCATCGTCGACGGCACGGGCGGCACGGAGATCGACCGCCTCTTCGACGTCCACGCGGGCGTGACGACCACGCTCGAGCAGCTGACCCTGCGCGGTGGCAACGCGACCGACACGACCGGCCACGGCGGCGTGATCCGCCTGATTCCGACGGGCAACCTGACGCTCGACCAGGTCGATCTCTCGCTCGGCACCGCGAAGACGGGCGGCGGCGTCTACAGCTCGGGCGTGCTCACGATCCGCGACAGCCGCATCAGCGACAATCAGACCGTCGTCGCGGGCGGCGCGGGCAACCACGGCGGCGGGATCGCGCACGACGCGACGGGCGGCGCTCTCACCATCCTCGACAGCGAGATTTCCTGGAACACGGCCGAGGAGTCGGGCGCGGGCCTGTGGGTGGCGGGCGGTCCGCTTTCCCTGCGACGCAGCCAGGTGACCGACAACATCGCGGGCGGCACCGGCGGAGGGCTCTTCGTCTCCAGCAACGCCTACCAGGTGCACTTCGACGAGTTCGCGCGCAACCAGGCGAACGCGGGCGGAGGCCTCTACCTCGACGAGATGGGCGAGGTGCAGCGCTGCGCGATCGTGTTCAACCACGCGGCGGCCACGGGCGGCGGCGTGCACGACGACTTCGGCGGCTTCGTCCGCTTCAGCACGATCGCCGGCAACGACGCCCCGGTCGGCGGCGGGGTGTTCGCGCAGTCGAACATGACCCTGCTCGACTCGGACACCATTGCGCGCAACTCGGGCGCGGGCGTCCACAACGCGAGCGGCGCCTTCTTCGAGAACACGATCGTCGACAAGAACCTCGGCGGGAACTGCGCCGGCGCGGCGCCGAACTTCGGCGCGTTCAACATGGACGACCTCGACACGTGCGGCTTCGTCTCGTCCGTCAACGTGCCGAACTTCCCGAACACGGATCCGCTGCTCGGGCCGCTGCTCGAGTACGGCGGCCCGACGCGCACGATGGCGCTGCTCCCGGACAGCCCCGCGATCGACGCGGTCAGCTCGGAGATCCGCATGAACTGCGAGCAGATGCCGGATCAACGCAATCTTCCGCGCGGCCGTCCGCGCACGCAGAACGGCGGCCAGGACGTCTTCTTGTGCGACATCGGCGCGTTCGAGTACGTGGTGCCGTTCCGCGTGAGCACGCTGGCCGACGCGGTCGACGCCGACCTCGACGACGACGTGTGCCGGACGGCGGGCAACGTCTGCACGCTGCGGGCGGCCATCCAGCAGGCGAACGCGCTGCCCTTCAACTACGTGATCGAGCTCAAGGGGGGCTTCCACGAGCTCTCGATCCCCGGCACGGGGGAGAACGCGGGCGCCACGGGCGACCTCGACATCGACCCGCCCCTCGAGATCCGCGGCGCCGGCTTGGGAGCGACGGCCGTGAGCGCCAACCAGCTCGACCGCGTCTTCGACGTCGGCGCACCGACGCACGTCGCCACGGGCGTCGACCGGATCCTGATGCGAGATCTCGTCATCGTGGCCGGAGACGCTGGCAGCGAGAACGGCGGTGGCATCCTGCTGCGCGGCGACTTCCCGCTGGAGCTGCGCGGCGTGGCGTTCCTCGGGAACCAGGCGGCTCGCGGGTCGGCGATCAGCTCCTCGACGGGGACGAGCTTCGGCGCGGGCGACCGGCCCGTGCGGCTCATCGGTTCGCTCGTCGATTCCAACCTCGGCGGCATGGCCCTGTTCCTGCACGAGGCCTACATCGAGCGCAGCGGGCTGCTCGGCAACCTCAACACGAGCGGCCTCAACGGCGGCGCCGGCGAGTTCGTGCGCGTAGAGCTCGTGAACAGCACGGTCAGCGGAAACGACGCCGGCGGCACCGGCGCCTTCTTCGCCGGACGCGCGGCCGTCGACCACAGCACGATCCACGACAACACGGCCGACTCGGCGCCGGGCGGCGTGTTCCTGCTCGAGCGCTCGGGCTTCCGCAACAGCATCGTGACGGGGAATCTCGTCGGCGTGACGCCGATCAACTGCTCGAGCAACTCGGAGGCAATCTTCTCGGGCGGCTACAACATCACCGACACGGCCGTCAGCGACTGCGAGCTGAACCACGGGACGGACCGCAACAACACGAACGCGCAGCTCGACGAGCTCACGTTCGTCGGCGGGATCGCCATGGGGCACCTGCCGCTGCCCGGCAGCCCGGCCATCGACACGGGCGATCCGATCGCGTGTCGCGACAGCGACCAGCGCAACTTCCCGCGGCCTCTGGACGGCGATGGGAACAGCAGCGCCATCTGCGACGTCGGCGCCATCGAGATCCCGGAGCCCGCGTTCCTCGCGGGCCTGTTCGCCGGGTGTGCGCTGCTCGCTGGGCTTGCGCGCAGGCGCGGGAGGAGCTGAGTGGTGGCCCAGGCCAGAGTCGAACTGGCGACACCCGCATTTTCAGTGCGGTGCTCTACCAACTGAGCTACCGGGCCACGAGCGCGGCAGCTTAGCTTGGTGATTCCGCAGCGGCGAGCGGTTTTGCGGGCGTCCGAGCGTCCGACGCGGCGCGCTCGATGCGCACGGAGCGGATGACCGCATCCTGTGGATAAGGCCGGTCGGGCGGCCCGTAGCGACCGTAGAGGTCGATCGGCAGGCGCGTCACGGCGTCCACCGTCGCCATGCCCTCCGACACGCGCCCGATGGTGGAGAACGAGCCGTCGAGGTGCGTCGCGTCCTGGTGGACGATGAAGAACTGGCTGTCGCTGCTGCGCGGCCCGGCATTCGCGAGCGAGACCGTGCCGCGCAGGTGCGGGTAGCCGCTGAACTCGTCGTCGAGGTACTGGCCCGAGCCGCCGTTGCCGTCGTCGCGCGGGTCGAGGTTCTTCGAGTTCGGGTCGCCGCCCTGGATCATGAAGCCCGGGATGACGCGGTGGAAGTGCGTGCCGTCATAGAAGCCGTTCTCGGCGAGCGAGACGAAGCGCGCGACGGAGTGCGGCGCGAGCTCGGGCAGGAGCTCGATGCGGACCTCGCCGAGCTCTCCCAGGTCGAGCACGGCGACGTCGTGCGGACCCGTGGAGACGCGGGCCAGCGCTGCTGCACGGAGCACGGCCGGATCGGGCGCGCCGCCGCTGTCGGCCGGACCGCAGGCGCACGCGCAGGCGAGGGCGCAGGCCGCGGCGAATCGGATCGGTTCGAGCTTCATCGCCTGTGTATCGTCCGCGCGCGGACGGACCTTTGGCGCACCGCCGCACCGTGATAGGGTCCGGCCCCCATGCTGGGCCCGTCGCATCGTTCGTGGCTCCGCGCAGCGGTAGTCGCGGCGCTGCTGGCGCAGGTTCTCGTTGGACCGTTGTGGGCCGCGGCGCCCCCGCCGGCCCAGGGACGCCGCGGCATGGTCGTCACGTCGCAGGTCGAGGCGACGCGCGCCGGCCTCGCGCTGCTCGAACAGGGCGGCAACGCGGTCGACGCGGCGGTGGCCGCGGCCTTCGCCCTCGCGGTCGTGCAGCCCTTCTCCGCGGGTCTCGGCGGCGGCGCCTTCGTCCTGATCCGCACCGCCGACGGCCGCACCGTGGCGCTCGACGCGCGCGAGACGGCGCCCGCCGCGGCCACGGCCGACATGTTCGTGCGCAAGGGCGTTCCGGAGCGCGCGTCGCTGGTGGGCCCGCTCGCGGTCGCGACGCCGGGCTTCGTGCCGGGTCTCGCGCTGGCGCTCGAGCGCTTCGGCACGCGCTCGCTCCCCGACGTCCTCGCGCCCGCGATCGCGCTCGCGGAAGAGGGCTTCCCGATCGGGCCGTATCACGCGCGCATGCTGGCGTTCGTCGAGAGCCAGGGGCTTCGCCAGCGCGCTCCCGAGACGGCACGCATCCAGCTCCCGCCGCCCGGCGAGACGCCGCGCCAGGGCTGGCGGCTCGTGCAGCAGGATCTCGCCGAGACGTTGCGGCGCATCGCGCGCGAGGGGGCGCAGCCGATCGTGAGCGGCGACATCGCCGCTGCGATCGCCGAGGAGGTCCAGGCGCAGGGCGGCATCCTCACCTGGGAGGATCTTTCGGGCTACACACCGAAGCTGCGCGAGCCCCTGCGTGGCCGCTACCGAGGCTTCGAGATCCTCACCTTCCCGCCGCCGTCCTCCGGTATCACCCTGCTGGAGACGCTCCAGATCCTCGAAGGCACGGACCTGCGCGCGCGCGGCCCCGGATCGTCGGCGGCGATCCACCTCGTCGCGGAGGCGATGAAGCTCGCGTTCGCGGACCGCAACCACTGGATCGGCGACCCCGATTTCACGGACGTACCGGTGTCACGGCTCACGTCGCCCGCGTACACGGCCGAGCAGCGCGCACGCATCAACCCCCCGTGGTGGCAGCGCGCGCCGTGGAGGTGGTCGCGCGAGGAGTCGGCGATCGAGGTCGAGGCGCCGGGCCTGGCGGTGGACGACGCCGGCACCACACACCTCTCGACGAGCGACGCGCAGGGCAACGCCGTCGCGCTCACGATGACGATCAACACGCCCTTCGGCTCGGGCATCACGGTGCCCGGAACCGGCGTGATCCTGAACAACGAGATGGACGACTTCGCCGTGGCGCCGAACACGCCCAACGTCTACGGGCTCGTCGACGTGCGCGGTGCCAATGCGATCGCGCCGGGCAAGCGCCCGCTCTCCAGCATGACCCCCACCATCGTGACGATCAACGGCCGACTCGTGATGGTGACGGGCAGCCCAGGCGGCCCGCGGATCATCACGACGACCCTGCTCACGATCCTGAATGCGCTCGACTTCCGCATGGACGTGGAGGAGGCCGTGTCGGCGCCGCGCTTCCACCACCAGTGGATTCCCGACGAGATCGTGGTCGAGCGCGCCGTGCCGGCGGACGTCGTCGAGGGCCTGCGCGCGCGCGGGCACACCGTGCGCGTCGACGAGCGCGACTGGTCCTCGGCACAGTCGATCCTGATGGACCCGAAGACCGGCTGGCACACGGGCGGCTCCGACCCGCGCAGCGACGGGCAGGCGCTGGGGCTGGATCCGCCTGGGGATCCAGCGCGCACGCCGTAGAGCGGGTGTTCGGGTCGACCGGGATCGGAGTTCGGGGAATATGGCGCGCGGAGCGCGCCGCAAGCGGCGAAGCCGCGCGCAGCGAGGCGAAGCCGAGCGGAGCCCAGTCAGGCTAGGGCCGGATCACTGCCTCGGTGTAGGCGTCGAGCCGCACGATGCGCTGCGCGACGCGCAGCACGTCGCCGGGCGTGACGGCCGTGATGCGCGCGGGATAGCGCCGGTGGTGGTCCGGGCCGTGGCCGTAGAGCGAGTCGTGCGCGATGCGCGCCGCGTGCACGGCATTGCGCTGCTGATCGATGGCGAAGCTCCCGCTGAGATGGCGCTTCGCGCGCGCGACCTCGTCGGTGGGCGGCTCCTTCTCGACGAGCCGTTCGAGCTCGCGCAAGAGGCCCGCGCGTGCCTCCTCGAGGCGCTCGGGCGCGGTGCCGATCTGCACCGCGAACCAGCCCGGGTCGAGGCCCTCGACGCTCATCGCGTCGACGGCATAGGCGAGCCCGCGCCGGTCGCGCAGCTCGAGGAAGAGACGGCCGCCCTGTCCGGCGAGCAGCTGTCCCACGACCTCGAGCGCGTAGCGGTCGTCGTCGTGCACGCTGACGCCGCGCACGCCGATCACGCAGTGCGCCTGCTCGCGGTCCTTGCGGAGCTCCGCCCGCCGGATCTCGCGCGGCGGCGGCTCCTGCGCGGGCCGCGGCGGCTCGAAGGGACGCACGTCGAGGTCGGCAAAGCGGGCGGCGATGCCGCGCGCGACCGCATCGGGGTCGACGTCGCCCGCGACGGCGATGACGAGATTCCGAGCCGTGACGAGCGCCTCGTGGTGCGCGATCAGGGTCTCGCGGGTGAGCGCACCGACCGACGAGGCGCTTCCGAGCGTCGGCATGCGGTACGGGTGCTGGCGGAAGTGCGTCTCGGTGAAGAGCAGCAGCGCGCGACGCGCGAGCTGGTCCTCGCGACGGGCGATCGCCGCCAGGGTCTCGCGCCTCTCGCGCTCGAGCTCCTGGGGATCGAGCGACGGCGCCAGCAGCACCTCGGCGAAGAGATCGAGCAGCGGCTCCCACTGCGCGCTCGGCGCCTCGAGCGTGAGGCCGAGGCTGCTACGCCCCGCGAAGCTGTCGATCTCGCCGGCACGGCTCTCGACGGCCGTCGCGAACTCGGCCGCCGAGTGGCTCTCGGTGCCGCGCAGCCAGAGCGAGGTGAGGAAGGCCGTGACGCCGGACGTCGAGGCGTCTTCGGCGAGCTGGCCGCCGAGCAGCGCCGCGCGCGCCGCGACGAGCGGCAGATTGCGGCGCGGCAGCACGTGCAATCTCACGCCCGAGTCGAGCGCATAGGAGACGATCTCGGAAGAGGTGCCGCTGCGCACCGGCGCCGAGCCGGCGCGGCGCGCGCTCTCGCCGCCGCGCGCGACCGCCTTCGCGATGCCTGCCGCGTCGAGCGCGCGCACATCGGCGTCGGGCAGCAGCGCGACGGCGGTGAGCCGCTCCGGCGCGAGATACGCGCGCGCGACGCGCATCACGTCGTCGGGCGTGGCGCCGCGGATCGCCTCGAGGTAGCGCTGCTCCTGGTCGAGGCCGCCGCCGGTGCAGTGGAAGCTGCCGAGCTTGGCCGCGACGCCCCAGACGCTCTCGCGCTCGAAGTGCTCGCTGGCGAGGAAGTTCGCGCGCGCGCGCTCGAGCTCGGCCTCCGACACCGGCGCGCTGCGCAGCCGCTCCACCTCGAGGACGCACGCGCCGATCGCGTCGGGGATGCGCACCGCGTCGCTCTCGAGATCGATCGACCAGACGCCGGGGTCGAGCGGCGTGTAGCAGCCGGCGTCCACGCGCTCGACGAGCTCGGCCCGCTCGCGCACGCGGCGAACGAGGCGCGAGCTCTCGCCGTTGCCCATCACGTAGGCCGCGAGGTCGAGCAGCGGCGCGTCCGCGTGTGCGAGCCCGACGGCGGGCCAGGAGAGCGACGCGCTCGCGCGCTCGAAAGGGCGGGTCAACACGGCGGCGCGCAGCTCGCGCTGCGCGGGCTCGGCCCGGCGATTGCGTCTCGCACCGCCCGGGCGCACGGCGCCGAAGGCCGCCTCGAGCTCTGCGAGGAGCGCCTGCGGCTCGAACATGCCGACGGCCACCACGACGAGATTCTCCGGCGCGTACCAGCGCGCGTGGAAGGCGCGCAGCCCCGCCCGCTCGAAGGCCGAAACGCTGGCCGGCGTGCCGAGGATCGGCGCGCGGTACGGGTGCACGCGGTAGGCCTCGGCGAAGAGCGCGTTGCCGAGCACGCCGCCCGGCGAGTCCTCGCTGCGCCGGATCTCCTCGAGCACGACCTCGATCTCGCGCCCGATCTCGATCGGGTCGAAGACCGGGTGGAGCACGGCGTCGGAGAGGACGTCGACACCCTGCGCGAGCTCCTCGGCCGGCAGCGTGACGTGGTAGACCGTGACGTCGTGCGAGGTGTAGGCGTTGATGCGGCCGCCGGCGCCCTCGATCGTGCCCGCCACTTCGCCGACGCCGCGGCGCGCCGTGCCCTTGAAGAGCATGTGCTCGTGGAAGTGGGCGACGCCGTGCTCGCCGGGGCCTTCGTCGGCGGAGCCGACCTGGGCCCATACCTGCAGCTCGGCGACCGGGGCCAGATCGCTCGGGCACAGCAGCACGCCGAGCCCGTTCGACAAGCGGTGCAGCTGGGTCGGCGCGGGGGGCAAAGCGCGGCCAGAGTATCCGAGGGCCTCCTCGCGCGCCGGAGGGATACTCTCCGCCGCGTGCAGGCCGACGTCGGCGTCTACGTGCATGTCCCCTGGTGCGAGCGGATCTGCCCGTACTGCGACTTCGCCGTCCTGCGGGCGCGCGAGCTCTCTCCCGAGCAGGAGAGGCGCTACGCCGATGCGCTCGCCACGGAGCTCGCCGCGCGGCGCACGGCCTTCGACGGGCGCCGCCTCGCCAGCTTGTACCTCGGCGGCGGGACGCCGTCGCTGCTGCGCGCCGACACCCTCGCGCGCATCGTCGAGTCGGTGCGCGCTGCGTTCCCGCCCGCGGGCGACGTCGAGATCACGCTCGAGGTGAATCCGAGCACCGTCGAGCGCGCGCGCCTGCCGGATTTCCGCGCCGCGGGCGTGAACCGCATCTCGCTCGGCGCGCAGTCGTTCGACGACGCGACCCTCAAGCGCCTCGGCCGCGCGCACCGCGCGGATGCCATCCGCGCGACGCTCGACGCGATCCGCAAGGAACGCTTCGCCTCGCTCTCGCTCGATCTGATCTTCGCCGCGCCGGGGCAATCCCTCCCCCTGCTCGAAGCCGATCTCGATGCGCTGATCGCCGCGGCGCCCGACCACGTCTCGGCGTACGAGCTGACGCTCGAGCCCGGCACGCCCTTCGGCGCGCCGTCCGCGCGCGCGCGCCTCGCGTTGCCCGACGAGGACGCGGTCGCGGAGATGATGCTCCGGGTCGAGTCGCGCCTCGCAGACGCCGGCTACGCGCGGTACGAGATCTCGAGCTACGCGCGACCCGGACGCGAGTCGGTCCACAACCGGCGCTACTGGGCGCGGCGCCCCGTGCTCGGGCTCGGCATGGGTGCCGTCTCGACGGATCCGCCCGACGCGCAGCACGCGCACGGCGTGCGCCGCGCAAACCCGCGCGAGCTCGCGCCCTATCTCGCGGATCCGGCGGCGTGCGGCGAGGTCGAGGTGCTCGAGGCCCGAGTCGCGCGCGGAGAGGCGATGTTCCTCGGCCTGCGCACGGCGCGAGGCGTCGACGCGGCACGCTTCGCGGCGGAGTTCGGCGCGCCGCCGCGGGGCTTCTTCGCTTCGGCCATCGAGGCGCTGGGGAGCGCCGGCATGCTGGCCGAAGAAGAGAGTGGAGACCTGCGGCTCACACCCCGCGGGAGGCTGCTCGCCGACAGCATCTTCGAATCGTTCGTGTAGCCGTGCTCCTGCGTTAACTTGGGGCCCGTGCTGCGACCTGGGTGGAACGTCCATGCTGGATCTGAGTGAGCGTCAGCGCGCCGTGCTGCGCGCGGTCGTCACCGCCTACGTCGGCGAGGCCGCGCCGATCGGCTCCGCCACCCTCTCGCGCCTCGTCCCGCACCGCCTCTCCGCGGCGAGCATCCGCACCACCCTCGCGGAGCTCTCGGAGCTCGGGCTGGTCAGCCAGCCTCACACCTCCGCGGGCCGCGTTCCGACCGACGAAGGCCTGCGCGCGTTCATCGACGCGCTGCCGCCGACGAACCCGGTCAGCGAGTACGACCGGCGCACGATCGACTTCACGGTCGCCAGCATCGAGCCCGCCGAGCTTCCCGAGGTGGCCTCGCACCTGCTCTCGCAGCAGACGCGTCTGCTCGGCTTCGTGGTCGCGCCGCGGCTCGACCGCTCGAAGCTCCAGCACATCGCGCTGGTGCGGCTCTCGGGACGCCGCATCCTCGCGGTGATCGTGACCGAGAGCGGCGCCGCGCACCGCCGTGTCGTCGAGCACGACGAACCGCTCTCGCAGGCCGAGCTCGACCGACTCACCTCGCTGCTCGGTGCGCGCGTCGCGGGGCGCACGTTGCGGGAGGTGCGCGAACTCTTCGCCGTCGAGGCGCAGCGCGAGCTGCGGCAGGCGGATCACATGGTCGCGCTGGCGCTCGAGCTCGGCGCGCGCGCGGTCGCGGCCGAGCCGGAAGGCGAGGGCGATCTCGTGATCGCGAGCCGGCTGGCGCTGCTCGATCAGCCCGAGTTCCGCGATCCCGAGCGGATCCGCGAGCTCTTTTCCGCGCTCGAGACGAAGGAGCGCCTGCTCGAGCTGCTCGACCACCTGCTCGACGGCGAGAGCGGCGTCCGCGTCGCGCTCGGCGGCGAGGTCGACGAGCCGTCGCTGCATCGCTGCGCGCTCGTCGCCGCCCGCTACGGGGTCGACGCCGGCGCCGGCGCGCTCGGCGTGATCGGCCCGGCGCGCATGGATTACGGCCGCGTGATCTCGCTGGTCGGCTACTGCTCCCGCGTCTTCACCGAGAAGCTCCACGCGTGAGCGGCTCGAACGACCACGATCGACGGCGGCGCGGGACGCCGCACGACGCCGACGCCCCGCCGGACGAAGAGGGCGGCTCGCTCCGCACGAACCCGGAGCTCGAGGAGGCCCTGCGCGAGGCTGCCGCCGCCGTGCCGGACGCCGATGCGGGGCGCGGGCAGGGCGAGGTGCCGCTCGAGCAGCCCGTGGAGGGGAGTCCGGAGGGCGAGACCGCGCGCCTGCGCGAGGAGCTGTCCGCCTCGCACGACCGTCTGCTCCGCCTCCAGGCCGACTTCGACAATTTCCGGAAGCGCGCGGCCCGCGACCGCGAGGACG